>MDSZ01116820.1_pt1 | contig 17477 bp, 20 predicted proteins | sample 811201 | NCBI WGS metagenome assembly MDSZ01 (sample SAMN05326647, study PRJNA326480) | marine metagenome | isolation source: seawater | place: Indian Ocean: North | collected 2010
ATACTAAAAATGCAGTACAAGGGCGTGAAGCACTTAGAAAAAAATATGGTGTAAGTGATAAAGAAGCAGATGACATGATATACAAAGCAATGACAGAAGCGAAAGAACTTGATGAAGTAGGTGGTTCTGCGTTTGGTGGAACGATTGATAAAATTCAAAAAGTTGTTGATGACAAACAAGCAATGAAGATTGATGGTGTAATGGTTGATATGTTTACTGCATCATTAATTATGAAAATTTTTAAGAAAGTAAACAAACAAAATCAAGACAGAATGAGAAAAATGAAAGTCACTCAACTTGCTAATGCGGCATATAAATTAGCAGGAGTGAAAGAAGAATTTGAACTTGATGAAGAAATCAAGTATACACATGTCGCAGTAGATGCTAAAGGTAAGATTATAGGATTTGCATCTAAAGCAGATGATGCGAAAGACATGGCAAGAAGAAATAAAGGTGTTGTTCACAAACTCAAGAAACCAATGTCTCCAAAAGTTGGTGATAAAGAAGTCAACAGACCTTTTAATCCTGTATTGAAAGCAGGAGTTGAAGAGAATTATACAGTTGAGAGTATGATGAAACGTGTACATCAAATGGTTTCACAAGGTGCTAGTGCGAAAGAGATTGCAGATGCAATTAGTAAAGCAAGACCTAAGAATAAAGTAGACGTAAAAACAGTAGAAAAATTAATAAAGGGTGTTAAAGGTTCAGCAACAGAAACAAGAAACATTACATTCAAAAACTTTGTAAACAATAACTAATGTGAGGAATGTAATCTTATAAATATTAGTAAGATAAAAGGGTAAACAAATGGCAATAGGACAAAATTTTCTGAAGGTTACCAAAACGACTAATGTAGTCTGCGTAACTGGAGGTGCCGGGAATACGACTATTGATATAGACGGAGCAAATTTCAGAGCGCCTAGTCAAACTGCTTCATCACCTACAGTAGGTATTAAAGAGATATACTGGTCTGGAGATGTAACAGTAGAGAGCGCCACAACTGGTACATTCAGGTTTGATAGTGGTAACGTAAGTTCTTCAGGTCACTTTATTCTGCCTGCACTAGAGGCAACGGATTCTGACGAAGATATCAAAGTTACTTTAGGAACCGGTGGTGGTACTTGTATTTTAGTGCTTAGAAAACTAACAGGATATGCAGGTATCTAAAGATGAAACTTATTAGAGAAGAATTAACAAATACAGATTTTCTTGTTGAAGATGACAAGAACGGTAAGAAGAATTACTTTATAGAAGGTATCTTCATGCAGTCTAACATCAAAAACAGAAATGGTCGGAGATATCCGCTTGACGTAATGGAAAAAGAAGTAAGACGTTACGACAAAGAAAATATCAAAAAGAACCGTGCGTTCGGTGAGTTGGGACATCCAGATGGACCAACAATCAATCTTGAACGTGTGTCTCACATGATTACTAATCTAGAAATGGATGGTGAGAATGTGAAAGGTAAAGCAAAAATCATGGACACACCATATGGTAAGATTGTTAAGAATTTGATGGACGAGGGCGCAACCTTGGGCGTATCTTCTAGAGGAATGGGTTCCCTTAAACAAGGGAAAGATGGTTCTTCAGAAGTGCAAGGTGATTTTTATCTTGCAACCGCCGCCGATATCGTAGCAGACCCGTCTGCACCAGATGCATTTGTAAATGGCGTCATGGAAAGTAAAGAATGGGTATGGGATAACGGAATCATCAAAGAGGTGAACATTAACAGTTATAAAAAAGCAATTCAGAACGCAAGAATGGATGATTTAGAAAAAACTAAACTCAAAGTGTTCGAAAATTTCTTGGCAAAACTGTAAAAAAATCTTATAAATAATAGACAAAACATATAGGAGTGTCAAAATGTCAGTAGAAGATAAAATTAAAGAGTTGTTAGAAGCATCTCAACAAGAGGTGAGTGAAAAAGCAACTGCTCCTGGAACTGGCGGCGCTAAAGCAGAACCAATGAAGAAAGCAGAAGGCGAAGTCGAAGATTTAGGAAAAGCAGTAACAGATCCAAAAGAAAAATCTGGACCTGATGCTGGTAAAAAAGTTAAAAAAGCGGCGGCACCTGGTGGCGAAGCAAACAAAGGTGAGCAAAAGATTAAACCTGGAGCAACACCTGTAAAAGCAGAAGAAACTGAAGCAGATGAAGATTTAGAAGCAATCGAAGAAACTATTGCTGATGAAGATACAGAAGTTTTAGACGAAAAGAAACACGGCGATGAGAAAAAAGTCATCAAGGCGATGAAACATTCTAAAAAAGATATGGATGAAGAAGACGATGAAGACGAAGATGAAGATGATGATGACAAAGAAGAGATGGACGAAAAAGAACACGAAATGTCAGACAAAGAACAAAAAGAAATGGATGACATGAAAGGCAAAATGATTAACGCCATGAAGATGATGAATACTCCAGAGGGTATGAAGAAACTGAAAGCGGCGTATGGCATGATGCAAAAAGCAGGATACGGCGAGTCCGTTGACATGACTGACGATGTTAATGCATTGACTGAAGGCGAAGATTTGTCTGATGAGTTCAAAGCAAAAGCAAAAACCATCTTTGAAAGTGCCGTTAATTCTAAGTTCGCAGAAAAAATTGGTGAACTAGAAGAGCATTATCAAAATCAAATTGACGAAGAAGTAGCAAAAGTTCAAGAAGACTTGACAGATAAAGTAGATACTTATCTTTCATACGTTGTTGAACAGTGGACTAAAGATAACGAACTCGCTATTGAGCGTGGTCTTAAATCTGAAATCACAGAAGACTTCATCGTATCATTGAAGAAAGTATTCGAAGAGCATTACATTGATGTTCCAGAAGAAAAATACGACTTAGTAAATGAGCAACAAGACAAGATTAATGAACTTGAGAACAAACTCAACGAAGAAATCTCTAAGAATGCTGAAAGCATGAAAGAAGTCAATGCTCGTAAGAAAGTGTCAAAGTTAGAAGAAGCATCTAAAGACTTGACTGATACGCAAAAAGAAAAGTTTGCAAGTCTAGTTGAAAGTGTAGAATACAAAGACGATGAGACTTTCGAAAAAGAATTGGAAACACTCAAAGAGAGTTACTTTCCAAAGGTTGCCAAACCTATCGAAGAGGACCAAGTTGCAGTAGATGAGCAATCTGAAACTGTCAACGTGACCGGTGAGATGAAAGACTACGTTTCTGCAATCTCCAGAACTATTAAATAGGCAGTGTGTGGTAAAAGACACATTTTATATAAATAAATATAAAGTTAATAAACGAGGAGATACAAAATGTTTTTAACAGAAAACCTTCAGCAGAAGTGGGGTCCTGTTCTTGACCATCCTGATTTACCAAAAATCGGTGATAGTTATAAAAAGGCGGTCACTACTGTAATCTTGGAAAACCAAGAAAAAGCAATGAAAGAAGAGCGTGGTATGCTCACAGAAGCGGCGCCGGTCAACGATGCGGCGGCGATGCCTGACACAGGTGGTGTTGCAAAATTCGACCCAATCTTGATTTCGCTTGTTCGTAGAGCAATGCCAAACTTGATTGCGTATGATATTTGTGGCGTTCAACCTGTGACTGGTCCAACTGGTCTGATTTTCGCAATGAAATCTCGTTTCTCTACTCAAGGTGGTACAGAAGCATTATTCAACGAAGCAGACACAGACTTCTCTGGTGTTAACCCGGCACATGCTGGCGCTAACCCAGTGGAATCACCTTACGCAACTGGTGCTGGTGCCGCTACGGCATCTGGTGAAGCACTTGGAGACGGTTCTGTCTCTATGGGTGATAGTGGACACTTTAACCAAATGGCGTTCTCAATCGAGAAAACTAGCGTAACTGCAAAAACTAGAGCGTTGAAAGCAGAATACACTCTAGAACTTGCACAAGACTTGAAAGCAGTTCATGGTCTTGATGCTGAAACAGAACTTGCTAACATTCTGTCTGCAGAAATTCTTGCAGAAATCAACAGAGAAGTTGTAAGAACTGTATACGTTTCAGCAAAAGCAGGTGCCCAAGCAGGCGCAGTTGCAAGTGCTGGTACTTTTGACCTTGACACTGATTCCAACGGTCGTTGGTCAGTAGAGAGATTTAAAGGTCTCTTGTTCCAAATCGAAAGAGATGCGAACACAATCGCTCAAGATACTCGTAGAGGAAAAGGTAACTTCATTATCACTTCTTCAGACGTAGCATCTGCATTGTCTATGGCAGGCGTACTTGATTACGCACCTGCACTTCAGACTAATCTGAACGTAGACGATACTGGAAATACTTTCGCAGGTACTATCAATGGTGGAATGAAAGTTTACATTGATCCATATTCAGCAAACGACAGTGACAGCAACCAATACTACTGTGTTGGTTACAAAGGTGCTAACGCATACGATGCTGGACTGTTCTACTGCCCATATGTACCTCTACAAATGGTAAGAGCAGTTGGTGAGAATACTTTCCAACCAAAAATCGGATTTAAGACAAGATACGGTATTGTTGCTAATCCATTTACTTCTATCTCTGCAGATAGTAACTCTTACTACAGATTAACTAAAGTTACTAACTTAATGTAATCTGACCCGATAGGGAGAGAGTAAAACACTAAGGGGTCCTTCGGGACCCCTTTTTTATTGATATAAATAGTAGCATAACAAGACAGGAACTACTATGGCATATGATAAGAACATAACTATACAAAATTGGACTGACAATCCAACTACAACAAATCTTAACTTCTTAGCACCCTCTCAGTTCGTGTTTACGATGCAGAGATTAGGTGGTGTATCATTTACATGTCAGACTGCTAATATACCTAATATATCACTTCAACCATCACAACAGTTTTCTAGAATGAAAGATGTACCTTTTCCTGGTGACACTATTAGTTATGGCGACTTACTAATAACATTTCTGATTGATGAGAACTTATCTAACTTCAAAGCACTTCAAGATTGGATGACACAGATTACTGCTAAATTAGACACAGAAGATTATAACAGATATATTTCTAGACAACCAGGTTTTCCTGAAGCAGGTAATAAACAACTTAAACCTATTGCACCAACGATGACAGATGCCACTATGACTATTACCGACAGTAACAACAATGCAAACGTAGAAGTGCGTTTCAAAGACTTATTTCCTACTTCAGTAGAAGCATTACAGTTCGATGTTACCGACACTAGTTTTCCTTATCTTACCGCATCGGCATCTTTTGCCTTCTCATTCTACGAATTAGTACGAATTTAACCTTGACATTTATTCTCAGTTATGTTAGAATGATGTTAATTTATGTGAGGTATATATGGTAGATTTAGATAAATTACAGACAATGTGGCGTGAAGACGCAAAGATAGATGATATAGAACTAGGTAAAGAAGCACTTAATGTTGCTAACTTACATGCTAAATATATCACAATTCTAAGCACTGCTAAACTAAATCTTAGAAAAGAACAAAGTGACCATGCAAAGTTAAGAAGATATAAGTGGCGTTATTACAGAGGTGAACTTACACAAAAAGAATTAAATGACTTAGGATGGGAACAGTGGCAAGGTGCTAAACCTTTAAAGAATGAAATGGACGAGCAACTTGAAGGTGACTTTGATTTGATTAAGAAGCGAGATAAAGTTGCATATTGGGAAACTATAGTTAGTTTCTTAGAGTATGTCATGCGTAGCATTAACTCAAGAGGTTGGGATATTAAGAATGCTATCGAATGGCATAAATTCACTAATGGAGTTTAAATGAGAATATATCAGTGTAGTATCTGTGGTGAATATTATTTTGAGAGTGAACACGGACCTTTGAAAGAAGATTACGTTTGTACTAATTGTGGTGCTTCTTATCAAAGTTTTGTTGATATAACAGATGAATACAATAATCGTAACAAAAATTAATGAAGTCTTTATGACAGTTGATTGTGAAGATGCTGGTATAAAATACGAATTATCAGATTTCTTTACATTCAAAGTGCCTGGTGCAGAGTTCATGCCTACATTTCGTAATAAGATGTGGGATGGTAAGATACGACTATTCAATATGTGGACTAGTCAACTGTACATAGGTTTGATGGAACAACTTGAAGAGTTCTGTAAGACTAGAGGTTATTATCTGGTAGGTCAAGACAGTGCAATACCTAAACAGAATATATCGACAGAAGATATAGTCAAAGCACTAGTTGATTTAAAACTACCTTTCAACCCTAGAAACTATCAAGTAGATGCTATTCGTGATGGTGTAAACGATAAGAGACTTGTAATGTTATCACCTACAGGTTCAGGTAAGTCACTTATCATATATGGTTTGACACAACTAGGTACGTCAGGTCGTGTATTGATTGTTGTACCTACTACATCACTTGTAGAGCAAATGTACAAAGATTTTGCAGATTATGGTTATGATGTAGAAAATAATTGTCACAGAATATATTCTGGTCACGACAAAGACACAGATAAACGTATTGTCATTACTACATGGCAGTCAGTGTATAAACTACCTAAGAAGTGGTTTGCACCTTTTAAGATGGTTATAGGTGACGAAGCACACTTATTTAAAGCAACGTCACTAAAGACATTGATGGAGAAGACAGAGAACGCAGTAATGCGTTTCGGTACAACTGGTACACTAGATGATACAAAGACACATAAGTTAATGTTAGAGGGTTTGTTTGGACCTATTCGTAAGTTCACGACTTCTAAACAATTAATGAAAGATGGTCAACTTGCGAGGTTGAAAATTACTTGTTTAATGCTTAACTATAATGATGAAGTAAGACAGGCAAACAAGAAACTTACATATCAAGAAGAGATGGATTTTTTAGTATCATATGTACCAAGAAATAATTTTATACGCAACCTTGCGTTAGAACAAAAAGGTAATTCGTTACTACTATTTCAGTATGTAGAGAAGCATGGTAGAATTTTATATGACATGATTAAAGAGAAAGCAAAGAATAGAAAGGTGTTTTTCGTACATGGTGGAGTAGATGCAGACACAAGGGAGGACATTCGTGCCATTACTGAAAAAGAAAGAGATGCGATTATTGTCGCAAGTTACGGGACTTTTTCTACTGGGATTAATATTCGTAATTTGCATAATATCATTTTTGCTTCCCCTAGTAAATCCAAAATCAGAAATCTACAGTCTATTGGTCGTGGTCTTAGGTTAGGTGATGATAAAGATGAAGCACAACTATTCGATATATCAGATGATATGTCATGGAAACAAAGAACAAACTATACGTTAGAACATGCGGTTGAACGTATAAAGATATATAATGAAGAGAAGTTTAAATATAAAACAGTAAAGGTTAAAATATGACATTACCAATCAAGTTAATTAAACTTAGTAATGGCGACAGTCTAGTTGCGAAGATAGATGTCAACGAAGATAAAGAATATGCAACTATTAAACAACCTGTCAGAATACACAGATGGATGTCACCAGCAGGTCCAGAAGCAGGTGGTGCATATGAAAATGCTACGTTCGGTCCTTGGGAATCTTTTTCAGATGACCAAATTTTTCACATTGCTAAAAGAGAGATTATTACCTTGACTGAACCTAGAAAAGATGTTAAAATATATTATACAAAATTATTAGATAGACTTAAAAATACACCTGTTGAAAAAATGAATGAACCTGCAAGTTTAGAAGAAGAGATGAAAGATGAACAAGAAAGAAGAGCATTACACCTGAAGAGATTACAAAACATGGTAGACAACATGAATGAAACTCTTGGGTTAAACGATACAGATAAAGAAGATGTATTGGAATACCTATACAACAAAGAGAAGGTTACGATACACTAAGTTATTCTGAAAGGGGAACACCCCTATTATATACACCTACATAGGTGATGTCAAGAGAAATATTGGAGATATTATGGCAAAAAGTAAAAAAGAACATTATGTAAATAACAAAGAGTTCTTAGAAGCATTGATTGATTACAAAGCAGACTGTGATGCACACAAAGGTCGAGGTGAGCAAGTACCGCCTGTAACAAGATACATAGGTGAATGTTTTCTTAAAATAGCACAACATTTATCATACCGACCTAACTTTATTAATTATACATATAAGCATGATATGATAAGTGATGGTATTGAAAATTGTTTAATGTATCTACACAACTTCAATCCTGAAAAATCTAAAAATCCATTTGCATATTTCACGCAAATAATTTACTATGCATTCTTGCGTAGAATACAAAAAGAAAAAAAGCAGACTGAATTAAAACAGAAGTTAATTTCTACTATGGTTGTTGATGAAACTATGGTAACATCTGAACATGACGACCAACAATATAATAATCAGTATCTTGAGTTTCTACAAGATAATATGTACAGTGATGATGCGATGGCAGTTCAAGACATGAAAGATGCTATCAAAGACAAAAAAGAACGCAAAGGTGCGTTAGACGAATTCATGGAGTAATATATGCTAAGTAAAAGAGTATGCGTACTAGGTGCTGGTAACGCAGGTTTGATGGCGGCACTTATATTAAAAAGAGAAAAACCTGGACTTGAAGTATATGTTGTAGGGTCTTCAGAGTTAGGTATCGTAGGTGTAGGCGAAAGTAGTACAGAACATGTAAACTACTTTGTAAGATTACTTGACATGCCAATCAAAGACTTTGTAGTTCAATCTGGTTGCACATTTAAGTATGGTGTAGACTTTAGAGGTTGGACAGATAAAAGATATATTCATTCTTTAACATCTGCAGACGATGGTATTCGTTCTGGTCCTTATCACAATGAACCAGAAGAATTATTCATGTATACAAATATGAGTGCTAATTGTGAACCATTAGACTTAATTCAACCATGGCAATTAAAAGATGAGGCACAAGAAGATGATAATCACCCAAATCAGTTTCACTTTGATACACAAAAGTTGAATAAATTTCTTCATACACAACTAGAAAGAAATAATATCAAATATTATGACGATAAAATAACCGAAGTGAAAGTATCTGAATGGGAAGAAGTAGAAGCAATCGAAAGTGAAACTGCTAGATATGAAGCAGACATATTTGTAGATGCAAGTGGTTTCAGAAGAATTATTGCGTCACAATTAGACGGATTCTGGTACATATCAAAACAAGATGAAATGTTCGTAGATAGTGCATTTGCTTTTCAATGCCCACACGAAAGAAACGATAATTACCCTACATTCACACAAGCACATAAAATGAATGCAGGTTGGATGTGGCGAATACCTACATCTGAACGTATGGGTAATGGTTATGCATATAGTTCAAAACATATTTCATACGAAGATGCAGTCGAAGAAGTAACAAAGAAACTAGGTTTTAGACCAAATGTTGGTAAGACTTTTAAGTTCGAAGCAGGTCACTACAATAAAACATGGTATAATAATGTAGTGCTATGTGGTCTATCATCACACTTCTTTGAACCATTAGAAGCAACTGCAATCGGTGTTGGTATACAACAAGCAAGAATATTAGCAAACTATATCAACTCAAGCAGTCAAAAGTCGAAAGATGTATACAATACAATCATTCAAGATTTATTTACCCAAGTATTCGCATTTGTAAGATTACATTATGTAAATTGTAAAACTGACACACCTTTCTGGCAAGATGTTGATAATTCAAGAATACCGGTAGAAGTGAAAAAATATATTGACATTGCAAAAGAACGTGTGTTATTATTAGAAGATGTAGGAAATATAAGTGGTGCAGTGGTAACCGAGAATAGAATATTCGGTTGTCATAATTTTAATCAAGTTTTATATGCTCTAGGATTTTTATCAGAGAAAGTACTTAAAGAGCATGTACAAGCATATGGACATATACCGAGGCGTAGATACTTTCAAGAAGTTGATACTGTACCTCATAAATGGTTGATTGACAAATGGAATAATAATGAAAATAGCATTAGTAACTGATACACACTTTGGTGCGAGAAACGATAGCGAAGTATTTAACAATTATTTTTTTAAGTTTTATGACAACGTATTCTTTCCGTATCTAGAGAAACATAATATTACAACGTGCATACATCTAGGCGATATTACAGATAGACGTAAATTTATAAACTTTAAGACACTACACAAGTTTAGAAAAGACTTTGTATGGCGTCTAGGTAGTATGGGTGTAGACACACACGTTATCATAGGTAATCACGATACATACTTTAAAAACACAAACGAAGTAAACAGTATGGAAACATTGTTCACTTCATTCGATGGTAAGTTAGAACCATGGATTTATACAGAAGCAACTGAAGTAGAGTTTGATGGTTGTAAGATGTTATTTGTGCCTTGGATATGTGATGACAATCGTGACAGAACAATGAAGAAGATTGAAAGCACTGATGCACAAGTTCTTATGGGTCATCTAGAAGTCAAAGGTTTTACGATGTATAAAGGTTTTACAAACTTTGACCATGGTCTAGATAGAAAAGTATTCAGTAAGTTTGACAGAGCATTCAGTGGTCACTTTCATCATAAATCAACTCAAGATAATATTACATATCTAGGTAACCCATATCAGATGACATGGTCTGACTATGGTGACAAACGTGGGTTTCATATCTTTGATACAGAGACAAGAGAGATTGAGTTCATTGAAAACCCATATTCTATATTCAAGAAGTTAGAATATAATGACAGAGACAAGTCATATGAAAACTTTGATGCGTCAGAGTTCAAAGACCACTATGTTAAAGTGGTTGTTATAAACAAGATAAATGCAAAGCAGTTTGATAAAGTTATAGATAAACTGTACAATGCAGACGTACATGAGATTAATATCATCGAAGACTTTACTGATTTCGATGCTACATTTGTAGACGATAAGAAACTACAATTAGATGATACACTATCATTACTGCATAGTTATGTCGATGAAGTAGACACCACTGCAGATAAAGATAGAATTAAAAATGACATGAAAAGATTATATGTCGAAGCGAGTAATAACACAGTATGATAAAATTCGAATATGTCAGATGGCGTAATTTCCTATCAACAGGCAATGCGTTCACAGAGATAAACATTTGTAAGTCACCAACGACACTTGTTGTTGGTTCTAATGGTTCAGGTAAATCTACTTTCATAGATGCTATATGTTTTGCACTGTTTAATAAACCTTTTCGTAAGATTAAGATTTCACAGTTAATAAACTCAATCAATACTAAAGATGCACTTGTTGAAGTCGAATTTAGTATTGGTTCATCACAATATAAAGTACGCAGAGGTTTGAAACCTAATCTGTTTGAGATTTATCAAAACGGTATATTAATTAATCAAGATGCGGCAACAAGAGACTATCAAGAGTTTTTAGAAAAGCAAATACTGAAACTCAACTACAAGTCTTTTACACAGATTGTTGTTCTTGGTTCTTCAACATTTATACCTTTCATGCAACTACCAGCACCACATAGAAGAGAGATTATTGAAGACTTGTTAGATATACAAATCTTTACAAGAATGAATGATATTCTCAAAGGTGAGTTGTTGCAAGTGGGTTCTGATTACAAAGATGCAGAAAGTAAACTGTCGGTGGTTCGACAGTCTATCGACCTGCAAGAACAATACTTGGAGCGAATAGATGAACAACGTAAGAAATCGACACATGAAATCAATGAGAGAATCCTCAAGGCGAAGGACTCAATTCGACAGTATCAAGAAGACATCACAGAACGACAAGAGCGAGTTGTTGAATTACAACGAAGCATTGAAGATGAGGAATCAGTCACAAAAAGAAAAAACAAAATAAACTCACTACAAGAACAGATGAAGAGAACGCAGAAGAAAGTTGCGAATGATATCACATTCTACAGAGAAAATGATGAGTGTGGTACATGTAAACAAACTATACCTCTTGCATATAAAGCAGACGTTATCAAAGAAAGGTCTGATAAACTTCAAGAGATTGAAGAAGCATATGGTGAGTTAGAGAAGAAGTGGGACTTAGCAAATCTCAGACTAAATGAAATATATGATGTTTCACAGAATATCAATGTAGAGCAATCTGCTATTAGTGATGCACAAATACGCATACAGACAGAGAACAGAAGCATAGAAGAATGGAATACAGACATTGAACGTGCTAATGCAGTTGACACTAATGCAGAAGAGAATAAGAAGAAACTAGCAGACTTGAGAGATGAAGAGAGACAAGTATCTGATACAAAGAATACTTTGAACGACCAAAGATACTATTCAGAGATATCAGCAAACTTATTGAAAGATACTGGTATCAAGACTAAGATTATCAATCAATATTTACCAGTGATTAATCATTATGTAAATCATTATCTACAAGCACTAGACTTCTTTGTTCAGTTCAACTTAGATGGTTCATTTAAAGAAACTATCAAGTCGAGATATCGTGATGACTTTAGTTATGCATCGTTTTCAGAAGGTGAGAAGTTGCGTATTGACTTATCACTATTGTTTACTTGGCGTACTATTGCAAAGATGAAGAATAGTACAAATACTAATCTACTAATATTAGACGAAGTATTTGATAGTTCACTAGATGCAAACGGTACTGAAGAGTTTTTAAAAATCCTAAATACTATGGACAAAGGTATAAATGCGTTTGTCATATCGCACAAAGGTGACACATTGTTTGACAAGTTTACAAACACATTGCGATTTGAGAAACCAAATAACTATTCAAGAATAGAGGGACAATGATATTACCACTAACACAACCACATGATGTAAAGAAACCAGAAGACTTTGATTTCAAGAACCCTATCAAAGACCCTAAAGAACTAGCAGATGAACTCTGGGAGAATATGAAACACTATAATGGTGTTGGTCTATCTGCTAATCAAGTAGGTATCAATACAAGAGTTTTTGTTATGGGTCACGAACAACATGACTTTCGTATGAACGTATTTAATCCTAGAGTTGTAGAGATTGCAGATGAAATGAAAGCATACAAAGAGGGTTGTTTGACTTGGCCGTTCTTAATGCTATCAATCAGAAGACCAATAGATTGCGTAGTCAACTATTGGAACGAAGAAGGTGAACCAAAGTTAGAAAAACTGCAAGACATGACTGCAAGAATATTCTTACATGAATATGACCATATGAATGGTATTGATTTTACACAGAGAGCATCTAGACTTGCACTAAACATTGGTATGAAAAAGCGAGATAAAATACTTAAAAGATTAGAGAGAGAAGGTAAGTTAAAGAAAGGCGAAGACGGGTTATATGAAGTATCATGATTTACCAAAAATTGGTGAGATAGGCGTAATGCAGTTTGAGTTGTTTGATTGGAATGCAATCATTAATTGTGGACAAGCAAGTATTGACCATAGACAATCTAATATTTGGAATGATGCAGTTAAACATCTAAAACCAAAAAATAATTTATCAGCGGCAGTTGGTAGACCAGTTAGAATGGCAACAACAAATACCTTAGATAATGATAGCACTTTATATCCATCTTTTGCTTATCATAATGCAGAACTGATACCTCAAGTTGCATATGTAAGAAAAATTATTGAAGATAAACACCTTATTAGTAAAACTACTAACAGAGTAAATTGTCATTTATTTTTTACTCTTCATTCTAAAAGTGAGGGGTTAGAATGGCACGCCGATGATTGTGATACTTACATATGGCAGATACAAGGTGAAACATTATGGAAACTTCAAATGGGTGATACTAATACAGACCCCATAGAAGAATTTAATCTAACACCAAACGAAATGATATATATTCCAAAATATTGGCATCATCACCCAATAGGTTTTCATGGACCAAGATGTTCAGTTAGTTTTTCTATCGAAAATAATTTTTTTGATAGTGTAGAAGAAAGGTCAGATATATGAAATTTTTGATGATTATAATATTTGCTACTGCAGGTGACTTGTATGTATTTACTGAACCATCATTCGACACTAAAAAAGAGTGCATGAGTTTTATGATAAACAACGGTCCAGTCTTGAGTGAAAAACTATTACAAGTATATGGATACCCAAAAGAAATACAAGCAGTCAACTGTATGACAGAAGATGAGTTCACTAAAATTATGAGTGGGCAAACAGATGCGTGATAGAAAGGTATAGCATGGAAGAAGAAATGAAACCTTGGCAAAAAGGTTATCAGTTAGATTATCTAAAAGAGATTACTAAAGAGTACGATGACTATAATAAGTACACTGATAGTCCTTTTGCACAATTTAAGAAAAATAACGTAGCAGACTTTTTAGACAAAGGGTCTTTACGAAAAGCAGGTGATGCTTGGATTAATATTACAGAAGCGAAAGTTCGCTCTAAGATTACAATGCATGGTGAAGGTCCTATTATCGGTTACAAAGAACCAGGTGATGTAGTAATACAAAATATATCTGCATTTACTGATAATGTAAAAAATTATCTTGAACCATATAAAGGTAGACCTTGTTGGTTATTTGTATGGGCAGAACATCCAGAAGCAAGTGCTTTTGCTACAAGTATGGGTTTTAACTATGTTGGTAGTAAAATAACGACATTTGCAGAGATTTATAGCATATATTTTAGGGATTCAGATAATTCGCTTGAAACTCGCTCTCACACCGTCATAGACGGCGCTGAGGCGGTCAATATAAAGAAATGTACGTTTGATAGCATAGAAACATCGTTTATCGTTAAAGAACTCGAAAATATCACTATGGAATACACAAATCACTACTCAAATTACAATAAAAAAGGGTCTTGGTCAGCAATATCTCTACGAGGGTATCGACCAGATGCATCTTTTATTGCAAAACCTGTAGAGATGAGTAAGAAGTGGAAGCAAGAAAACGATACATGGGAAGAGTGGCAGTGTGAAGACACACCACTAAGAGAAAAGTTTCCGTATGTGAATGAAGTCTTAGCAAAAATACCTACTGACAATATAGAGCGAGTAAGATTTATGTCACTTGCACCAGGCGGTGGTGAACTGCAAAGACACACAGACCAAGTTGACCCACATCTAGGTGTGGCAGATGGTAAGATTATGAGACTACATATACCTATAATAACAAATCCTAATATGGAGTTTACATCATGGGATATGTATGGAAGAAAGCACACTGTTAATATGAAAGAAGGTGAGTTATGGTATCTTGATATTCGTAAACCTCACACTGCAATCAATAATGGTGAACAAACAAGAATACATTTAGTAGTGGACGTAGAAGCGAATGATAGTTGCAGAAGATTATTTACATCTAGTTAGAGACTGGTATGACCCGTATGACGATCCTATTGTTGAGTTGCATGATAATGTTCATGTGGTTAGGGATGACATATTACCTGCAGGTTCGAAAATGCGGTTCATCGACAAACTTATACGGGATACCGATTGCGAAGAATGGGTGTTTGGCGGATCGAATAAAGTCGGTTGGGGACCAATCTCGTTAGCATATGTTTGTAACAAATACAGAAAGAAGTGTACTTGTTTTTGGGCGGCACGAAAAGAACCAACATGGCATCAAAAAAAGTACATGGAATATGGGGGTCGTATCGAATGGGTGAAGATGGGCATGTTAAATGTTACTCTGTCAAAAGCAGAGCAATATCGCAGAGAGAGTCCGAAGACCCGAAGGACGTTGCCTTTAGGATTAGAACACGATTGGGTAATCGGAAGTATAGTGAAAGTATCGCAGTCGCTACCCCTAGTGCCAGAAGTAATATGGACAGTAGGATCAAGCGGTACTCTGAACCGAGGGTTGCAACTTGCATTCCCAGAGTCCGAAGTACATGTGATACAGACAGGTCATAAATTAGATGAGAGACAAATTGGTAGAGCAATCTTTCACAAAAGTCCTTACAAGTTTGACCAACCAGTAAAAGCAGAAGAAGCACCACCGTTTCCTTCTGCACCAGAATATGATGCGAAAGCATGGAAAGTAATACAGGAAAATATGGACAAGAGTAAAGTTAATTTATTCTGGAATGTAGCGGCATGACAGAAGATTTGTTTAGACATTTAAGAGTACACGCAAACAATCAACCAGTAGGGTCTAGTAGTTTTATGAAAAAGCAGATTGATGTTGTAGATGATTTATTTGATGAGAAGTTTATAAAAAAGGTATCAGAAAAGTATCATAGATGCTTGTTTGAATATGGCAACGTATCAAATAATCCAGACGATGCAATCTTTTGGATATCTAGACACTTAGAAGATGCTACACCTTTAACAGAATGTGAGTATCAACAACAAATATTTGCTAAGATATGTGAATACTATAAATTCACAGACATTGACGTAGATGATGATAACATTTACATCAATGGGCAGACATACAAGTTAGATGGTTCTATGCACATAGATTCCGAGCATAGAACTAAACCAGACGCACATTACACAATTCTGTATATGGTAAACTGGTTGCATGAGGGTATACAAGGTTTTGAAACAAACTTTGGCACAGTAGATTTTAAACCAGGTAGAGTTATAGTATTTAACTCACTTAAAAGTCATAGAGGGTTATCTACCGAAAAGTTAAACAACTTACGCATGACATTGACATGGAAAAGTTGCTCAGTAGAACTTGACAAAGATAGTCCATTGGTGTTATAATGAAAACTTATATACATGTTAATCAACATAAAATTAGAGCAAATAAGAAGCATGGTACAAACGAACCTGTCATTACAGTTAAAAAGGGTCGAGAAAATACTTACTGTCACGAAGTCGAAGTTCTTGGTCCATCTACCATTATGTATGGCGGTAATGATAAACCTATTCTTTCTTGTGGTGCTAGAGTTGTCATAATGACAGAAAGTGAAGTGAAGGTTATTAAGTGAAAAGTTTTTATGAGAGAAATAGTTATCTATTAGAACATGAAGTAAACAAGACATTCGAAGAAGTCTTGTGGATGTCAGATGAAGAATTCAGACAATGGTTGCGTGATATGCGTAAAGAAGTTGCATACTCATGGGACGAACTAGGTTTACCACCAAGAGTTGGTTGGTCAGAAGATAAGATTATCGACCAGTTCAATCAGATGTCTAGTTTCAATGTAAGAGATTTTGAGTGTTACAATGAAGAGACAAATGAGAAAGATGTTATTCGTAACACTTCAGTTGTAGGTAACGCCGCTAATCAGTGGTTTCCTACGATGATGAAAACTAAGATTGTGTATAATGATATAAGCAAAGCAAAGTCTATCTATGACCATTTCGTAGATGAAGATTTATTTCAGAAAGTATACACATACGGTCACAGACATTTTAAACGTGATAGTTTTTATCACTATTCTAATCCTATCAAAAGAGAAGAACTCTTAGAATTTGGTACTAAGCGACACACAGTTAGTGATGGTAGTTCTTTTATCAGTTGGTTTGAGAATAATGCTAGAGAATATGATACACATGATTACTGGTTGAAAGCAGACAAAGAACAAGAGTACACAGGTTACGATGATAAACTACGAGGTGTGCAGTGGGCGCAAGTCACTAGACAAGAGATTGAGCAACTAAACATACCTGACAAATGCAAAGTCAATATGAAAGACGATTGTGATGTTTATCAGATTATG
>MDSZ01021463.1_pt1 | contig 17474 bp, 6 predicted proteins | sample 811201 | NCBI WGS metagenome assembly MDSZ01 (sample SAMN05326647, study PRJNA326480) | marine metagenome | isolation source: seawater | place: Indian Ocean: North | collected 2010
ATCCATCATATACATAGTTTGGATCAGTACCGTCGTAGTTCGGATCGTAGTTTGGATCAGTACTTCCATCATCTACATAGTTTGGATCAGTACCGTCGTAGTTCGGATCGTAGTTTGGATCCGTACTTCCATCATCTGCATAGTTTGGATCAGTACCGTCGTAGTTCGGATCGTAGTTTGGATCCGTACTTCCATCATCTACATAATTTGGATCAATATCGTCGTAGTTCGGATCGTAGTTTGGATAAGTATTTCCATCCAAAGATTCTTCGCTTGCGAGCTCAGGATCGGAAGTGTCGTAATCTGGGTATGTAGAATCATAATTCGGGTCGCTTGGGTCCGTAGGATCGGCCTGAGCAGTTGTCCCTCCAACCCTGCGATCATCGGTTGATCCATCATATTCGGGAACTGTAAAGGATCCGTCTTTACCAGGATCAATTATCTCATCACCGTCTGCAGGAGCATAATCATCATGTGACTGACCTAAAAAGGATAATTCCTCGAATACTGCCATAGATTCAGAGAAGAAACTGCTGGCCATGGCTACCTCTGCCGAAACAATCAAATTGGGGTCAATTGAGCCTGTAAAAGAGTGATCCAAGAGGAAGGTCAGGGTTTGCAAATCGGGACTCGCATGCAAATCATCCCCTCCAGGAGGCTGGGAATCGGGATTCTCTGCGATTGGACCTTCAGACAAGTCGGTTATAACCCGCTTAAGCTCTTCGCTCGACAAACCAAGGGCAAATAGCTCTTCTGCCAAAGGAACAGGGATTTCAACAACCGCAACATCAGACGCATGAAGGTCTCCGAGGAAGCGGGCCGCTTTTTTCTGATTTTCGGTAAGAAGTAATCGACCTTCTTCGTCCCTGGCAGTTGATTCATTACCAATTACGAACTCCAACCAAGACGGATCTGTGTCAAATATTTCAAGGGAACTAAATCCTGGAATCCCAACCAATTCTCCCACCTCCTTAAATGCGTAAAGTGCATCCAAGTCGGTAATATTTTTAAAGAAGATATGCATTAATTGCTCGTCATAAACAAAAATCTCTTTCTCCTCAGTCTGTTCCTGACCATTCCCATCCAATTCAGGATTGCCGTTATCATCCAATTTAGGAATTACGACAGTTTCAAGACCACCAAATTCATTTGCGAAATCATTGACATCGTCAAGTTTGTCAAGGTTGGAGAAAACCAAGTCCAGGAATTCAGGATTATCCTTAAATTTTGATGCAGTCGCAGAAATTTCCGCTGCGATCTCTTTATTATCCTCGAAGATTTGATGGTATTTTTGATCATATTCGTTGATAAGCTTAACAAATCCCGTATCAGCCATGGTACCTTCGGGATCAGTAAAGAGCGGTTGGATAGTGCTACCGCTTTGCTTCAGATCATTTAAAACATCCAGGAATGCATCTGCTTTGTCCGCAAATTGGAAAATCACCTCAATTCGAGAAGGCTCATATTTGAATTCTTCATAAAGTTTTGTGAGTGAACTCGCTTGGCTTGGGTTGGCAAAAATAATGTCACGATGGGTGGGGTTGGTTGTAACTAAACTTCTAATGTCACGAAGCACTGTATCTCTTTTAACTCCCTCAAAGCGGTTCACAATGGAAAGCAAATCTTCCGACTTATCCAAATTATTAAAAAGGAAGTTTAATTGCCCCTTTTCTTCAACGAGTCCTTCAACATTTCTGTCTAAGCGATTTGTTAAGTCATCTAAAACTTCGAGCTTATCCACATTCTCAAAAACAGCATTTAACTTTTTCGGAGAAGAGAATAACTTTTCAGTGAGCGATCGATAATGAGAAAGATTTGCAGACTTAGTAGCATCATCTACATCTGCATTATTCAAATGGTCATAGATTTGATTTAATTTTACTTCATCAAACTTAAGTTTATCCGATAATGCCACAAGGTCATCAAGAGAACCAATGTTTGCAAATGCAATTTCGACTTTGTTTTGATCCTCTCCGATCACTTTGTTTAACTCCAAAAGATTATCAAGTTGATCTGAATTTTGAAGAAATTCATTACGCAAATCATCTTTTTTGGCAATTTCTTCAGGAGAATCAGTTTCCAATATTTTAATAGCTGGGCTATCTAAGATGAAAAGAACATCCCCTGCCCTGTCCGGTTCTACTGCAAAACTGGTGTAATCCTGAGCCCCTTCAGATGCTGTATCAGAAACACCGAGTTTCTTGGTTGCTGCAGAAATAGCAACACCAGTAGCCAAACCAGTATCCGGATCAAGAATTTCACTAAAGGAGTAAACACCCGCAACCGCGTCGGCAGAACCCGTAAGGGTATTTACCTGCTCTGCCGTGAGTTGGTAAACATTTCCACCTTCGGCATCATTAATGTTTTGAACGCCAGCTAAATATTGCTCATCCAGATCACCAAGGCTGGTAACTGTATCGATTTGGACAGTTTGCTGATTTGATGAATCGACAGAATAAAATTCCTCAAAGTTCAGGCTGAGGTCTTCAAATCGTTGGCCTTGCAATGTACCCAACGCCCCCGAAGCAATCACTTCGTCAAAGTCAAAGTCGTCTCCTCCACTGCTCAAACTATCAAAAATTCCACCTTCTGATCCTGAATCTTCACTTTCAAGAAGAACAGCTACCTGGGCTGCTTGTTCAGCATTATCTAAGACAGCATTTAGGGCTGTTATACTTTTTTTCTTCGATTCGGCAAATGATGTAATTCCATCGGGTATGCTGATTTCTAAACTTTCCAAAGAGGAGAGGATTGCGTCAACTTCATCAATAGTTTCTGCAAAATCTAAATCTTCCTGAGCTTGCGATATAGCATCTTGGGCTTCCTGGGAAAGACCATCATCAACCACAACAACTTCTGCAACTGCAGCGGTTGAAGCTGCAACTTCGGCCATAACTTCGATACTGGCAAAGGCGAGTGCCGCATTTATCTCTTCTTTGACTGGAAATACAATCATCCAATGATCCACGGCAGAATTTGTGATACCGGGATCATAATCAACCAGTAACTCACGAACTTTATCTTCAGTCTTGGCTCTAAAGATTTTAGTTTTGAGATCAGAATCGGTTATTGCATCAGGAAGGTTATCAGAAAGTAGAGTTTGTAATTCACTTATGCTTTCCTTGGTCTGGGCAGCTTCACGAAATTCTGTCGATACAGATGCCTGCTCTGCCCTAGCCGCAACTGCTTTTGCCTCCTGCTTCTTAGTATCCATTTGTTTAGCAACACTAATAATACTGAGGTTTTTCTTTCTACTAGTTACAAAGTTTGAAATTGTCTCAGGGACTTCTTCGCCATCATCCAAGATGAGTTTATAGGCATTAAGTGCCTCATCTACTTGAGCAAGGGAAGTAGCAGTGCGAAGATCTTCAGTGAACTGCTCTTCCGCCAATCTCCGTTGTTCTGCTGCTAACCTGACAGCTTCGATTTCTGCCTGTATTGCCGCTTGTTCCTCAGCCGAGGCACTGGCCAATTGTTGCTCCAGAGCTTGTGCAGCAGCTTCTGCAGCAGCGGCTTCCTCGGCGGCTTTATCTTCAGCAGCCTTTTTAATGGCTTCCTCTTCCCTGATGGTATTAGCCATCGCAACCGCCTGGTCTGCGTTACGTAAGAGAGCAGCTTTAGTCTCGGCATCTGCTCCCTCGGCAGCTTCAAGAACTGTAGCAACAGATTCTGCATTAGCGGCATTAGCTGCAACTGTTTCCATTACTTCTTTTTTAGCCGCTTTCTTAGCTGCTTCAACTTGAGCTGCGATATCCTCTAAATTGGCCAGGATCGCTTCCAATTCAGTAATTGTTTGAGAAGCAGTTATTGCTTCAGCCTGCTCTGGAGCTAATTCAATGGCTTTTTTCTTGGCCGCATCCAACTCAACTGCATCTGCTGCTTGCTTTGCTTTTAAAAGTGAATCTGCCTCATTCGCATTTTCAAGGAATTGGGTGACATCCACTCCTTCATCTGCTGCAGATGAAACAACTTCACTAAGTTCCGTTGCCTTCTCTGCATTATCCAAAACATTCGTAAGCAAGGTTGCAGCACCACCGTCTGCGCCACCAGACTCGACAGCTTTATCAACCAGAACTTTCAAGTCATCTGCTTTATCAGCATTATTCAAAATGGAATCCAGATCGGAACCACCACCGTTGTCTTGAACACTTTTTGCCACTTCAACAACCGTATCAATCTTTTCAAAAACATTCTTGGAATTTATCTCCTCAATTCGATTATCGATAAGATTTTGCAGGAGGCTCAAACTTTCACCGGAAAATTCTTCCCCGTCCACATTACCACTTGATCTCCATCCATTTAGGGTAGCCTTGTCCTCTGCAGCAAGTATCAATTCTTCAACCTCAAAGGAAACAAAGGCTCCGGCAGCCTCCGCCTCAGCGGCTTGCTTTTCGGCAGCGACTTTTTTGGCATCACTCGATTTAACCACATTAAACAACACATTCAATTTTGCGGTATCCTGAACAGCCTCTCCTTCACCATCACCTCCGCCAGTAGAGGAAGACTCAACGACCTCAGCGAGTTTTTCGGCCTGATCGGGATTTTTAAGCAATGCCGTAAGAGTGGATGAATCACCCGAGGAAAGCGATTGAGCAGCATCAACAACCTTTTTTAAGTCTTCGGCTTTGTCTGCGTTTTTAAGAAGACTTCCAAGGTCCGCCTTATTTTCGGCAGCAGCATCTGCTTCAGCTTTGGCTGCAAGTGCGGCAGCATCTGCTTCGGCTTTGGCTGCTGCTGCTGCTGCTTGCTTGGCAGCCCGTTCAGATTCATCCGCAGTGAGAATATCTTTCTGGGCATTTGCCAGCGTGGTGAGATCTAAGCCAGTAATATATTCTGCAAGGTGTGCTTCATTGAAAGCTGAAATTAATGCATCTATATCTGCAGTCGTTTCAGCATTTTCTATGGCCTCGAGTTTAGCTTGATAATCTGCTGTGGCTGCTTGTTTTGCGGCAGCCGCAGCCTCGATTTCAGCATTTTTATCGACCATTTCCTTCAACGCAGTGGCCTGGTCTGCATTTTCAATCATGTTATCAAAGCCGGTATCAGCAGCCTTGGCTTCAGCTTCGGCCTTGGCACGCTCTGCAGCGGCAGCTTTGGCCTGAGCACGTGCTTCTGCTTCGGCCTTAGCCGCGGCAGCCGCGGCAAGTTTTGCTTCCCTCTCAGATTCAGAAGCACTTAGTATTTCTTTTTGCGCATCGGCCAATGTGGTAAGATCTAAACCATCTCTGTTTGCTTCGGAGTGAGTATCATTAAAAGCAGCGACTAAAGCATCTATATCAGTAATTGATTCGGCAGCTTCAATCTCAGCAAGCTTTGCCTGATAGTCGGTGGAAGCAAGTTTCTTGGCTTCAGCCACAGCTGCTTCAGCCGCTGCTTGTTCCTCAACTTCAATCGAGGCTACCGCTAAGTCAGATACAGTTTCTAAATTGCCGAACACATTTTCTTTTTGGGCAGCAGATGCCTCAGCTTTGATTGCCACTCTGCGAGCTTCGGCGTTGGCAGATAAATCCAACCCATCCGATGTAAGTGTGGCAACAATTTCTGCATCATGTGCATTTGTAAATTCAGTAACCAAGGCATCAACACTGGCAGAATCAGCTGCTGCCTTAATTGCTTGAAGTTTTTCAGAGTAATCATCAGTTGCGGCCTTTTTCTTGGTAGCTAGCTCTTCAGCTAGGCGTTTCTCTTCAGCTGCTAACCTGGCAGCATCTAACTCAGCTTGAATTTGGGCTTGTTGCTCGACTGAAGCTGAGGCAAGTTGTTCCTCAAGTAAGCGGGCAGCTTCTGCAGCTGCAGCTGCTTCCTCTGCTGCTTTTTGTGCTGCTGCTTCTTCCGCAGCTTTTTTGGCCGCAGCTTCCGCAGCTGCTTGGGCGGCAGCCTCTTCTGCAGCCTTTTTATCCTGTTCTGCTTTGTCTACACTCTTGACAACTTTAAATACGCCCAAAACCTTTTTCTCAGCCTGTTCGGAATCAGTCTCTTTCGTGGTTTCCGCAGAGGCAACCACTTGGGCAACTTCGTCGGCCTTTTCGGCGGTACGAAACATTGCAGTCATGGTGTCTTTACCGTCCTGTGTGACTTCATCGTTTCCATCGGAGTTTCTGCGACCGGAAGTAAAGGCATCTTTAGCCACATCAATCACTTTCTTCAGGTTGCTCGCCTTGTCAGGATTACTAAAAACAGCGTCCATGTTTTCTGCATTCTTCGCCCCGATATCGTTGGCATCTCCAAGTACAGCTAGGAGATCTCCAGACTGATCAGAACTTTCGGCAAAAGCGGAGATTTTCGTGGAATCCTTTAAACCCAAGGCTTCCGATTCTTCCGTAACATCGACCACATTTCCAAAATTGGAAACAAGATCGCTTACAAAAGTGGTTTCATCCTTATCCGATTCACTGCTCCTTCTGCCCGCCCGCCGCTCTGCTTTTTTCTGATCCAGCATTTCAGCAGCAGTTCCAGCAACTTCAACATAGGTATCTGCCTTGGCTGCATCTTCGGGGTTTTCCAAATCAAGTATGCCTGCTTTCTCAAGAGCTACTGCTTCCGTACCATTTTCATCATCCCCAACTCCTTTGGCAGAGGCTTGCCTTTCATCGTCGGACTCATTCAATTCATCTTCTTCAGGTGCCTCATCTTCCGGATTTGATTCAGGCGTATCTGCGGGAGGAGGACCTTCTGTAGCTTTACCCGTGGCTGCACTTGCCTGGTCCACCTCTGCCTGAATCGCTTTCATCACTGCCGCAGGCACTCTGCCAATTTTTATGGGAAGTGTCATTCCGGATGCACTAATTCCGGATGCAAGACTCTGACCAGGTCCCAGCATGGTGGGTCGACCTCCTCCTTTAGGCATGTAAGAAATCTGCCCTTTTAGCATTTGGGTGGTTTGGTTAATTGTTCCATCTGGTAGTTGAACAACCTTCATCCGGGGGATTGTTCCTCTAATACCAGCAGTGCCCACCGGAGAATCGATGTTAAAACTGGATTCTTTTTTCAGTTTTTTGACATCAACAACCATATCCCCCAGGTTTAAATCAATAACCGTTTCAGAGGGACTCGGTTCGTCTGCTCTGGCAGACAATTTACCAACTGCTTTAGGATCAAACTTTTGTTGAGCAAATTTTTTGATGTTTAATACAGAATCTTCTTTAAGCGTGGTGATAGTACCAGATGAAAAAAGTAAAACAACTTTTGAACCTTTTCCCGTCTCCACAGTATGTCCATCAAAAATCATGCCACCCACCTTTACTCGGTCGGCGGACAAAAGAGTACCGGATTCATTATTTTTAACAGAAACCTGCCCCTCCATGCTAGCAATGATGATCGCACCTTTCGAATCAACTGCAATTGCATGAAAAGTGAGAAGATTTGAAAGTAAGAAAATGAAGAAAAGGTGGAAGTGTCTCATGATGACAAAAGAGGAATATTAGATAGGATGTCTAAGTAACTTAGCGAATTCAGCCAAAATGATACAAGGAAATTATTTTTTCCTAAATTTGTACACTTTTCCCCAAGCATTCGAAAAAACTTTTTCAAAATATTGATTGTCTAAATCCTCCATAAAATAACCCTGTACAAGCAGGCTATTAAACGCTTCGTCATCCATAAAAAACCATGCTTGTCCGATTTGGTATCCCATCCCGGGTATTTTGACAACATCACCAGAATTCAGGTTAGCATTTTCACTCATGGAATTGTACGAAGCGATTGCAGGAACTTCCAATCGGTGGATTTTTGCAACCTCGCTCAACATTTTCACGCCATCCTGAACCACATAATCCCGATCCCCACTAAAATAGGGAATGCTGGTTTGAATAAGATGAAACCTGGCACCCTCTTTTTTCATGGATGGACTATCAATTAATTTCGCAGTTCTGGGGTCGTGCAATTTACGGTGGAAAGAAAAAGGTATAGGTGTTGGTGAGTTAGGTAAAGTAGCGAGATTTTGCGATAAATCTGCCTCAATCTTATAACCCCCGCGCATATTCAGAATAATTTTAGACCCTTTACTAGTAACCCAGTCTGCCTGAGTGAAAAAAGGCTGCTTTCTGGGATCAGCACCTTTTGAAAAGTGCGGATGTGCATAAACTTTTTCATCGAACCGAGAAAGGAGATACCTTCTTGCAAATGAGGAACGAAAAGTATCAGCAGATACGATAATCAATTCGTTAAGATGAGGTACATGGACCAGCCTTCTACCTACGGTTGGATCGTATTTCATTGCTATTCGTAAATCATCAACCATCAAAGAGTCGATTGATTTTGCAGGCCCACCCTGGGGATCAACCTCAAAGACCTGCCCATAGGATATCATGCCTTTCTGCACCCCATCGACCAAGAGGTCTCCCCGTTGATTTAATCGATAACCACCATCGAAAACATAAGATGCCCCCTCTCTTCTTCCACCTCGAAGTATTAACATGGGTGGCTCTTTAATGGAAGAAGAGTTGGCCCCTTCATTGCCCGCAAAATAAAGGTTTCTTGAACTAAAACTCAAAATTGTCGGGAAAATACGAAGAATCTCATAAGGTAGAAAAAGAAATGTATCACGAGTTTTCTGGGGTATGGGATAATCTTCATGCCCTACATCATGTAACAAACCTTGATAAAAAAGCTGCTCAGAAGTGCCATCTTTGAATAAGGCTTGCACTGCAGTAGAAAAATCTCTCGATCCTTCCTCCTGCAATTGATTCTGAAGGTTTACATATGTCTCTGTCTTAAGACGTGCAAGATTGTAAGCTTTCGCTGCTGAGGTGGACCGAAGAATTTCGGAACTAAGAAAATTATCCACCGTTTGATGTGCAGGAGATGTAAAAGTACGGGTATTCCCATAATACCAACACCCAGACCCGTAATCCCACCAAGTTACAACAAAATCGCCAGGTTCTGATGCCTGGTTTAATTCTTCGAGCACTTCCATTGTCTTGATTGGATAGACGACATGAGAATGATAATTGGCCGCATGCTGTAAGTTTGGGGATGCAAACCATAGAACAAGTAGTCCAACTATTCCCCATGTTCCCCAACGTGCCTTGCTTTTAAAGGCTTCTTCATTCATTCGCTTTTTAGCCATGAGTCGAAGAGCCCCCCAACTTAGAACAAAAAGTAAAAAAACCAGACCAATCGCCGCGTAATTTCCTACATGGACAGTGAATCTTAAACCCACATTTCCCTGGAAACAATTGTAGGCAATCGCCATAAACGGAACAGTTATACAAAATTCCCAATGCCTGATTATAAGTAATCCCAGACCAATCAAACCAAGAATAGACGCGGGAACTACCAATCCGGCATTTTTCAAACCCTCGGGCATGCAACGTGGGCACGAGCAGGTTGGAGTATCCGCAAGAATACGGTTCCGGACAACTTCATGTGGTATCTGACTGGCTTCCCGTATGGTGGTTTTTACATCCAAGAACTTCAGTGCTTCAGCCTCGACAGCCATGGTAGCACCCGTTTTTCCCACCACGGAATAACTTTGTAACTTGCCTGTTATTTTGAACCATGTTCCTGAAAAGGGGCCAATGTTTGTAAAAGGTGCTACCCCTATAACCAGCAACAAAAGAAAGATGACTGAAATTGCAGGCAGAGCTTTTGAGTGGGAGAATTTTCCGATGATGTTTTGGCACTTTACCGCAAATGGAAAAAAGGAAGCGATAATTAAAAAAACAAGTGGCAGGAGGCCAAAGAAAAATTTCTCCGGAGAATGTTCAATAACTCTACCCGAAGACCAACTTTCCACAAATAATACCCACGATAAAATAACAATCGTAGAAAAGGTAAATGGACTACTTAAGCTGGTAAGCAACTTCTCGAGATTCTTGTCCGTACGATCTGCCAAGGAGTCCAAAATACACAAGCCTACTTGGTACCCAATAAAACCAAGGCACAAGGTACAGGTTACAGCCTGTATCGAACCATAAAAAAAGCGACCAAGGAAAAGAGAAAGGGCAGCAGCTAACAAGTATTTAACAGATTTTTTACGAGAAGCAGCCAACAAAAAAAACACCGAAAAAGCGGGTAATGTAATCGCAAAAATATCAGTATCATAATAACCGGCCAAAGTACGATTATAATAGCTATGGGTAATACCCGCCAAGCAGGCAGCTCCAACACCCCATAATGTACATCCATATAACCGTCCGATTAAAATCAGAGGTATGCAGACCAAACCAGCAACATATACGGGCAGCCATAAAAGCAGATGTTCAATAGAAAGCTCAGGAAAAAGTTTGATTAACCAATAAGGGAGAGCCGTAATCATCCCGTTTTGATAAACGCCAGGAAGCAAATCATTATTTTGATGCATACCCAGTGCCGCTTTTTGGACAATACTTCCAAAATAAAAACTGTCATGGGTATTGGGTAATGCCACTCCATCCTTGACCATATTAGGCCGAAGGAAAACGGTCTCTCCCTGATCATTAAGATAATTTGCCTGGGCATAATCAATCCATTCCAACCTGACCCAAAAGCTCAAAAGATAAGCCAATATTATGAAACCAAAGACAGCAGTCTTCGGGATCCGGTCATGGGGTAATTCGATCAGATTCTTACCAAAGCCACGGCTAGATATTGCAGATTCAAGAAAGCTCATGAAATTACAATCTTAGCTTAGCAAGTATGATTGGTAAAGAAACTAGATATCAGTACTTGAACTTCTTGTTCAATCCAGAAAGATTTCTGCTTAGGTCATGGAGTAAGGCATTGGTTTTGTCCGCCTGAAAGGAACTACCAAGCAAAGTTCTGGAACCACCATGGATACGACTACCCAAGTTCTTAACATGAAAGGCATAGTCTCCATTTACCATTATACCAAGCAACTCTGCTTTTTGAGAAAAGACCAAGTCTCCTTTACCAGGATTGAAAGCTCCAGTAAGAAAAGCAAAGTGCTTCTCATCCACTTCAATGTATCTGCCATCTTTTTCATCCCGCAAACATTTGGTCTGACCGAACCGACCGTCTTTAACATCCACGACCACAGCATCGTCGAACAAAAAAGGATTCTCCGGAGCATTGAAAAGTTCAATTCCGGTTTTGGCGAGCTCTTGAGGATTCGCATAGAGTGGGACGATGATGATTCTCGGATCATCCATAAAGGCAATCTCCTTGACCTGAAGTGGTTCCTTGAATTTTGGCCCGGTGATTTGGCCGGTTACTGAGACTAATTTTCGCGGATTAAACTCAACCCGAAAAGGACTGTCTTTTGCATGCACTAAAGCGTAGACAAAATTTCCATCAACCATGAGAATAGTATCAACAGAAAATTTATCATCCCTGTTTGTTTGAAAAATTCCAGATTTGTGGGTGTAAATGAGATCTAAAGAGACCTTGTTTTGTTCATAACGGGTAAAAATTTCATTAACCGAACGAGTCTGTCTTTCGTTTAATTTCCGGAAATTCTCTTTTTGTACTTCCACCGATTCCTGAACATCTTTTTCTACCTTGGACACACCTTCCTTCACCGAACTAACATCATCTGATACTGTGGAGATTTTCTCACCAACACCTACCAGCCCTTCCCCAACTGATTTTAGATCTTTACCCACGCCGTCCAACCCTTTGTTTAGGCTATCAATCTTTTGATCTATCTTTGCGGTAGATGCAATGAGCTCGTCTGATCTTTTCTTTTCTTCAATTAACAACGCTTTTGCTTCAGCAGCAGCTAGTTCCTGAGCTTTTGCACGCTCTACCGAAGCTGCCAATTCCAAACGGGCAGCCTCTGCCTCTTTTTCTTTCTTTGATTTTAATTCCGCAAGTTCTTCCGATTGCTTCTTGGCTTGCTCTAAATTTTTAGCCAACAGTTCCAGTTCCTTTTTGGACGCAGCATTGCTTTGCAGAAGTTCTTCCCTCTTTCTCTCAATCTCCTTGCGTTGTGATTCCAGTTTCTGGGCCTCTTTCTTTGCCAGATCGAGGGCCTCCTTATTGCCTTCAATCACTGCATCCTTGGATGCAATTTCCTGCTCTTTTTTCTCAAGTTCTTTCTGACGCTGGGCAATCTCTGCTTCAAGTTTGAGCTTCTGTTCAACAAGATCATCCTTATCACTGCTCAAGTTTTCCAGTAATGTTTCATTGGTCGCCTCCAATTCAGCAACCACATCGTCATAATTCTCTCCATCCGAAATTCTTTCGACAACTTCTTTGGAGACTACTTTTTGATCATCCTGAGCGATCACTGCATCCTTGGGCACATCAAAGCGTGCCAGGGCAAGAATGCTAAGGAGCAGGAAGTCGCAGACTACGAGCAGCAAGCTGCGGTTCATGCCCCTTTTTCTTCAGATTGCTTGACCAGCAAATGGTTGCGGTAAGGCCGAACGATTACAATCTTCAGAGCCGCAACAAACAAGATACCAAACAAAGTTGAGGTGTATGCTCCAATAAGAGCATCTTGTTTGACATCCAACACAAGCAATAAAATGAGTGAAAGTACGGTGCCTCCAAGACCAACATAGAGACCAAGATCAAACAGGTTCTCTTCGTTGTCGAGCAGACCGAGTTTGAGTCCCGCTTTCAACTCTTCGTTTTTGATTTGCGAAACGCGTGAAATACAAATCATGAAAATCACGATTTGAACAAGCAGAAACACTCCTGCCACGATCGCGGTTACGATGGTTAGATTTTGATCCGCCATAGACTCCTCATTGGCGTAGGCGAGCAGATTCGCAAGCGCAAAATCAAACCCGGCTACGGACACCTGTCCCCTTGGTGTTTGCAAAAGCGAAGGCTCAAGAGCCAATACACTTAGCAAAGCAAACAAGGTAGATGCCGATAACCTGCGTGTCCAACGAAGAGAATAATGACTCTGGGAACGCTGGAAGCTAGGTTTCGGCAGTGTTTTTGAAATAAATAAAAGTAAACAAAAGAAGGAAGAGATGAGTAATAAAATTTTCAAGCTTATCGAAAGATCTCGGTGCTTGTGCGAAAGATCAGTCAGTACACCGCCACCAAACAAAGGAAACATCGGTTTAGCCAGATTTACCGCAAATCCATCCTGGTGAACCGGTTTATTTCGATCTAAAAGATGATCGAGGGCACCTTTCCCATAAGTCATAGCTAATTTAAGATCATCAAGGGCCCTTTCCACAGCATCCTCGTCGCCATCCTTCTCAAACACAGGATAGTCACTTACAAATCTTAGTATGCCAGAAGGATTGCCAGAAAGTAAGGTAGCTGAATAAATGATTTGTAAATTATGCTCAAATTCCGACTGAACCACCTTTTTCTCCTCGATCATCTCGAGGATTTGATCCCTTGACTCTTCTCTTTTGTCCATAGGCAGAAAACCAACCTTGCGGTTGGCTTCTTTAATTTTACCAATCGATGAGGAAAGTGGTCGGTTTAGCATACGAATCAAGGCAGCAAGATCGAAAACACCCTGAAGGTTTGGACAGCTTTGGGTAAGTTCAGCCATTTGAATAAGATTCATTTTTCGGGCTAATTGATGGGCAGACCAATAAAAGGAACGAATTCGTTCCTTCGAACCATGATCCCCATCCAGGGCCTTTTGGGATAATCGCCCAATTTCGAAAGCCGTATCCGCAGAATAGTAATCTTTCTCGATCGACATCGCTGTACCTACCATCATTGGCACCAGAATTGGGTATGGTAACCAACGACCATGACTTTCCATCTTTCCTGCAGAATTAATAATTCCCCCGATAATCACGGCATATCCTCCATCGTTGGTACGCCCAAGTTTCAACATTACTGCACGATCCGCCAGATCAGCAAAGTCAAGTCCACTTGTCAGAGAAAAATTACCATCAATTTTATTGATTTCGGTCTCGGTTCCCTCTTTACGAACATCAAACCACTCGGCACTTCCCGAAAACTCGGCTAATTGAACCTTGGCCTCCGCTAAGCACAAATCCCGAACCTGTGCGTCTGTTACATTGCCCTCAAACGCTTCTGGACCGCGCAAGCCCACGGAGAGTAAAACCTTGCGACCAGAGAAAAAAGGATAATTCGTCAACTTAGCAACCTTGACCCCTGGAAATGCATAAACCAGGGGTTCATTCATTAATTTGGTCCAGAAAAAACCCGGTCTACCATCCACAGGAATCGAACGCAGGAGTGCCTGTACATTATCGTTTGAACTTTTATCCCTTAAGCGGTCCCAAAGATCACCCCGGGATGTCGCACGATTATAGACAAAAAAGGCCTGATAACGACCACGATCCAAATTATATTTATCCAAGCCTCCAAAATATTCATTGAAGGTAAGCATATCAAAGATGCTACCACCTCCAGATATTGATAGTTCAGGATGTGCCTGATTCTTCGCTTCGATAGCCTCGGCAAATTCCTGTCGCTTAGAAACAGATGCCAAGGGAAGCAACATCTCAGCCGGTCCCACATTATTTTGACGTAATTGTCGAAGCATTTCCTCATCAACTGTCTTGGTGTTTTCTCCAATATCAGCCAAAGTACGCTCTGAAACGGATGCAAAATAAACAGGTGCTCCCAAGCCGAGAATTCCAAGAATTACCGCCAATGGAAGAAAGGTTCCCCCGCCAATCCTGAACTTATTTTCCATGCTGCTGAAACTCCTTTATTTCGAATTCATCGATCCAATGCAATTGCAATTTAAATTTATCCCCATTTAGTCCATTAAATATTCAAGATGAGTTTACAAATTCGATATTTCGGCGACCCAATACTTAAAGAAATGGGTCAAAAAGTTGAAACTTTTGATGAGCAATTATCCAAGCTTTCATCTGATATGCTTGATCTGATGCACCGCTCCGAAGGGATTGGTCTAGCTGCCCAGCAAGTAGGTATTGCTCTACAATTTTGTGTGATGGAGGTTCCCGAACACCCCGACTATCCCATTACCTGCATATTAGACGATAAACCACTTACCCCATCTTTGATCATGCCAATTTCAATGGCTAACCCCATTGTTTCCGCTTTACCGAGTGATGAATATTACTACGAGGAAGGATGCTTATCTTTCCCGGGAATTAATGCAGATGTTGCTCGACCCGAGCGAATCCGTGTGACTTACCAAGATTTAGATGGAATTGAGCACACACTTGAGTGTGATGGACTGCTTGCCAGGTGCATTCAACACGAAGTCGATCATTTAAACGGTATACTCTTTATCGACCGCATGGAAAAAAGGACATATGCTGAGATTAAAAAAGAGGTGCAGGTACTGAAAAAGCAAACGATTGGGGAGAAAAAAAGTAAATAACCTGGTTATTTTCACCCTTCCAGCTTATGAAAAGAAACACCAAGCAGGGAGAAGTAATCTTAACTGTAATAAAATCTGCTGGTCGCCCTCTAACTCCTCTGGAAGTACACGAGTTGGCGGTAAAAAAAGTTTCCCGGCTTGGAATTGCCACTACCTATCGGCACCTAAAATCACTTACCGAATCAAATCAAGTTGTTGGGGTAGATTATCCCGGGCAACCCCCTCGTTATGAATGGGCGGATGGCAAAGACAAAGTACATTTCGCCTGCCGATCCTGTGATAAGCTTTTTGCCCTCGAAGATACGACGGGAGATGCTCCTCCGGCTGAAGCGCCTGAAGGGTTTAGGGTACAGGGATTTGAGGTAATGCTTTACGGAATCTGTCCTGAGTGTGGGTAAATTTGAAATTTTAAAAACTATAGTTTAGTCCTGCATGAAAGGCTCTGCCTAAGGCAGGGTATCCATGAACTTCGGAATACTTTTTATCAAATAAATTTTCTACTCTTGCACTAATTCCAACACCATTTTCAAATTCAAAAGAGGAGAATAGCCTCGCTACTGTATAATCGTCTGCATCTACAATTTTAAACCAAGGGGCAGAAGCTTGATTAAAGTCCTTTTCCTTAGTTCTATATTTCGAAATGAACTCAGTACCAATCATGAATACTTCCTTTTCGTAAATTAACGAAATTGTCCCAAAAAGTTCAGGTCTTCGGTCTAGAAACCCCTCACCCGAATCTTTGTTTTTAGAGTTCAACATAGTGATTGATGAGTTAATCCGTAAATAATCATTTAGGTAATTCCTTGATGATATTTCAAAACCATTGGTACTGGTTTTGTTTATATTTTGAGGAGTCGTATCAATGAGGTTTTCATAATCTGTGTAAAAATATGTTAAACTCCAATAATTCTTTTCTGTAGAGTTGTAATTAATTCCAACCTCATAATTCTTGGATTCTTCAGCTAATAAATTTGGGTTTCCTGGATACCATGGTCCAAATCCGTAGAGATCCAATGCCGTTGGTGGAGAATATCCTATTGAGTGTTTTATGAAGGTTGTAATGTAGTCGCTGATAGATGAATTGAATTTTATGTCATAAGTTAAAGGGCTGTCGAAATCTGAGTAGTCATCATACCTTATGTTTCCACTTACTTCATTGTTTTCACTCAATTTTACATAAAACCCAATCGATGCACTTTTCTGCTCCCAGCTATTTCCTTCCTGCCATGGTAGTGCCCAAGGAGAAAGACCATCTTCTTCAAATTTGGTTTTTGAAAAGTCGGTGCCAATAGTCAGCAAGAAATTGTCAGTCAACTGATTTTCAATGATCAGGTTAACAGACTGTTCATCCGTTAAAGATTGCGTTTTATCTGATACATCACGTTGTCCAAGCAAATCATCCTTGCTTATTGAGTAAGTAAAACTAGCCCTTAAACCATCGTCAGAGTATTTAATTTGAGGAGAGATCAAGTAATGTTCTGTCTCTTGAAAATTGTCAAAATCTTCGCTGTAAGTTGTACCAATGCTACCAAAGTCACTACGATAACCAATCCCAAGAAGGTTTAGATAAAGGTTATCACTTATTTGTTTTTCGACAAGAAATGATGCGGACAAATTATCAAAATCAGAATTAGGTCGATCATTTTTTGTTTCAAACGAGGAAAAACCAAAACTCCCAGACAAACTACCTTCCTTAAAACTGGTATTATAATTCGAATTTAATGTATCAAACGAACCGGCCTTTAAACCAACTTGAGATTCATGACCATCTACGGAAGGTAGTGAACTGCGCATGTACACGGTTCCACCCATTGCATTAGCACCATGCAAACTTGAAGACGCACCACGAAGGACTTCAACGCTTGAACTATTTAAAATAGAGAGTTCCCCTAAATTGTAAGTTCCAGAAAATCCGCCATTTAGTCTTCTCCCTTCATAAAGAAAAGTAACATGATTGCTTTCACCTCCGCGACTGAAGAGCGAAGTTTGTGAACCCATATGCCCCGATCTTACAACTGCCATTCCTGGCACCGAACGTAAAGCATCAGACAAATTATAAATCTGCCTTTGCTCAAGATCATCACCGGAGATTCTAGACACCCATGGGGATGCTTCACTAAGCGGTTGGGGACTCCTGCTTTCAACCACTACCATCGGGTCTAGCTCAGCATTCCCCAATAAAGCGGATCCAGCTAACCAATGGTACCCCAGAAATTTACACAATCTATGCATGTAAATTTATTGATAATTGATTATCAATAAGAGGCAACCGAAAATTAGATAC
>MDSZ01085033.1_pt1 | contig 17474 bp, 15 predicted proteins | sample 811201 | NCBI WGS metagenome assembly MDSZ01 (sample SAMN05326647, study PRJNA326480) | marine metagenome | isolation source: seawater | place: Indian Ocean: North | collected 2010
AGACTCATCTGAAATGGCCTTCAAAATTGCAGGTTCCATGGCTTTTAAAGATGGGGTTAAAAAATGCAATCCTGTCCTATTAGAGCCTATGATGAAAGTAGAGGTCGAAAGTCCTGATGACTTTCTTGGATCTGTAATTGGTGATCTCTCATCAAGACGAGGTCAAGTAGAAGGACAATCCATTGATGATGGATTGTCAAAAGTACAGGCCAAAGTGCCTCTAGCCGAAATGTTCGGTTATGCAACCCAGCTCCGATCAATGACTCAAGGTCGGGGTATATTTTCAATGGAGTTCGCTAACTATGAGGAAGTTCCTCGTAATGTTAGCGAAGCTATCATTTCCAAGAATCAGGGCAATTCCTGATCTCTAAAATAACAAAAACACCTTTAAACCCTCGATTCTTTATTCACAATGGCTCGCGAGAAGTTCGAAAGAAACAAACCCCATGTCAACATTGGCACAATTGGTCATGTTGATCATGGTAAAACTACATTGACTGCAGCTATAACTAATGTTTTAGCTAAAAAAGGTCAAGCCCAAGCTCAAGATTATGGAGACATAGATGGTGCTCCTGAAGAAAGAGAGCGTGGTATCACCATTAATACTGCTCATGTTGAGTACGAAACTGAAGGCAGGCATTATGCTCATGTTGATTGCCCAGGTCATGCCGACTATGTCAAAAATATGATTACAGGTGCTGCCCAAATGGATGGTGCTATTCTCGTTTGTGCTGCGACTGATGGACCCATGGCTCAAACAAAAGAGCATATCCTCCTGGCTAAACAAGTTGGTGTTCCTGCTCTAGTAGTTGCTCTCAACAAATGCGATATGGTTGATGATGAAGAAATCATCGAACTTGTTGAGATGGAAATTAGAGAGCTATTAGATAGTTATGATTTCCCAGGTGATGATATTCCAATTGTTCAAGTATCAGGGCTTAAAGCTCTTGAAGGTGATTCTAATTGGGAATCAAAAATAGAAGAATTAATGAAAGCTGTTGATGATAGTATCCCTGAACCAGAGAGAGAGGTTGATAAGCCCTTCTTAATGGCAGTAGAGGATGTATTTTCTATAACTGGAAGAGGAACTGTAGCTACTGGTAGAATTGAAAGAGGAAAAGTAAAAGTTGGAGAAGAAGTTGAAATAGTTGGCATTAGAGACACAAGAGTTACTACAGTAACTGGAGTTGAGATGTTCCGCAAACTTCTTGATGAGGGTATGGCTGGCGATAATGTTGGTCTACTCTTACGTGGCATACAGAAAGAAGATATAGAGAGAGGTATGGTTCTTGTTAAAAAAGGATCAATTACTCCTCATACTCAATTTGAAGGCGAAGTTTATGTTCTTAAAAAAGAAGAGGGTGGCAGACACACTCCATTTTTTGCAGGATATAGACCTCAGTTTTATATCAGAACAACTGATGTTACTGGACAAATCACAGCCTTTACCTCTGATGATGGATCTAATGTTGAAATGGTTATGCCTGGAGATAGAATTAAAATGACTGGGGAATTAATTTGTCCAGTAGCTATTGAACAGGGAATGCGTTTCGCTATTAGAGAAGGTGGTCGCACAATTGGTGCTGGTGTTGTATCTAAAATACTTAAATAGTGTATTTAGATCAAAAACAACACTCAATAAACTAGAATACACAATGATATTGATAGATTGCTGTTAAAGCAATCTATCAAAAACAGTTTTTTAAAATACTTATGACTGCATCAATTGCACAACAGAAAATTCGGATAAGATTGAAAGCTTTTGACAGAAGAATGCTTGATTTGTCTTGTGACAAGATTATTCAAACAGCCGATACTACAGCAGCCTCGGCTATTGGCCCTATTCCGCTTCCAACAAAAAGAAAAATCTATTGTGTTCTTAGATCTCCACATGTAGATAAAGATTCACGAGAGCATTTCGAAACCAGAACTCACAGAAGAATAATTGATATCTACAGCCCTTCTGCAAAAACTATAGATGCTCTTATGAAATTAGATCTTCCAAGTGGAGTTGATATTGAAGTCAAGCTTTAATAAAAGCCCGAAAAGAACATAAATTTACTAAAATAACTTTAGTTTATAATTTTATATGGGAGATCTGTCAGTTAGGGAATTACCTCTATTTCCACTGCCAGAGGTGGTTCTATTTCCAAATGAAGTTTTACCACTACATATTTTTGAGTCCCGTTACAGGATAATGCTCCAATCTGTACTTGAGTCAGATTCAATGTTTGGAGTTGTGAAGTGGGATCCAAACAAAAAAAGTATGGCAAATATTGGATGTTGTGCGCAAGTCATTAAACATCAAACATCAGAAGATGGAAGAAGTAATATAATCACAATTGGACAACAAAGGTTTGAAATACTAGAGGTTGTTAGATCTGCTCCTTATTATTCAGCTATGGTTAGTTGGATTGATGATGAGATAGTTACCGATCTTCAAAGTCTTGATTTACTGAAGGATTCTGTCATACAAGCATTAAATGATGTCGTACATCTCACAGGTAAATTGACAAACTCCGAAAAGATATTACCAGATAAATTACCTAACAACCCTATTGACCTCTCATTCTGGATTGGTGCTCATCTGGGTGGTCCCGTATTTGAAGAACAACAAAGGCTTCTTGAAGAAAAGAATACATATGATCGTTTACAAAGAGAGTTTGATATGCTCGATCATACAAGGAAACAATTGGCAGCCAGAACTGCTTTAAAGGAAAGTTTCCCTGATGCTAAAGAAACTTAATTATTTTGTACAATTTCTTATTTTTTCTATTATTAACATCACTTATATTATTTTGCTCCCTATTGTTTTGGGGATTGAATAGCAGAAAATATAAGTCTAAAGTATCAGTCGCTTCTGCATATGATTCTTGGACTGAAGATAAGTTGTTAGAGAGATTGTGGGGAGAACATATTCATTTGGGTTATTATCCTAAGAATTCAAGGAATGTTGATTTTAGGCAGGCTAAAGTTCAATTTGTACATGAATTGGTTAAGTGGAGTGGTTTAAATAATCTTCCAAAAGGTTCTAGAATCCTTGACATTGGTTGTGGTATTGGAGGGAGTTCTAGAATTCTTTCTGATTGCTATGGCTTTAATGTTATTGGAATTACTTTGAGTTCTGCACAGGTCAAGAGAGCTAGAGAATTGACGGCAAAAGGATCTTCTTGCTCTTTTGAAGTTATGGACGCTTTAAATTTGGATTTTAAAGATGGAGAATTTGATGGTATTTGGAGTGTTGAAGCAGGCGCACATATTCTTAATAAAGATAAATTTGCTGATGAAATGCTTAGAACTTTAAGACCAGGGGGATATTTAGCAGTTGCAGATTGGAATTCTAGAGATTTTAATTTGAAACCACCGCTTTTTTATGAAAAAATCGTTTTGAAATTTTTACTAGAACAATGGGCTCATCCTGAATTTATTAGTATCAATGGCTTTAATAATATTCTCTCTAAGAGTATGCATAGTTCTGGTGAAGTAATTTCTGAAAATTGGAATTTTTATACAAACCCTTCATGGTTTGATTCAATTTATGAAGGTGTTAGGAGACCCAATGCCATATTAAATTTAGGTCCAAAAGCAATCATTAAATCAATAAGAGAAATACCAACAATTCTTTTAATGCATTGGGCTTTTTCAAATGGATTAATGCAATTTGGGGTTTATAAATGCAGAGGATAATTTATTCTAATTTAATGTTGCTTGATAAATAACAACCAAAGTCAACAAAGTGTTCGCATAAAGGTTCAAGCCTACTTTTTAGTGTTTGGAATGTCACCATACTAGTTTTTTTATTTAATTCAACATCTATGTAAATAACATATTCTCCTAATTCTCTTTTTGATGGCCTAGATTCAATTTTGCTCATGTTGAAGCCAAGTTCTGCAATACAATTCAAAGCCTCGATCAAAGATCCTGGATCATTTGTGAGTAGAGAGAATGCAAAACTTGCTATGTTTGCAGTGTCTGGAAGATTTTGTTCCGATAATAATACAAATCTCGTGCAATTTCCTGGCACATCATTGATGGGGTATGCAAGTTCTTGTAAACCTTCAATTTTAATTAGTGCTTTTGAACCAATTGCGGCTCTAAATGAACTACCTTTAACCATGTTTACTGCTTCAGAGGTTGAATTTGTTGGCAACATGATAGCTTCTGGTAAGTTATCTGATATCCATTCTGAACATTGTGCTAAAGCTTGAGGATGAGATAAAATCTCTGAAATTCCTGACATTTGACCACTGCTAATTAGGGCATGCTTAATTGGTAAAACTATAGCTTTGCTGATATTGATATTGGGATATTTCCAAAGAGCATCTAATGTAGCTGTTACCCCACCTTCGACTGAGTTCTCAATAGGAACTACCGCAGCATCACAATTTTTGTACGCTAATGATTTTATGACTGAATGAAGCCCCTTGCATGGTACAAATATAGGTGACTCAAAATTAGCAAGCTTTGCTAAAATATTAGCTGCTTTTTCTGCGTAAGTTCCTTCTGGACCCAAATATGCAACTTGTTTTCGCATGATTAATACAAATGAAAAAGAAAAAAATGAGCATTGGAGGAAGATAATACAATGCTTTTAGCTTTTGATGCTAGCCAGAAACTTAAACTTTCTGTAAGAAAAAACAGAGAACATCTTTCATCTTATCTTTTAGAACAAGAGAGAGTCGTTGGAGCAATGCTTGACTCCAATAAATTAATACCTGAAGGAAAAGGAAAATACAAGTACAATGTAACAAGTTTCCGCGTTTTTCAGCTAGATATAAATCCAGTAGTATCGATTGGCGTTGAGAATAAAGATGGAATATTAAAAATGAGTGCACTTGATAGTAAACTTGATGGTCTGGGTATAGTTGAGGATTTTAATCTGATACTTAAAGCAAACTTGGAGGCTACAGATATTGGGCTAGAAGGCGAAGCTTTGCTTGGCGTTACTGTAAGTCAACCACCTTTATTAAAACTAGTACCAAAGAAAATTCTAGAATCTACAGGCCAATCTGTGTTGAATGGGATTTTGTTGGGAATTAAATCAAGAGTGCAACTTCAGTTAATTAAAGATTTTACTGAGTGGTGTGAATCAAATAACCTTTAAATTTTTTAAAAAATTTTTTCTATGTAAATTTGTTAATCCATATTTCTCCAGATTAGAGAAATGCTTTTTTGTACCATAACCTTTGTTATTGCTCAGATCATATACCTTGAATTGATGACTGAGTCTATTCATTAATGAATCACGACTTAATTTAGCAATTATGCTTGCAGCGGCAATTGAGGGATATTTGGATTCTCCCCTTACCACATTCCTTTGTGTTCCATCCCAAAGCCTTAAAGGTAAATTTCCGTCAATTATTATTTCTGAGGGTCTTGATTCTAATTTATCAATTGCTCTGATCATAGATAGCTCTGTTGCGTATCTAATGCCATATTTTTCTATTTCTCTAACAGAACTTTGACCTACACCCCAATCTTTAGCAAATGATAAAATCTTAGGCATTAATATTTCTCTTTTTTTACTTGATAGTTTTTTGCTGTCATCCAGTCCAAACCTTTTAAGTCTTAACCCATTCTCTCTCGAGAGAATAACAACTCCAGAAAATACAGGTCCAAAAATACTACCTTTCCCAACTTCATCAAGGCCAACTTCAAAGTAATTATTCACTATTAGCGGAGGATCTTCTTCTTTTTCTTCTTGAAATGTCGATATTATCGTCTAAAGCGACTTCCTCTATCTGAGTTTCGTTAATTTGCTTATCATTTTTAGAAATTGTTTCTTTGTATTCATCAGATTGCTGGACTTGAGGAACATCATTTACCTCAGCTATGATTTTTTGTTTATCATCTGCTTCGCTAGCCTTTGTTTTTTTAATATCTTTTTTGGATTTAGTTTTTTTCTCTATATTGTTTCCTTTTTTATTTTCTACCTTTGCAATATTGTTTGAATTAATATATTCTTCCCCAAGTTTAATTAAAGGATTAATACCAAGCTGGCTGTAAATTATTTTTTCATCTTCTGTAAGTTCAACAATAATAGTTTCTTTTTCATTTGTGTTTATTCCAATAACATTCTCTTGAGTAGATTCTTTCTTCTTGATCGAATCTTCTTCATTAATCTCATTAGAAACCTCATGATTTTTTTCGTCTAATTTGACTTTATTATCGATGTTTCCAATTGACGGAATTTCTAAATATCCATCTTTAAAGTCTTTTTTTAGTTTTTTGCTATCCTTTGAAGTTCCTGCCAGATCACTATGAAAATGAGGTAAGTTTGGCAAATGACCTAATCCATCACAGGTATCACATTTTTTCCCGAATAATTCATAAATATTCTGACCTTGTCTTTTTCTCGTAAGTTCAACTAAACCAAGCTCTGTGAGTTGAGCTATTTGAGGTCTTGCAGAGTCGTCTTTAATAGCTGTGCTGAAATGCTCAAGCAATTGAAATTGATCTCTTCTTGACTCCATATCAATAAAATCAATGACTAATATTCCCCCAATATTCCTTAACTTCATTTGCCTTGAGATTTCAATAGCAGCTTCACAATTAGTCCATAAAACAGTTTGTCTTGAATTAGCCGATCTAGTGAATGATCCAGAATTGACATCTACAACAGTTAAAGCCTCAGTAGGCTGGATAATAATATAACCACCTGATGGCAAATCAACTCTTGGTTGTAGTGCTTTTTGAATGGCTTGATTGATTTTAAATTTTTCTAAAATGTGATCATTTTTTGAATTATTGTGAAAATCTACACTGACGACTGAATCATTATTTCTTAGAAAACTTTTTGCTCTTTCTATTGCATTTTTGTTATCAATAGTTACTCTGTTGGTCGAAGAATTAACATGATCTCTTAAAATTTTTATAGAAAAATCTTCATCTCTACTTATTAGCAGAGGAGGGTTAGATGATTCTGACATTTGTGAGATATTGTCCCATTTTTGGATTAGATTTTCTAGATCTTCAATTAACAACTCTTCATTAATTTTTTCTGCTTCTGTTCTGAAAAGCAAACCTGTACTTGGTGGTTTGATTAAGACACCAAGAGCTCTCAACCGACTCCTCTCAGTCTCAGTGTTTATTTTTCTAGAAATATTTACACCTTGCCCAAATGGTTGCAAAACTAGGTATTTGCCTGGAAGAGCGATATTCCCCGTAAGTCTAGGACCTTTAGAACCTGTTGGTTCTTTCATAACTTGAACAATTACTTTTTGTTTAGGTTCAAGTAGCTCAGTTATTCCTGCAGAACCTTTCTTAAGCTTAAGAGGCCCAAGATCTGATACATGAATAAAGCCATTCTTTTCGCTTTCACCAATATCAATAAAGGCTGCATCAATGCCTGGGAGAACATTTTCTACTGTTCCGAGAAAAATATCACCAATTTGGTATTGACCTTGAGCGACGATTAATTCATCAACTCGATCATCTTTAATTAGAGCTGCAATACGTGCTTGCTCAGCTATCACAATTTGCTGAGGCATATAATTAGATTATGTTTTGATTTGAAAATTAGTTAAAGCTATAAACTATGAAGGATAATTAATAGCAAATTAGATGCCAATTAGTAATTAATTTTTGAACAATTGGTATCTTGTTGAATATGCTTGTTGATAAAGTTTTAAACGACTTACAAACAATTTAATTGATTAGATAACTATGAAAATTGCTTTTAATCATAGCTCTTTAAAATATTACCATTATTTTATGCTTAAGTCACATCAATCCTTTATTCTGTAAGAAGGTTTAAATTAAAATTACAAAAAGTGGTTCAAGTTAACGAAAATTATTTAAAACTAAAAGCAGGTTATTTATTCCCTGAAATAGCTAAAAGAGTAAGTATTTACTCAGAAAACAATCCATTAAATCAAAATCTAATCAAATTAGGTATTGGAGATGTTACTGAGCCACTGCCTAACTCATGTATTGAGGCTATGAATAATGCACTCTTGGAAATGGGGACAAATGCGGGATTCAAAGGTTATGGCCCAGAGCAAGGCTATATATGGTTGAGAGAAAAAATTTCTAAAAACGATTTTAATAATAGAGGTTGTGAAATTTCTCCAGAAGAAATTTTTGTTTCCGATGGATCAAAATGCGATAGTAGTAATATTCTTGATATTTTGGGTGATGACAATTCAATAGCTGTTACTGATCCTGTATATCCTGTATACGTTGATAGTAATGTTATGGCTGGAAGAACTGGTAATTCACTTCAAGAAGGTGGATATCAAGGTCTTATTTATTTGCCGATTTCAGAAGCAAATAACTTTAAGCCTGAAATACCTTCTCAAAAAGTCGATATAATTTATCTTTGCTTCCCTAACAATCCAACTGGCGCGACACTTACAAAGTTTGAATTAAAAAAATGGGTTGATTATGCAATTCACAATCAATCTTTAATTTTCTATGATGCGGCTTATGAAGCTTTTATTAGAGATAATGACATACCTCATTCAATTTACGAAATTGAAGGGGCGCGAAATTGTGCTATTGAATTCAGGTCTTTTTCTAAGAATGCTGGCTTTACAGGTGTTAGATGTGCATATACTGTAATACCAAAATCATTACAAGGGACTACATCTTGTGGTGAAAAAATCAACTTATGGAATTTGTGGAATAGACGTCAAAGTACAAAATTTAATGGTGTTAATTACATAGTTCAAAGAGGTGCGGAGGCAGTTTATTCAAATAAAGGTAAGAATGAAGTAAAACAATTAATTGATTTTTATATGAATAATGCAGCAATAATGAGAAACAAACTTGAACAAGCTGGATTTAAGATCTTTGGAGGGCAGAATGCACCTTACGTATGGATAAAAGTTCCTGATCAAATGAGTTCATGGGACTTTTTTGATTATTTACTTGAAAAAGCAAATGTGGTTGGTACCCCTGGAAGCGGCTTTGGCTTGGCTGGTGAAGGTTATTTTAGATTGTCAGCATTTAATTCACTTTCGAATGTGCAAAATGCAATGGATAGAATTAGTAATATATAATTTTAAAGTGTATTCGATTGAAATTGATGGATTTCACAAACTCAATTAGTACTAATAATTCTGCCGTTCTTGAAAAAAATCCAGCAGAGTTAAGAAAGAAATCTCCAAAATATAAAGTTCTTCTTCATAATGACCCAATCAATTCAATGGAGTATGTCACTGTGGCTCTCCGAGAGGTTGTCCCTCAATTAAGTGAGCAGGATGCTATCTCAATAATGCTTGAAGCACACAACAAAGGGGTGGGGCTTGTTATTATTTGCGACTTAGAACCAGCTGAATTCTACGCCGAATCATTAAGAGCTAAAGGATTATCAAGCTCAATAGAGAAAGAGAATTAAAAAGCCATTGTTAAAAAAAATTTTTTATCAAAATAGACTTGCTCCCTCAGTTTATTTTTTCCCTGCTATTTATTTTGTGGGCTGGAGTAGTATTTCTTTAATATCAACTTTTTCCCCTGAGTTGCAGCAAAATAAATCTTTATTAGGAACTTTGATTACAGCGATATTGTTTATTATCATTTTGCCTTATTGGAGTAGGCATAGATGGGGAAAAAATATTATTGATGGGGTTGGTTTACGTTGTTGGCGGAAAAATAATATTTCTTCACTATTGAATGAATTCTTGAAGTCAATATTAATTATCTCATTTATCGCATTGCTAATATTATGTTTTGATTATGGGCAATATAGTCTGAATTTCAATATTGGTGTTGTTTTAAACAGTATTTTGCTTTTTATAGCAGTTGGGGTCTTGGAAGAATTGATTTTTAGAGTTTGGCTCTATGAAGAATTAAATTTATGGTTTAATCAAAAAATTTCTAATCTTTTGCAAGCGTTAATCTTTGCAATTGTCCATTTGAAGTTTCAAATGGATATTATGAATACTATTCAATTGTTAATAGGATTGTTTCTGTTGGGACTATATTTAAATAGTTGGAGAAAAAGAACTCATGGTAATATTATGATTCCGATTTGCTTCCATGGATCAATAGTCGCTTTATGGTTTTTTATAAATAATTCTTTGCTATTGGTTACGAATGATATCCCAGAATTGTTTTTTGGTCCAGGTTCTAATGATTCTTTTAACCCAGTTGGGGGACTTTTAGGAATATTTATGTTGTTGATTTTAAATATGTTTTACACACCAATTTTTTCAGACTTTCTATCTTTTAGCGGTCGAACTCTTAGAGATTCTTCCAATGATGATTTACCATAGTTACTCTCTAAGATATCAATTACAGTTTTACCAAATTCGTCATCCTTATTATCAAAGGCTTTTAAACAAACCTCCCCAAGAATTTGACCTAAATGTCCAGGGTTCCATAGTAATTTCCTCGCTGTCCATGGCATCATACTCATAGGATTATAGTTGGGTTTGAGTATCTTGTTATCTAAAGCAAATTTCTCTAAATGAGTGTGAGGTTGCAGTCCGATAAAAAATATTGCTGGATCTACGGAACCTTTCCCAAATATACTTTCTAATTCTCTGTGATAAGCAATTGTTTGCCTTATTGTGTTTGGTGTTTCATCAAAAACATTAAATGAATAGTTGACTGATACATTTCTATTGAAGCCTGCTTTTACAAGCATCCTACAATTTGCAAGGACTGTTTTTAGGTCATATGCAAGCCTCATTTTTCTCACAAGTTCTTGAGATCCAGAAGTGATGCCTATTTCAAAGTAGCTCATCCCAGTATCAACCATGAGTTGTGCTAATTCAGGATCAATATTATCTGCTCTGATGTAAGCTGCCCAATGGATATCGTCCCATCCCTGATCTTTTATTGCCTTTAACAGAAGTTTTGCATCATCAATATTTTTTTTAGCAGGTATAAATTGAGCATCAGTGAACCAAAACCCTCGAACACCAAGATCATAGAGCTGCTTCATTTCTTTTATAACTTCCTCCACAGGGTTAACTCGGACCTTTTTACCCTCAACAACGGTATAAACACAAAAACAACAATTATGTGGGCAACCTCTTTTTGTTTGAACTCCTACATAGTAATCTCCTCCATCTATGTACCACTTGAATTCTGGCCAAATATCTTTTATATAACTATAGTTACAAGCTGACTTGAGAATACCTGAAGGCTGCTCGTGTATTAATTTGTTTCTAGGTTTCTGCCCTGCTAAATAACACCTTTCATTTTCAATAGATTCATCTTTTATAATTTTTACTATAAGATTTTCTCCTTCTCCAACTGAAATAAAGGTACCTTTTGGCAATAAATTACCAAGCTGCTCATAAAAAACACTGACTGCACCACCTCCAAGGATTACTTTGATATTTTTATTATATTTTTTTGCTCTATTTAGACCCATCTTCACCAATGATGTATTTCTATTTATTTCTGCATAGTGTGATGTAATAAGCTTTAAACCACCCCATGCACCACGAACTTTTTTTAATAAGTTTTTTGAGTAAAAAACTTCAAAAGAGTTCTGTAATGGATTTCCACTCCTGCCATCCACAGGAGCGTATATTTGAATATCTCTCCAAGAATAAATTAAAATGTTTGGCCTAAATTGATCAATTTTTCTTTTGAGATAAGTTGATATTTCTTTTCTAGGTACAATAGCCAGATCAATTAATTGCTGATTAATGTTAGGGAAGCATTTACGTAAATGATCTGCAATGTATATGGGCCCAATGGGAAATATTGGATTACAAGGTAATCTAATTATCAAGACTTTCCCAGAAAAATCTTCTGGTAGATTGTTATTTAATTTTTTATAGTTTGCTTGAGATTGCATACCTTGAAATTAATTTACTAGCGCCTAGTTAATTAAATTTAACTATTCAATTGGCTTTTTGGAGTGATTTCTGGTGATTTTTTGAAACATTTAAGTTTATTTTATTGTTTTTAAAAATCTGAAATCATGTAGAACCAACAGACTCTGAGAAGCTTTAAACCATCAATCCATCTTGAGATATTCGGCGAGCCTGACTTCCTAGCGTAATATCTAACAGGATAATTAAGGATTTTAATATTGTTATTTGCGGCCTCAAATATAATAGTGAAGTCTCCAAAAGGATCTAAACGAGAATCCCAACTTCCATTCTTTTTCATGAAATTAAAGAATTTCCTTGAAAAAACCTTTGTCCCACAGAGTGAATCTGATACAGGATTATTTATTAGTATGGATAAAAGGATTGCAAAACACCTGTTCCCAATATAATTTGCCCATCTCATGGCATCTTTTTCCATAGGAAATATTGTTCTTGAACAGTTGATCAAAATATTTTCATTCTTAGTAGCCTGCTGTATTGCATCGATACTGTCATCTATATCGACGGTGAGGTCACTATCAATTATCGCTAATGTATTTCCTCTAGAAATATTGAATCCCTCTACAACAGCATTTTTCTTCCCTTTTGATGTTTGTTTTAAAAGGAAAATCTCAAATGAATCTGAAAATTTATTTTTCAAATCCTCCAACATAGCGAAGGTATTATCTTTGCTATTTCCTTCTACAAAGATAATTTCTAACTTATTGGGGATCTTTTTGAATTTTTCCAGTGCAGAGATTATAAGGTCTTTGTTACCCTCTTCATTTCTTGCAGGTATAATTATTGAAATTAATTGCTCATTTGTAGTTTCAGAATATTTATAAAGAACAATTTCAATTTCATAGGCTAGATCCTTGATTAAAGGAAATTTTTTAATGGCATTTTTAATTGAAGAGGGTATGATTTTTAATTTTAAAGGTGTTAATTTTTTTGCCTTCCATCTAATTGGTCTGTAGTTATAAATTTCTCCAAGAGATTCAATATCACATAAAGTTATTCTTGCCCTAGTGGTAGTTTCTCTAAATATTCGGGAATCTAATCTTAACCATCTTGTAATTGGCTCCCAAGTATTGCCTCTAACTCTTAGCGATATAAATTCATTTTCTTCTTTAAATATTTTATGTAATTGATCATTGGTTAATTCCCATGTATTGACTGAATTCATCTCTATCATTTTAATTCACTAATAGCATTATATTTTATTTCTTTTTAACTAATTGCCATGGATTAAGATTTTCATCACTATATATAATCTCTAATGAATTATTTTCTTGATTTGAATCATTAAATTTTTTTACCCAAATCAATTGAGATTTGTTTAGTTCTTCAATTTTATCTATTCCTTTTCCTAATTTAGGAGTCATTAATGCTATGCGTATTATTTTGGAATGAGAAGCATCATCATTGATATCACTTGACTTTACATGAATGACTTTTTGATTTAGGTTTTCTAATTTTATTACATTTTCCATACTTTCTCTCATTTCACTAGATCTATCATTCAGTAAACCTGATCTCAGTGTGCTTGTTGTTAGAAGATACGGCCCAATAATTAAAGCAATTATTATGTGCTTCGGTTTATTTAAGAAATTAATTGTTGACCATGTAAGAGAAAAAAGAATCAATCCAATAATAATAAATAATTCTTCTTTATAATTTAGCCCAACAAATTCACGATAATAAAAATAATAAACAGAAATAACTAACATGATTGAAATCGGTATAACCTTTCCAGCGATTAGGGTTAATCTCATACTCATTATCTTAGATTTTAATATTTCCCTAATACCTATATATGCGTTAATCGCTAATAATGAAGAAATCTGCAGAGGATAATACGGAGTCTTTGTTGAGAAACAACTTATTAAAGTAATTAAAATTATAGGTAAGTAAACGATTATATATTTATGTTTAGTTTTATTTCTAAGATTGAAGATTAAACCAAAAATACTAAAGATACTCCAAGGAAGAAAATTTATTGGTATATTCCATAGATAGTAATATATGGGATTAGTAAAGTTATTTTTACTAGATAATCTATTCACTTTATCTAATAAAAAAACTAATATATTATCCTCTAAATACATATTGATAGAAAATATCCATATCAAAAAAGGTATAAAACCTATGAATAAACTAAACCAGAAAGTTCTTGAATAAATAATATTTTTCTTTTGTATGAGAAATGGTAAAAATGATATTAATGGTACTAAAACTAAAAATGTTTTCATCATAAAACCAAGCCCAATCCACAAACCGAAGAGTATATTGTATTTTGAATTTATCTTATTTCCAATTTTGGTTAGAGAATAAATTCCTATAGTTACTAAACAAGCAAAAATCATATCTTGTGTCGCTAAATGTGCAAAGTCAATCCATATATATGAGGTTGCAAGAATTAATGTAGATATCAAAGCGCCTTTTTTATTAATTAATTCTTCATGTAATTTAAATGTCAGAAATAACATTAATATGGCTGCAAAAGTAGTTGGTAAATGGGCTGCAAAGGAATTTTCTCCAAATACTGTTTGTGATTTTGCAATAATAAATTGTATCCCAATTGTTCTATCTAAAATATAGTTATCCCACCACATTGGAATAATCCAGTTATTATTTTCAATAATCCATCTTGCCTGTAGAGCATAAAAACCTTCATCATATGCAAGATAACTTCTATCCCCAAAGTAAAATAGTAAAGGACCAAAAATTGTAAGTTTGTATAATCGTAGTAAAAATCTTTTTTTCATTTATTTTTGTATTTGATGCCGATGATTGGATTCGAACCAACGGCCAACTGTTTACGAAACAGTTGCTCTACCACTGAGCTACATCGGCAAAAATGAGTTGAATTATTCTAGACTTAAGTTTATTCTCAAAATTTGTGATGTCAAAAATTGATCCTGAATTACGAAAGAAATTATTAAAAGAAACTCAAACCCCTTTTAAGGGTCTACGAAGATTGTTATGGATAGCTTTTTCGGGATCAGCTTTTCTTGGCTTATTGATTATGACTTCTAATTTGATAAACGGTGAGGCAATATCTAGGAATAATCTTCTAATACAGATTTTGGCTTGCATTATTTTTCCTAGTTTGCTTTTCCTTGATAGGAATAAAATGGATTAGAGAATTACTTGCTTAAAGTTCTTTTCTTAGTAACGAATTTGTAGGCTTCAATTATGTCACCTTCAATCCAACTTGAGAATTTATCGCAACCAACTCCACACTCAAAGCCAGTATTAACATCTTTAACATCATCTTTTGTTCTTTTCAAAGAGTCTAAGTTACCTTCATAGACTATTTGATTTTCTCTTCTTACTCTCACAGAGCAATTCCTTTGAAGTTTGCCTGTTGTTACGTAGCAACCCGCAATGGAGCCTTTACCAACTGCAAAAATAGCCCTTACTTGAGCTTCTCCCAGGGATTCTTCTATCAAGTCAGGTTCAAGGAGACCCTCCATTGCTGATTGAATATCTTCCAGTAATTTGTATATCACCTCGTATTCTCTGATATCAACATCATTAGCTTCGGCAGCTCTTTTTGCGCCTGAAGCTAATGATGTATTGAATCCTATAATGACTGAGCCTGATGCGGCTGCTAAATCAATATCAGTTTCTGTGATTTCACCTGGAGCTGATAACAATACTCTCACTTGCACTTCATTCTTTGGTAATTGTTCTAGTGAACCTAGAATGGCTTCCACACTGCCTTGAACATCAGCTTTTAAAATTAAGTTTAATTCTTTTAATTCTCCCTCATTAGCTTGGTTAGAGAGTGATGAAAGTGATACTCTTCTTGATGCCATTTGTTGCGCTAATTTAGTAGCCCTAGCATCTGTGGCTCTTTCACCAACTATTGATCGAGCTGTTTTTTCATCTGGATAAACCTCGAATTCATCACCAGCAGTTGGCACCTCGCTGAAGCCCAAAGCTTCTACTGGAAAAGACGGAGCAGCTTCTTTGATCCTGTTGCCATGCTCATCAACCATCGCTCTAATTCTCCCTAAGACAGATCCAGCTGCTAGAACATCACCTGATTTGAGAGTGCCGTTTTGTATTAGAAGAGTAGCCACTGGACCTTTTGCTTTATCTAAATGAGCTTCAATGACAGTGCCTTTTGCTAATCTTTCTGGATTTGCTTGGAGGTCTTCAACTTCCGATACCAAAAGAATCATTTCAAGCAATTTGTCAATATTTTGTCCTTTAATTGCACTAACTGGCACCATGACTACATCACCCCCCCAATCTTCTGCAATTAAATCTTTCTCAGATAATTCTTGCTTGACTCTATCGGGAGAAGCACCTTCCTTATCGATTTTATTTATTGCTACAACTATAGGTACCTTGGCTGCTCTTGCATGGCTAATTGCTTCAAGTGTTTGAGGCCTTACCCCATCATCAGCCGCAACAACTAGCACAGCTACATCAGTAACTTTTGTGCCTCTAGCTCTCATGGCTGTAAATGCTTCATGACCAGGCGTATCAAGAAATGTCAGCTTCCTATTTTTGGTTTCATGTTTCACTTCAACTTGATAAGCTCCAATGTGTTGAGTTATACCTCCTGCTTCACCTGAAGCCACTCTGGCTTTTCTTATTGAATCGAGTAAACTAGTTTTCCCATGATCAACATGACCCATAACGGTAACCACTGGAGGTCTTGTGATTAAGCTATTTATATCTGTGGACTCGATCATATCAACTGTTTTCTTTGCGGCTTCTTCAACGTCATCTTGTAATACTGGAACGCCAAATTCTTCAGCCACTGTTTCAATTGTTGCTAAATCAAGAGATTGAGTAACCGTTGCTGTAATTCCTTTGAAGAAGAGAGATTTAATTATTTCTGAACTTTCAAGTTGTAATTTGTCAGCTAATTCCTGCACGGTTAAATTATCCTCAGGAACAATTATCATTTCAGGTCTAACCTGTTTAGCCTCTCGTGATGCTTTTAATTCCATAGCTCTTCTCTTTTGCCTTTGTCTTGTAGTCTCCTTTTTCTTCTTTCTTTGTTGTTTACTTGATTTAGGACTCTTATCTTGTTCAGTTTTTTCTTTTTTAGGTCTTGCCAAGCTAGCAGATAAGATAGATGTTTTTTGATCTCCAGCGTACCCACTTGTCTCTGTAGTTAAGGAATCATCATTCTCACCAATAATGTGAACTTTTTGCCTTTGCTTTTGAGGGCTTTTATTTCTTAATGCCTCAAGTTTTGCAGAATCATCCCAGTCTGTTCTAGTAGATCTTTTAGAGTTATTTGGAGATCTATGAGGCTGCTTTTTGGATGGAGGAATTGAACCAGGACGATTTACTGGAGCTTTTGGTTTTTGTTTGCTAGTCTCTGGCGATTTTTGTTGTAATGCATCACCTTTCTTAGCCTTGGGATCTTGTGAGGAATGCGTTTTTCGTATTTGCATTAACTCATTTGGAGAAACTGGTTTCCTAACCCCCGACCTATTAGGTGCTCCTGGTCTATTTGGAGCTCCTTGCCTATTCAAATTGCCTGGCCTATTAGATCCTCCTGGTCTATTGGGTGCTCCTGGCCTATTAGGTGCTCCTGGTCTATTTGGAGATCCTTGCCTATTAAAATTGCCTGGCCTATTGGATCCTCCTGGTCTATTGGGTGCTCCTGGCCTATTAGGTGCTCCTGGTCTATTTGGAGCTCCTTGCCTATTCAAATTGCCTGGCCTA
>MDSZ01011074.1_pt1 | contig 17473 bp, 54 predicted proteins | sample 811201 | NCBI WGS metagenome assembly MDSZ01 (sample SAMN05326647, study PRJNA326480) | marine metagenome | isolation source: seawater | place: Indian Ocean: North | collected 2010
CGGATGACGCCAACCAAAGCTTTGGCATTTCCACCTTCTTGGACAATCAAGTAGTTTTTGCCTGTTCCTTTGTGTATCACCAAATCACCGACCTTCATTAATCACCTTTAAAACGTGAGCCTTGTACTTACCAACGTGGCTCTCTCCAAGTTCTATACCATGAACCCACTCTTCATCAATCTCAACGACAAGGACCACACGGCTCATATATTTTACCAGATCACCGACTTTCATGATATCTTCTCCAGGAGCCGAGGATCCATGTGAAAAACGCAATTATGTACAGGGAAGTGAACAAGCCAACCACCATCAGACCATTCTACAACAATCCCGCGGTGGCCATCGGAAATATCACAAACTAAATCACCGACTTTCATCTAATACCACCCCCATTCAAGAAAGATCATGGTCGGTACCGTAATAAGCATAAACTTCCAAACAATCCAAGTCCATTCATTTCCAGGCGCATTCATAACCTCAACAGGATTGCCTAGACGCGTTCCGCCTATCATAATATCTTCAATTTTTTTCACTTAATCACCTCAAGATAGCGAGTTGCGACTTCTTCGAGTATCTTAGTTTGACCGTGCGCAGTCCATAATATGCGTGCTGCTTTCCAGTCAAATGGCCGAATGCTGAGTATTACCCCAGACCCTTGCAGCGTGCCGAATTTATGTCTTACCAAATCGCCAACTTTCATTAACTAACACCGAGTCCAGAGCGAAGATTCAAAATCAGGAGCGAGAACAAAGAGCTCAACACAAGGTTGACCAGCATCAGTATCTTCAGATTCCCAATAAGACCACCCAGTAAAAACCTCAACGCCTGTCGCAGAGTCTCTAAAGAATGTACGGCCAGTAAGCACATACGAAACTTCACGGCCAGCCAAGTCTACAACCGCCACATTATCAGGTGGAGAGTCTCCAAAAACTGCAACCGGAACCAGAACTGAACCGTCTCCACGAGCGGCAGCAGCCTCAGAGGATTGATCCTCAAGAAAAGTATAATCTGCAAACTTAATAGACATTATGAAATAACCTCGACGCCGTCGGTAATCCGACCCATTGATGTAGGAGTTCCATTAACTGGAGGGTAGATAACTGGGGGATATTCTTGAGCCGGCAGCTCCTTACCGCGGCCGATACAACGATCAACTTCGATAACATACCGCATACAACCTCGAACTTCTTCGAAGCCGGTGACTACACCTTCCATGTAGCAAGAGCGTGGACCGTCCAAGTCGCGCATGTAGTGAAAATCGAAAGAACGAACCTTAGTACCAATGTTGATATCCATAACCAACCTCCTTATAGTAATATTATACCATACTGAGAAGCTTTTTTTACAGAATCAACCTATTTTTTTAATTTATTTGCTACTTTTTAAGTGGCCACTTCGCAAAACTGAAGTATCCAATTTTCAATCTCTCCGCTGGCAGTGAGAACTTTAACTCTTTGAAACTCTTTCGGGTGAGTGGCTGGCGGGAAATCTAGCACCACTCCAGTTGGCCACCCTAGTTTTTGCCTAACGTTTGGATTTTTGTGCCTTATGAGATCACCCACCTTCATAAACGATAACCCTTCCTGGATTGTCTATAGTGTCTCTTACAGACAACTTAAACCTAGCAGCAGCAAACGATACTATTTTTTTCATTTGCGTAGATTTTCCAGTGATTACTATAAATGGAGGATCGTACTTTGCGCATGCTTCAATGATGAAATCTGTCACGTTTTCATGCTTAAAACCGTGGAGATCAATCACTTTCACAGAACTTTACCCTCTCTTACATAAGTTGGCGGGTAATCGTGATGAATTCGTAAAAGCTCTTTAGTTTTAAACCGTTTAATTTTGGCTTGGCATTCTTCACCAGCGTCATTAGAATTTTCAAAAGAGATGATCGTAGCATATTGCATGGTTGGATATTCTTTTTGAACTTTCTTAAACTCACGTAAACATTCTTCTCTACTTCCACTAAGGCTTATTATAGAATAATGTTCTTCAGCCCAATAGTTAAAAGTTCTCCAATCAATGATCTTCATGGCAACCTCCACAATCATGTTCGATCTTCTTGTTATCAATTCCTTTAAACCTAACCCACCATCCCCACATCAGCGGGACTGCAAGCCAATGGAAACATAACAACAAGGAGGCTGGTGCACCGGCGTAAAAGGCGGGATGAACATGATTTCCAAGAAATACAAAAAGCACAGGGAATATGACATCTTCGGCGATCTCCCAACCAACAATAATTATCACAAGAGCAAGACCGTGCTCTCGAAAAATCTTTTTGATGTTAGACCATTTAAAGTGCTCAAGCTTGTGACCTAATCGTGATTTTATCCAATTAAACATTATCTTGATCTTCGCCAATTATCTGCACAAAGCCAACAAAAGACTCCGCTTAACAATGCCCAACCCCATTGTCCTGTGTTTAGCGACTGGATGCAAAAGTATCCATTGATAATCGCTAAAGCAAAAGAAAAGTTGGGAGAATAGAAAAAATCTCTCATATTACTGCTCCTTGTTTTTTATTTTTTTGATTATATCATCAATTATTTTTAGAGTTTGTTCTGGGCCAGTTGTCATGTAAGATCTCTTATCTTTAGCTAAAAGTTCGTACAAAGTTCTATCATTTCCGCTTCCTTCGCAACTGTCTCCAACAAACCAACAAACGTTGTCTGGAAAATGACGAAGAGCGAATGTTTTATCCCACCCATCAGGAAATATGTCAATAGAGGTACTTCCCCCCAAAGCTAAAGTTACGTTATTGATTCCATAAGCTGACAAATATTTTTGAATTGAATCTTTGAATTTTATTCTCATGTTGTTTTCTTTATCAAATAGAATAAATTCAGCTCTTTGTTCATCATCAGCATTGCGGCCAACAGGGCACCAGTTTATTAAACTATCGCGATAAGAAATAAAATGGCCGGTCAAAGAATGGCTAGGATTCGAGCAGTTGTGTAAAAACTGAAAATAGCTGAGGCACTTCATTATTCTGTCTACTTTTTCTCTTCCGATTTCTTCTCTCATATCAGATTTTAGCTTAAGTTCAAATTGACCAAGCTGTGTTTTAGCGCCATAGACTTGAGTACCGTTACATGGCAACAAAGTTAAATCGTATGGAGAAACAGTTCCGATATCCCACCAAAGTTCTTTACACTGTTGAACTAAGTAGTCGTAGCCGCTCCCCGTGACAATCCCTATTTTTGCTATAGTCGATAATTCTTTTAACTTTCTGATCATCTTTTTTGAGATTTCTTTTCTTGGTGGAGTCAGTGTTCCGTCCATATCGAACAAAATCATGTGTTTCATTTATGATTCCTCCAAAATTTGTAGATTTTTAGACTGTTCCTGAGTATAATGCCATTCTCCGTTTATCCCTTCCCAAACTACAACAGTATACTCTTTTGTTATTTTAATAATAGTACCGTCAGCTTTTGGATATTTCCACATAGGAGCTACTCTTACTTTGTCGCCAACTTTCATAAAATTACCTCAAAGACCGAAAAATTATTTCCCAAGTAACAAAAACTAAACAAGAAGTAACTAAAACTTTAAAAAACCACATTGCAATTTCATCTTTGTTCATCGTTAACAACCTCAAAATGTTTTGGGGAACACCAGCTGCTATAGCGGCTGCCATTAGTAGAGATCACTTTAGCTTGGATTGGTATGTCTTCTCCTATCCACATAACTCTTACCCTCTTGTGGTATTCAGAGTCATGCGAGCTAACTTCTATGATTAACGCTAAGGGCTCGTTTTTAGAAACATAACTGTTCTTCCAGCCCCGATATTTTACCAAATCTCCTACCTTCATTCTTCTTCATCTGGCTCTTCTATTTCTACTCTCTTAAAATCCGATTCTACTTTCTTAAAATAGATCGAAGTATCGCTACCATCAATGTCTTGATAGTTCATTTTTTCATCATAATCAGTAGAATCAGCTAACACATAAGGACCTTCCTCAACCGGCTTTTTTCTTTTCTGGTTGCGAATGCCGCCAGTTTTCCAGTCTCTAGACATCACTTTGGTAATTTTAGTAAAAGTTTCGTCTTTCTCTTTCCGGAAACTGGTTATTACTTCTTCTCTTTTGTATGGTCCTGCTCTATGAATATTTTTTCTAGACATTCACTCTCCTTTTTTAACTGAGTGTCTTTCAATATTATTAATTTCTTCCCTTATGATTACCGTTACCAGCAGCGTAAGAAACGTGGCGCATCGGACGTCCTCCAATATTGGTTGTTGAGCCTGAGAGATGGCAACTTTTTCCCTTATGGTATCCTGTAACTGCTTTCCAAGCTTTAGAATAAGAGTCTCTATCTTCGTTTGATTCAAAAGCAACAATGCTTAAAGCATTTGTTTTACCGTCTCCAGCCTGGAGTCCAAGATACTTTACGGCTGTTTCTGTTTGGAGTTCTTCCACACAGTCAGGACATTCGTTGATCTTTCCACCTACTCTCTTCTTAGCATAAGAGTTCAAGTCGAAAGAAGCACTACAGTGAACACAAATTTTCTTCATTTAATCTCCAAGGGGTGTAACTACTATACTATTATATACAATGAGGGCAAATTTTACAAAACAAGCAGGCTTTTTAAGGCCTGCTTGTAAGTGTAACAAAGGCTTTATTAAAAGATTTTGATTTTTACAGGTTGCGTTTCCGGGCGACGCGGAAGGACTATGCTTAAAAGTCCATTCTCAAATGTCGCTTCAGCGCTTGTAAGGTCTAGATCATCATCATAGTTTACGAACGTTTTGGTAAATGATCTGCGCGCGATTCGCCGGCCAACAGGACTAGCGTCATCTCCTTCTGCTTGAGCAGAAACAGTGATACTCCGAACCTCGGGCTTAACTTCAACATTAAGCTCGCTTCGTGAAAATCCCGCTAACGCAAACTCCATCACAGTTTTTCCATCTGTGTTAGTGTAAATATCGACAACTGGATAACCCTGAGTAGATTGCCTTACATATTGAGGCATATCATCAAAAAAATTATCAAAAACAGTATCAAAAACGTTGCGACCCAAAAGACCGGGCCCAACTCGTGTAATTGCAGTAGTCATGCTTTCCTCCTTTTTTATAAGCGAGTAACTGCGCTGGCGAAAATTCCATTAGGCAATCTTTCCAGCTGTTTAAAAAATAATCACGCGTGAGAAAGTGTACATAGGCAATTTTAAGATTTGCTTATTATTTTAAGTTCTTCTACTTGATACCACGCTGGCTTTCTGCCATCTGGCGCAACCAAACGAAATGATTCTCTTTCTTTTATGATTAGTCCTACTTTAAAATCTCCTGGCATTCCAGAGAAAAGAGCTTTGATATGAACATCGCCACTAGAGTGAGGAGCATGTTCAACTAAGTCACCGACTTTCATGTATGATCTCCTCCACCTGAGTATAATGAAAAGACTTAATTTGGCCATCGACACTAACAGTAGGGTTTTCCCACACGTCTAGATCAATAACTAAACCTATTTTGCCCGCATAGTGACCGTTTTTTCGCGGGGAAGGTGAGAGCTTTACTATGTCACCGATTTTCATTCTTCACTCTCTACAACTACAAGCTCTAAAGTTGGGATAGCTATCAACTCTCCAAAATTTATATGTTCGGAGTACATTACGACGCCATGGGGCTCAGGCTGAACTTTATTCCAGTCGATTTTTTTGCCCAGCAAATGAGTTCTCCAAACTTTTTTCTGAATTATATCGACAATTATACCGACTTCTCCACATTCAAGCTCTGTATTTATATGTCTTACTAGATCACCGACTTTCACCAACTGCCTCCAAATGAGCTACCCAAATGTTTGATTTAACTCCATCGCTGAATAAAACTGAAACCCACGTTTGCCTGTGGCTGTCATCTACCTTTATGATGATACCCGTCTGCTCTTGGAATCTCACTAAATCACCGATTTTCACTGATCACCTCCATATCCTTAGCTTCAACCCATCGCTTAGCCCCGCTGTGCGGCCAGACCACTTGAGCAAGTGGCTGGTTTTCGAAAGCACCCTCACGCATTTGGATAACAATACCAATTCCGTATCCCGGGGAATCATATTCATGCCTTACCAAATCACCGACTTTCATTGATCACCTCTGCACCCACCGCATCAAGATCACCGTCGGTCCAAACATCGAACTCACCGTCAATGAGAAATTCAAACTTATAGCCATCAGTCCAAGTACAGATTCCAGTCCAATGGTATGAATCAGCAATCCCAAAATTGTCGCCGTCATGATCTACCCTGACACAATCACCTACTTTCATTTACTACCTTCACACTGCCCGCTAGAACATTCCCAAGTCTTCCTGAGTCCCATAGAACATCAACACCTGAAATTCTTCCTGTTCTCCCATTTGTCCAGACTTCCATAACAATGCCAGTCTTCGGCTCGTCGTGAACCCACGAAGACCATGAGCCTGTAAACTTGATCAAATCACCTACTTTCATCTATCACCCTAATATACTCATCCTCAAGCGCTTCGATCTCTTTCATGATCTCAGCATACTCTCTAAGCTTTCCGTTTCTTTGTAATTGAACAGCCTCTTTATATTTCCTGTCGCGCATTTTACGAATATCTTCGCCTGGACTAGAAACAAATAGCGACTTTATAAACTTAAACATTGATTACCTCCATGTCTTCTTCTGCAATAGTGTATGGATGCGTTCTGCCACCGATGAAAACAACCCATTTATTTGGAAGCTTCGGCCGGGGTACTTCAATAAGCACACCAACCTCTCCTTTAAGCCTTGGGTAGAGTGAGTTATCAATAATTTTAATCATGTCACCGGCTTTCATTAATGACCTCTAGCCAATCTTTTGGTTCGTAGTCAACCACTCCTCCGCCATCGACCCACATCACTCCGACTCTTTTTCTTTTCCAATTCCTGCTATGCTCGCGCTGGTCTGTCTCTTCGACAATGATGCCAATGCTCATGCTGTCACCCGCTGCGAGGGTCTCTCCCGGCATTATGACAAGATCACCGACTTTCATTACGCGACCTCTTTGACGCTGTTAACTTTACGGCCCATGCCTTCCATGTTAAGCTCTGGACGAACCTGGCTTATAAGTTCTCTTTCGCGATCGTGAGCGTTTTGTTTTCCACGGACGATTTCTAAAACTTCGCGAGTAAAGTTTTCTGCTCCATGCTCTCGAATCGCGATGCTGAGGAGATTTTGGCGATTGTAATCAATTGCGTTACGAACGTGAGCTTCCCAGCGAATTTTTGCAGATCGCTTCCAAGCTCTGCGTCGAGCAAAGGTGACTCCCAAGTAGCGGTCGCCATTTGGAGCTGTGAGCTGGTAAATAACGTGGTTTCTGTCGTTTCGTCGTTTACGTGCCATGTGTAACTCCTTTTTCCTTATAGTACTATTATACCATACTGAGAGCCTTTTTTTACATTTTACGCAACTTTATTTCATTTTTTCTAAAAACGAAACTTTTTAAACAGCCTCTATTCTAGTTGCGTCTATCCAACTCGGGCCGGTATCCCACAACACTTCAGCGATCTTCATTCTAGCATCACTGCTATCTGGATGGTGCCAGTCTAGCTTAAGAAGAATTCCAGTAGTTCTCCCCATTTTATCAGTATCCGAATCTTTTATTTTTACGAGTTCGTTAATTTTCAAAAAACCTCCTATGCTCCAACTATCAATTGGATCTTTTTTTAGCTGGCAAATCAGCGAACAGTATATTTGACTGCTATCTCCATCCGGCAGAGGGGACCCGCACGCAGAACAAAGTTTATTCATTAGCCACCAGGCCTTTTTTGCGCTAACCAGATATAAGCTGCATGACCAGCTTGGTTTTCTTCTAGCACAGCAACTGGATCTTCTTCAATAAATTGAGCCATACCCTCTTCGTAATCTTGAATATTGATTGCGCCCGCTGGGTACACAAATTCTTTCCCACCATAGTCATCTACAGTTTTAGTAAAAAGAACTGTAGAAACTGCGCAAACTTCTTTCTGTACGTCAAACCCTGCTTCGTCTAGCATTTTTCTAAAAAGAGTTGGAGAATATATTCGGTTGTCGTTGAACTGGACATTTTCGTGACCCGATGCGGTAATCGGCACTGAACCCATAAACCAGGCATGATCACATAAAACTCGGTTAAATTCTTTTAGAGCTGCGATGTCTCCAAAGGGGTCAAGAGAATCTCCATATCTTCCTAAGCCAAAGTGTTCTATGGCGTGAAAAGAAGAAACCATACACATGCTTCCAGACTCTATAAAATTTAGGTCTTGACCCTCTTCGGAATAAAGTACAATTCCAAGATCTGGCAAGCTCATTCCGCCGTCTTCAATGTCAAAGCTAGGATCTACAATGATAAAATTAGCAAAAGTAGCTAACTGAGTTGCAAATTCAGTTTGCGATCCTACGTCTACGCAAGTGAACCTTCCGGGTGAATCTCTGCCTGGAAAATTTTGTGGCATCATTCGGACAATATCTGTCATCCAGCCTATGCCATATTGGTGCTGCATGCTGTATATGCCGTCTATTCCAATATCATTAGCTTCTCTTGGTTTACTATGTTTGCTTTTTTCATCAAACCAAACGTTAGTAATACTTGCTTCTTTACCTTGTTCTTGCGACTCAAGCAAAAGCTTAGAATACTCTTCGTATTCTTGTTCTACAGATTTTTTTTCTTCTAGCTCTGACATCTTCAATCCATTCTTTTTAACGCTGTAGCCGCATGCCTAGACTTGCTGTTATTTTCCCACAGCACGAGAAAATAATAACTGCTATCTGGCCAAGTTTTACACCTGCTTACGATTTCACCGTTTTGTTTAGGATAGTTGATATGCGTGACCTTGTCGCCTACTTTGTGCATATCTCCCCCTTTATCGATGCTTTTTTAAACGAGGGTCTGCGTCTCTTCCAGTTTTAAACTCTGGCCGGGTTTCTCCCATGCAGTAGCCGAGCTCTTTCTCCATGCCTACAGTAGACTTACCCTTTTTCTTCCACCGACGAATCTTAGATTCGAGACGCTTTACGTGTCGATTTTGTCTTTGCAATTTTGATCCCATTTTTTCTCCTTTTTTATATTTTAACTCTAACAACCTTAATGTTTCGTATTTTTTATGGAATAAAATCCGTACCTACTCCAACTCCAGCTCTAATCATTAGAAGCATAAAAGTGGACCCTAAAACCATCGAAAAAGCTGTCACAAGCGTCATTTTAAATCGCTCTTTAATATCAGTTTCGTCGATAAACCAGTGTATGAATGGAAAGTTCAGAATGGGCAGAAAGAAGCCCAGAATAGCCTGCAGAGCTATCCAATCATGTACTATGGCATAACCATACCAATTCGCCCAAAAATCAATCACGACCCCTGAGATGAAAAGCGTTTTAAGCTTGTTTTTATTCATCCAACCCCAGCATTTTTTCATGAAAGTTGGCCTCTCTTGACTGGGGTCTTCTGTTATTTCAATGGAGTGAAGAGAGGGAGCTCTGAATGGGACGGTGTGTTGATTCATGTCTTCTAACACGCAATACCCTCTCTCAAGTCTACAAACTTTTCCTTTGATTGGGGTCTCTTCTGCATGCCAGCGAATAGAAACCCATTTACCAACTAAAGTGTTGGGGTCTACTGCTTTAGGGTCTACTCTCACTTATCACCTCTAGCTGCTCTGGATATTCCCATTCTTCGGGGTAGTCTTCGCTCCAAAATACAATCACATCTGTACCTTTGAATCCGACAACTATGCCTTTCCAGTCTTCTTCGACTAAAGGCGTTCCGCCAAATGTATGGTCGGGCCTGATTGGCTTTACCAAATCTCCGATTTTCATCCCGACAAACTCCACGTAACGAGAAAGGAAACTGCGAATACTGTAATCATCATTCCAACAGTAATAAGGACTGGTTTCATTGTTTTCCCACCTTTTGTAAAATAACTCCATTGTAAAAGCCGCCTCGAGCTTCTTCTTTGCTTACAGCAGCCCCAAGTGCAGCTTCCCATTCTAGTTTGTTCAAGTGGCAAAATGCTTTGATTACTTCAATCATATCAGCTGCTTCTTCATATGACGGGTTCTCAATAAATTCTTGAGCTTCTTCTATAATCTTTTCTTTAAGCATCACCATGTGTTCATCAACGCCGTGTACTGTGCGCGTTAAACACCATTCCCCACTTTCTTCAATAAGCTCTGGAATGCAATCTCTAACTAGTTTCATTTTTATCTTCCTCTTCTGTAGTCTCTTCCACTTCTACTTCAGCATATTCTTTGCCCTCTTCTACCAGAGCATAAACATCTCCCAACAGCCACAGTTCGTAAGAAGTTCTATGAATTCTTTCTGACCATTTTTGAATGTCATGATTACAGCTAAAGTTACCCTTTAATCCTTCTGTTTCTATTTTTTTTAAAGTCTGATCTGCACAAGAAATCACTTGCTCACAACAGCTTTTCAGCCACCGAAGTCTATCAAGCCGTCTCCTCATTAATTTTTCTGTTGCTTCCTTTTTATCCACTCACCGGCTCCAAAAATTTAAGAAAATGAGAATCCACAATTTTCTTTTCACCCTTAGCTAAGAGAACATGATTAACTATTTTTTGACCATCTTGATTAATCAGGCCCTCTTCCCCTAGATAGATAACTGAATCGCACATTTTCCAAAATGAGCTTCCGTGAGGTAAAAGCCACTTATGTTTAACTTCATATAAGCTACCAATCTTCATCCTTACCCCCTAATTTTTTCCACACCCACATCATTGCAAATTTAAACGCATCAAAAACACCAACTGCAAGCACTACAAAAAAGAATAGCTGCAAAACAGGGTCTTCTAATATGGCGTTTAATGGTTCCATACTATATCTTAATATCCGAAAGTGTTTCTGCTAAAATTGCAGATTGTTCTGCATTCATATCAAAAGGTGGAATCTCGCCCTCTTCTTTTCCGCCGTGTTTGGCTGCTAAAGCTTGAACAACGCCAACAGGAACGTATCCATAAACAGTTTCTGTTGGATTGTCAGGATCTTCTGCGTAACCAATAATCAAAGGCTCTACAGCGTTTGGAAACCCAAGCTCAACTTGCCTGTAGGGGCCGATGTCGTCTCTTGGTTCACTGTAATTAGTTTTGCTAGCTTGAATGCTTACGCCAAAACCAGATTTAAAATACACGTATTTGTAGTTTCTTTTTGCCACTAGCTTATTACCTCAACTGTAATGCTGTCTTCATACGAAAATATACCTTCGTTAGGCCAGCAAATAAGCACCCTATCACGGATGCCGTCTTTTGTGGGCGCTAGAAAATCAGGCTTTCTACAGTCACGTATTGCATTTCCACGAGCTACAGGGTGTGTCTTAAAAGCTTGTCTAGCACCGTAAAAGTCTCTATCGATTTTTACAACAATCCCAGGATAAGAATGCCCGCACTCTGTCTGCACCACCAAATCACCGACTTTCATGCTGCCGCCATAGGAGAGAGTCGGCCGGGTTGAATATTCCACAAGCTACCATCTTCCTTCATTATCGTGTAGGGGTTTAGCATCTTTCCATCTTTGATCTCTATAATTAGAGCTCTGTAATCTGGAAAACGATCAGGCGCGCCTTTTTCTTTTTCAAACCACTGCGCTTTGCGTCCACGAACATTGACATAATCACCAACTTTCATCGTGCCACCAACTTCAAATCAACCTCTGATGCAATTGTCCCTGAAGTCCGATGATTGGGAATGTGAACAACCCAACTTCGATTTCCAGGGCCGTACCACCGGCCATTGTCCGCTTCTTCAATGATGGTACCGATTTTTGTGCCATGAAACTTTGTCTTTACTTCTACCAAATCACCGACTTTCATTAACTTACCACCTCTAGAAGGTCGCGCTTAACATAGATGTTTCGTCCAGTGTTGGTGCAGAGAACGAGAGCAAGACCGGGGACTCGACGGTAGCTGCGAACCGCAGCAGTCCGAGCTCGGAGGACTTGGTAAATATACCCCTTCTTCAGCTTAGCGATGCTTTCGCTAGGGATGAGGTGGGTTTCTCCAGCAGAGTTCATCCCATCGTACCGGCCAGATGCCCGGAGTCGATCCCGGTCTTCTTGGGTCAACTTGATAAAGCCCTCTACGGTACCTTCTTCGTCGTTAAGTCCGTTCGTGAGGGGGAAGGTACGCTGGCCGCCGTTTCGGGCGGTGAAGCACTTAGCAACGTTGAGCTTGACCAGATCGTTCTTTCGCATGGAATCTCCTTTCCTTGTTTATAGTAGTATTATACCATACAGAGAGGCTTTTTTTACAGAATCGATAAATTAATTTTTTATTTTTCCCATTACTGCTAGCCACCCGCTAGGCACGAGCATCACTATGGTTCTGGTCTTAGGATATTCTTTAGTCAGATGTTTCATGACATTCTGACTGTCATCGTGTTCTTCTAAACTTACAACGATGTGGTTGCCTCCATCATCAGATTCTACAGCCACATCAAAAGCGCCCTCCGTTAAATCCGGAATATCGCAGCGAATTAATTCGGCAGTATCTTTTAACTTCATTACAACTACTAATTAGCAATCTCGTGAGCAAACAAACAGTTGTAAAGTATCATTTTACTTAATTGCTCTTATTCATCAGAAAAAGTTATGTAGTATTCCCATACTTCTTCACCTTCAGGGCAATTTGGACGCCACTTAGGATAATATGCGGTAATCGGAGTAGGGTTTGCTTTGACATCACTGCACTGGTTTTCTTGAAGCCAGCCTCGACGTTTCTTTTCATCCATTATCATCCCCCTAGCCAGCTTCCCTCTTCCCTCCAAAGTCATATCTAAGTAAGCAACGCTTGAGAGTCTAGACATTTCTTTTAGATAAAGACCAATTAAATCTTTACTAAGTTCAGGCAAACAGGCGGTAGATATACTGATGTCGAAAAAATTGTCTGGCAAACTTTCTAGTTGCTGAGTTTCTAGAAAAACGCAGTCCACTTTTGAGAAGTGGTTATACCCGAGGTCTTCAAGCTCATTTGGTAGAGCGACGCTTAAACCAGCTTCGTTTAGAAAGTAAGCTGCAACCGCTATAGATGTCGGTATATCTACTATTGCGTACACTTCTGTATTTTCTTTATTCTTTTTAGACAGGTAGCTCAAGGCTCCCCACCCTCCGCCGATTTCTAAAGTTTTTATCTTTGTTTTTTCAGGGTGTCGAGATTCAAAAAATTTAGTAGAAGCATCTAAATAATATGCAAGTCTAGGCGCCGTGACTGGTATAACGCTACCTTCAGGAATAGATTCATCTTGGCGCCCTATTAATGCCCCAACGTTTGGAAAAATCAGATCTTCAATTTTACCGCCAGTTAACTCAACGTATTTTTTTATTTGATAATCTATATGTTTTTCTAAAAGACCGTTCCCTACTGCTTTAAAATATTCACTGGCGTTGTATCCTTTTCCAAGACCGTTAACTCCAAAAGATTTAAACTCTTCAAAAGAAAAAATTTCAACTGCTTCCGCAATTATTTTTTTGTGAAGTGACGTATTACGTCTTCCTTTCACCCAGGAATTGCCTATTTCTGGATTGCTCCAGCCCCAATAGTCGTGTATTCTTTGCTCAAAATCAGACAGCCCTTTTTTACTCATGCAAGCCTCGTAGTTCGCCGGTTCTAGTACTAAATATAACTGATAACTTCTAGAGTTTTTGTAGAGATCCAATCTGTCGTGCCATCATCAAAGAGGACCAATGCACTTAACGTATCGTGCCCTGTTCTTGAAAGCTCTATAACAATACCGACGTCAATGTCAAACCGCTCAGTCAAATCATTTTGCACTGCAAACCACCTTACTAAATCACCGGTTTTCACTAATCACCATGAGCTGTTTAGAGTCGACTTCAACTATTTTACCGTCCGAACGTAGAACCCTCCAACCACACGTGCTTCCATAGCCGACAATAATCCCAAGCGGTTCAGTAAAATCTTTTTGAGAATTGTCTTCTTTTTTTACGTCTTTAACTACAGCAACGCAATCCCCGATTTTCATAGATTTTCTTTTCCTCTTATAGCTAATTGCGTATATTCAGCTCTTACAGAGACTACTTTGCCCTCGTGTAAGATGCGGGCTATTTTTTCCCAAGTGTTGTACTCAACTAAGAGGCCCAATTTCCAATCTGGTAAATCCATTTTCGATTGTAACGTATGGGGATTGTGAAATCTAACAATATCTCCAGCTTTCATGGCACAACTCGAAACTTATCCCAAGAAGAATTTGAAAAGATAACCTGGTCTACGCCATGAATAAGTCTTCTCGTTTGAACTCTAAACTGAGATTCTTCCTGAACAAAACAATACACTATTTCTCCGTTTCTAAGAATTCCATCGGGAGCTATCCATCGTAAAACTTTTCCTTGATAATCAAAAACCATTTATTACCTCGATTGTTCTCGGGTATAATCGGTTGCCGATTGAACCGTCTCCCCACTGAACGTCTATTCTATAATTGTATACACCTCTCTCGTAAATTTTAATTATAATTCCCACGTGAGACGGTTCTGGAGACAGAAAATGTTTATTGTATTCTCTATCTCCAGAAAAACCGACCCATCGTACGATATCTCCAACTTTCACGTTTCTTTCTATGAAGCAGAAATCGATTCAATTCGTTCGAGAATCCACTCGTCCGGGCAGCCAGTTCGTGCTTTAGCTACTCCATAAGGCATTTCGCATGCTTCGAAGGCGAAGTATTCATAAAGCTTTCCATAAGCTTCTGAACCGTAGAACTCATCTTCGCCCTCGATGTAAGAGGGCATCCGAGAACGATCATTTTCGGTCAACCCTGCTTCGTTATAGATTTCAATTAATGTCATAATTTACCTCTGTTAAAGTTTCTTCGTGTACAGTTAAAGTTTCTCCCGTTTGAAGAAGATGGATTATCCACCCGCTTTCAGAAGTTGGCACCACATCTTCTACTTCTTCAAGCGAAATAGATTCTCCCTCAACTTCGCATTCTCCTAACAGAATAGCGGGACCTTGGTCTAACCAAATTTTTACCTCACCGGCTTTCACTCTTCATCTCCTTGATTGTTTCACGTGCCTCTTCTCGGTCAGCAACCGGGATACACATCCCTTCACCCACTACGTAATATCCATCTCGAAGCCGCAGAATACGAAGCTCTCCGCTCGTATCGATATTGACTCCATCATTAAATCGCAACATACTATCTCCTGTGTGCAAACTATATTTACTTTCTCTTGTTTTTCCAATCTACAATAAACCAATAAACTGTTTCCGAAATGCTATTAAGCGCATGACCCATAACCCACAGTCCCAGTAAGACAGCTCCAACTGTTAAGAAGTCTGACATTTTGTATCCTTTCTGTCTTGAGATTCGATCCAAGCCAAAACTTGTACTTGGTCTGCTCGATGCATCAGATCTTTACGGCTGACTGACGCGATGTTTTTGTATTTGCGTGGTTGACGATACCAGCAGCCGGGTTCTTCTTCTTTAAAATCTTCTACAACCATAACTTGAACTGCCATGCGCAGTTGACCGAGTGTGTAGGGACAGCCACGATTTTTAAGCTCTTTAGTAAGATCTTTTTCAGCTTGCAGCCCTCGCTTCCACACCCGGTGGTCGTCAGAATATGCATAGAACCAATCATGGTTTCTGAGTCTTTGCATTAGTGGTGTCATTTATTCTCCAATAAGACTTTTTCTAGCCCTTCTAGTGTAAGTGTGTAGCCTGTTTTTCCGCCAGGTTTAACCATTCTTCTCCAATACCTGCCGCACGGGTTCCTTGGCCAGCGGTGCCGTCCACCAATCCAACCCTTGCAGAAGTAAGTAGTATATTGCCCTCTCATTTCTGTAGGGTTAGTCCAGTCTACGCCATTGTTTTCACATAGCGCTTTTCGAATATCAGATGAGCTAGCTCCAGGGTTTCTGAAAATATAAGTGGCAATAAAAGAAATATTTTCTCCATGAGCGACTTTTTTTCTCATAGTACTATTTCCACTCCATGAGATCTCTGACTTCTTGAAAGAAACTATCTGGGTAACCAGGGTAGTTGTATTCCCGGCAAGTTGGACCGTCTGGATGCGTTCCATTCCAGTCATTAGGTTTAAAATGAAGCCGGCCGCCGTTTCCGCCTTTTGACATATCCGCATATTGCTCGCGGACTTCCCGGAGCATAGAGCTTCCTACTCCCATTTTTTCCATTTGCTTATAGTTCATAACAACTTCTGAAACATCTTTCATTTTTATACTCCTTCGGGTTTGCGCTTAGAAAGCTCGTCTTTAGAGACTAGGATTAGTCCAAGAACTGGATTAAGCACTGGGTAAACAACTTGTCCGCGATCGGAAACTTCTGGATCTCCACAGACTGGAGCTCGAAACCACTGGAGGTCGTTCCAGCTTCCGCCTTCTGGCCGATATCGAGTCCAAACCAAATCACCTGCAACAACATAGGGCTTTTCGCGTAGCTCGGCAAGCCGACCGCGCATGGACTTCTTAGCCTTGTTGATACTCCATTCATCTAGACCAACCCTGGCCAGCGCTTGGCTACGAGCAGTTTCATCAGTCATCTCAGAGTCGATAACAGAGATATAATCGCGAATCTTTTCGACTGCACGGTAAGTTCCGCCGTGAGTTTGCCAGTATACTGTGCTGTATCCACGCGAGAGTGCAACAAGGTCACGCATGATAGAGATGTTTTCTTCACTCGGGCGCCAAGGTCCATTTACTCTGAGATCATCAGCTTCAGCCAACATTTTGCTGAGCCAAGCAGCTTGCTTGGCAGAAAGATTCCAACCATTAAATACTTTTCGACGAAAATCAGAGAGAACTTGATGCTTAGACTCCATCCCAGGAGTCTGAACAGCTTCATCAATCTTGGCCAAGAGAACTTGGTCGCCCTTGGGTTGGGGTACACCTTCGTCAATCAAGCTGTCAAGCCAGCGTCGCTGGCCTTGGGAGAGTCCTTTTCCTCGGCCGAGCCGAGAAATCATGTCACGTACAAATCTTCCAGCGCGGTCGTCTTGAATAGAAGCTTCAGTGTAGTCTTCATAAAGCTTTTGCGCTTGTGAGAGTCGAAGTGCGGCAGACTTACGGGGCATCTTTTCTCCTGAGTTATAGTGCCTCATTCCTTATATTAATATTATACCACATACAGATGCGTTTTTTACAAAATCAACATCTTTTTCTTATTTATTTTCCATAGTTGGCTTAAGCCAGATGCCGGCAGTTGACAGCAGCAACATCGCTTCAGCTGGCATCCCACCAGCAAGAAGGCTCATTGAGCGAATCGAACAGTGCTTGAACATCTTTGTAAACTCTTCACGAATCCGTTCGTTGCTAACAGTTTCTCCAGCAAAGATCCACCAATCTCCATTATTCAGCTCTTCGTTTAGCACGAAGCAGGGAGCGAGGTCCTTAGTAATAATAAACCGTAAAGCTCGCAAAACTCGCAAACCATCTTCCTTAAAGCGCTCTTCAGTATCCCCAACACAGTGAAGTTGTCGGAGACGAAGATGGTCTTGGCCACCA
>MDSZ01110213.1_pt1 | contig 17471 bp, 16 predicted proteins | sample 811201 | NCBI WGS metagenome assembly MDSZ01 (sample SAMN05326647, study PRJNA326480) | marine metagenome | isolation source: seawater | place: Indian Ocean: North | collected 2010
ATATAAAGAGTTAGATAAAAAAGATAAGAACTGGAGAGCTAAAAAGATTAAAGCAAGATTCGTATGTGCGCTGTCAATTTGTTATTTAGATAAAATTATCGCAAGTGTTATAGGAAAAATTGAAGGATCTATTTCAAACAAAATTAGGGGAAAGAATGGTTTTGGTTATGACCCTATTTTTATACCAAATGGAAAAAAACTTACATTTGGCCAAATGTTACCTAACCTAAAATATAAGATTGATCATCGTTTTTTAGCTTTTAAAAAAATCAAAAAATTTCTTTAAGTGCACCATCTTCAATTTTATAAAAATTTAATCGATGATTAATTTTATTATCTTTAATATCGAAAATTCCAATTTTTCCTTTAAATGAATTTTTAGCATTAAATGCCTTGTTAATTTCATCTATATTATTTTTGAGAGAAAGATAATAAATTAAACCTACTAAATCATAACTTAATAAAGATAAATGGTTTGGAACTTTATTAAATTTTATATAAAATTTTTTTTTAAACTCATCTAAATTATTTTTGTTTATAGAAGGGAAATAGATAGGTTGCAAAGCTGTTTCATTTAATAAACTTTCATCAAACCATTGATTAAAAGTGATGAAATATTTATCTTTCGGTGATACATCTGTATAAAGTAAAGAAGTTATTACACTTTTAAGACTTTCGTCAAAATCAGCTATTATAACAGACTCAAAATTTACGTTTCCAATCGTATATTTTTTTTCAAGATTTTTTATTATTCTTTCTTTGTTTGGTTCATTGGAATTTTCAATTCTAGTTATTTCATCTATCAAATTTTGTTTTCTAATTTCATAATTAGTAATTTTTTCAATTTGTTTTGTAAGTTTTGTTGGCTCTATATCGTAAGAGTATTCTTTGAAAGTTTTTATTTTTGACTTTCTAATGCCTTGTTTGACCTCTAAATCATAATTTAAATTTGGAGTTAAAAAAATTGTTTTTTTGATTTCATTTTCATCAATAAATTTTTTTATTGTATTTAGCTGAGATACAGAATTTATTCCTGTGCTTATTACATTCTTTGGAAGATCAATAGTCTTATTCGTAAATGACAAAAAAGTTAAATCTTTCACTTGATCTAAATGTATTAAGTTTTCATAAAAAACTGGGCCGATAACTAAATTTATCCCAAGATCACTTAATTCAATGGCTGAACTAAGAGTTTTATCTGGATTAGACTGAGTGTCTTTAGGAAATATTTCTAAACTATCAGAGTTAATATCATTTAAAGCTAATCTTGTAGCTTCTATTATTTGCTTTCCAATTTCAGAGTTGTCTCCCGTCAACGGCACAAGTAATCCAATTTTAACTTTATTTACTTCGGCAAAAGTGAAATTTAAGAATATTGTTGATTTTAAAAAAAATAAAAAAAGAATTATAAAAATTTTATTCATTTAATGCTACTATTACTCTAATACTGTTAAAATTATGGTAAACCCCATATCTCACAATAATAAGTTAAAAAAAGGGTTATATTTAGTGCCCACACCTATAGGAAATTTAGGTGACATTACCTTTAGAGCACTAGAGATACTAAAAAACTCTGATTTTATACTTTGTGAAGATACTAGGGTATCAAAAAAATTATTGGAAAAGTTTGATATTAAGATCAAATTAATTTCTAACCATAAGTTTAATGAAACTAAAAATTTATCAAAAATAATTAATTTACTAAAAAATAATAAAGTAATAGCAATTATTTCTGATGCTGGAACACCAAGTATTTCGGATCCTGGTGCTATTCTTATAAATGAATGTATAAAACATAATATAGATATTATACCTTTACCTGGGCCTTCAGCCGTTACTACAGCAATATCAGTTAGCGGCTTTTCAGAAAAATATTTTTTCTATGGCTTTTTACCAGAAAAACAAAAAACAATTAAGACAGAGTTAGAAAAGTTATCAAATTTAAATTTTTGTTTGGTTTTTTTTATATCTCCAAAAAAAATTAATAAAATTATTCCACATATCAAAAATTATTTCGATGGTAGAAAAATATTGATTTGCAGAGAAATTTCTAAATTTTATGAAGAGTTTATAAGATCTGAAGTGCATGAATTATTACCATTTGAAGTTGAGCTAAAAGGTGAATTAACTATTGTTATATCTGAAAAAAAATTTGATAAAAAAAACTCACATATTTTAAGTGAATCAGATAAAACAATTATTCGTAAGATGATAAATAAGTTAAGTATCAAAGAAATAACCAATTTAATTAGTCAAAAAAATAATGTTTCAAAAAAAGAAATTTATAATTACTGTTTAAAATTAAAAAATGAAAAATAAAATTCTTATTTTTTTGTTCATTTGTATATTTTTAACAAGTTGTGCAGGTGTAGCTTCAAAAGGTATTTTTGGAACAGGTGTTAGCGTAGCACTAGACCCTAGGTCAGTTGGTACTCAAGTTGATGATTCCATCATGCAAAAAAATTTAGCAGCAAGAATGCTTTTATTAGATAAAAAATATCTACTGTCAGTAAAAACCAAGGTATTAGATGGAAGAATTTTTATAACTGGCAAAGTAGAAAACCCAGAAGAAAAACTCAAACTGACAAAGCTTGCGTGGGAAACTGATGGTGTGAGATCAGTCAGAAATGATATTAAAATAAAAGAAGAATTTAATTTTCAACAGTCTGCTAAAGATCTTCTTATTACTTCACAATTAAGATCTGCTATGATTTTTAATAAAAAAATAAAAGCTACTAACTATCAAATTGATACTTACAAAAAAAAAATTTATATTTATGGAATTGCTCTAACAGCTGATGAAAAAGATGAGGTTTTAAAAGAAGCAAAAGAAATTCTTGATGTGCAAGATGTCATTGTGAGCATAATCCTTGTTGATGATTTAAGAATTCAAAAAGATTAATCTTTTTTATAATCAATTACATCTGATGAGTAGGCGGCTATGGAGGCCAGATTGATTATCTCTGAGGTTGAACTTCTCAATGGGGCAATTTCAATTGGCAAACCTAATCCAATTAATAATGGTCCAATCACTTTAGCATCTCCTAAAGTCTTCATCATTTTATATGAAATGGCTGCACTATGCTGTCCTGGCATTATAAGAATATTGGCGTTCCCAACTATTTTTGAAAATGGATAAAGATTTTTGTATTCTTTATTCAGTGCTACATCTGGCTGCATATCTCCATCAAACTCAAAGTCCACTTTTTTTTCTTTAAGTAATTCTACTGCTTCTTTTATGTGTTTAGTTCTACTTGTAAGAGGTTGACCAAATGTTGAGTGGGAAACAAATGCAACTTTAGGATCAAAACCAAATAATCTTACAACTCTAGCACTAGATATAGCTATTTCAGATAACTCTTCAGAGGATGGATACTCATGGACGCTTGTATCTCCTACGAATATAGTTTTACCTTTATACACAACCATATTCAGACCAAACATTATCTCTCCTGGTCTTGCTTTAACGACTTGAGTAATTTTTTTTAATGATGCGCCAAATCTTCTAGTATTTCCTGTAACTGCACCATCAGCATCTCCACATGCAACCATACATGAAGTCCAAATAACTCTATCATTTCTCACTAAACGATCACAATCTCGCTCTAATAATCCTTGCTCTCTTTGTAGTTTTTGAAATAAAAATTTTACGTATTTTTCCCTCTTAGCTTTGTCCTTTGAATTTACTATCTCTATATCGAAGTTGTCACTATACCCAATTTTTTTAATTTGCTCCTTAATTTTCTCTTCTTTACCTACAAGAACAGGTATTCCTAATTTTGAAGTTTTAAATGCGATTGCTGCTTTAAGTGTATTTTCATCTTCGCCATCAGCAAATACAATTTTCTTATTATTTTTTTTAATATATCCATTAATACCTTGCATTATAGTGACTGTAGGATCTAGTCTCTGTTTTAATTGTTCATGATACTCATCAAAGTTTTGAATTTTTTTCCTTGCTACACCTGTCTTAATAGCTGCTTTAGCTACTGCAACAGGAATAATACTTATTAGTCTAGGATCAAAGGTTGATGGAATAATATAATCTTTACCATAGTGGGGTCTTTCACCTCCCATAGCAGCCACAACTTCATCAGGCACATCTTCTCTAGCTAATTTCGCTATAGCATTTGCTGCAGCAACTTTCATTTCTTCATTAATTGTTTTTGATCTAACATCTAAAGCTCCTCTGAAGATATAGGGAAAACCTATCAAATTATTAACTTGGTTGGGGTAATCTGATCTTCCAGTTGCAATAATTGCATCACTGCGAACTTCTTCAACTTCTTCAGGAGTAATTTCTGGATCGGGATTCGCACAAGCAAAAATTATTGGATCTTTTGCCATTTTTTTTACCATACTTTTTGTTAGAGCCCCTTTTGCAGAGAGTCCTAAAAATACGTCCGCATTTTTAATTGCATCTTCTAGAGTTCTGTGAGATGTCTTTATTGCATGAGAAGATTTCCACTGATTAAGATTTTTTCTTCCTGTGTAAATAACTCCACTTCTATCAACCATTGTAATATTTTTTTGAGGAACACCACTTTTTTTAAACAAATTTGCACAAGCCATAGCAGAAGCTCCAGCTCCATTAACAACAATCTTAATTTTATCAATTGATTTTTTATTTATATCCAATGCATTTATTAAAGCTGCTGTTGTAATAATTGCTGTTCCATGTTGGTCATCATGAAAAACTGGAATATCAAGAATTTTTTTGAGTTTTTCCTCAATAACAAAACAATCAGGCGCAGCTATATCTTCTAGATTAATTCCACCAAATGAAGGTGCAAAGTTCTTAATTGAATTGATAATTTCATCTGTATTTTGTGAGTCAATTTCAAGATCGATCGAGTCTATATCTGCAAATCGTTTAAATAAGACTGCTTTTCCCTCCATGACAGGTTTAGAGGCTAAAGCACCTAAATTACCCATACCTAAAATTGCCGAACCATTACTTATAACCGCCACAAGATTACCTTTACTCGTATAATCATAAGCGGCCTCTGGATTTTCGTTGATTGCTCTCACTGGAGCAGCAACACCTGGAGAATATGCCAGAGCTAGATCTCTTTTTGTGGTCATATTTTTTGAGGAGACAATTTCGATTTTTCCAGGTTTTTTGTGTGTGTGAAATTCTAATGCTTCTTTTTCTGTGTAATGATCTGTTTTTGTTTTTTTCATTTTAGATAATTAGATGTACAAATGGGGTAAAATTAAGACTAATATGATTTATGAACTTAATTAAGTCAACTGGGACTTTTAGTTTTTTTACTATAATCAGCAGGATACTCGGTTATTTTAGAGATATTTTAATAGCTATATTTCTAGGCACTAGTTTTTTAGCAGATGTTTTTTTTGTAGCTTTTAGAATACCTAATACTTTTAGAAGATTATTTTCTGAGGGAACATTTAATGCTGCCTTTGTTCCAAGCTATTCATCAGAAATTTTAAAAGGTCAAACAAGATCAAATAAATTCGCAAATGATATCTTTAATTTATTATTTTTATTTTTATTAATATTAGTTTTGATAGTGCAAATATTTATGCCTTTATTTGTTTCTTTAATAGCCCCAGGTTTTATAGACGATAATGAAAAAATGAGTTTAGCAATTGCTCTAACAAGGATTACTTTTCCATTTTTAATACTGGTTTCTTTAGCCTCTTTTTTCTCTGCAATATTAAATTCTCATAACAGATTTGCAGAGGCTGCAGCCGCACCTATTATTTTAAATATAGTTTTAATAATAATTTTATTTTTAAGTAGTTTCTTAAATGATGACTTAGTTTACTATTTATCCTTGGGAGTTACACTTTCAGGCTTTCTTCAATTAGTATTCTTATATTTCTTTGTAAGAAAATATTTGAATATTGATTTTAGGATTAGGTTTAAGATTACAAAAAAAGTAAAAATGTTTTTTAAAAGATTACTTCCAAGTATTTTTTCGTCTGGTGTAACTCAAATAAATATTTTAGTTGGTACTATAATTGCGTCTTTTCAAACAAGTGCAGTTTCATATCTTTATTATGCTGATAGAATTTATCAGATAAACCTAGCTATTGCAGGAATTGCAATAGGTGTAGTTGTACTGCCACAATTATCTAAATATATAAATCAGCAAAACAAAAAAAAAATTGATTTAATTCAAAATAAAGCTTTGGAGCTATGTTTATTTTTAAGTTTGCCCGCTTCTATAGCTTTATTGATTGGTTCTAATGAAATAATATCTGCATTATTTGGGTATGGAGAATTCAAAGAAACTTCAGTAATTAATTCTGCAAAAGCACTGTATTATTTTAGTTTTGGATTACCGGCTTTTGCAATGATAAAAGTTTTTTCTAATTTCTTTTTTGCCAATCATGATACCAAAACTCCTTTTTATATTTCATTAGCATCAGTATTTATGAATATTTTGATTAGTGTTTATTTTTTCAAATCAATTGGATTTATAATTATTCCAATAGCAACCACAATTTCGTCTTGGTTTAACTTATTTATTTTATTTATATTTCTAAAAAAAAGAAACTTATTTAGGTTTAATAGTATTTTTTTAGAGCGATTTTCTAAGATAATTTTTTCCTCAATATTAATGGGGATATTTTTTAATTACCTTTTAAATTCATTTAATGAGTACTTATTTTTCACAAATTCGTATAAATCTATTTATTTAGTTCTATCAGTTGTGCTAGGACTTGGTTTTTATTTATTAATATCTTATTTCATCAAAGCTTTTCAATTAGAAGATATTAAATTAAAGTACTAATAATGGGTAAAAAAATATTTTCTGGCGTTCAACCAACTGGTAATTTGCATTTAGGAAATTACCTTGGAGCTATAAAAAATTTTGTAGAACTTAACAATGATAATGAAAATGAGTGCGTTTTTTGTGTAGTTGATTTACATGCTGTTACTGTAAAGCAAGATCCAAAAGTACTAAGAAATAACATAAGAGAGACAGTTGCAACATTTATTGCATGTGGAATAAATCCTGCAAAAAGCATTATTTTTAATCAATCAACTGTATCGGCACATTCTGAAGCCGCATGGTTGTTAAGTTGTGTTGCAAGAATGGGTTGGTTAAATCGAATGACACAATTTAAAGAGAAAGCTGGTAAAGATAAAGAAAAAGTAAGTATTGGTCTTTATTCATATCCAATTTTAATGGCCGCAGATATTTTACTTTATGACTCTACACATGTTCCAGTAGGAGAAGATCAGAAACAACATTTAGAGTTATGCAGAGATATAGCTCAAAAATTTAATAACGATTATGGTGTAGAAGATTTTTTAAAAGTTCCTGAACCACTGATTCAAAAAGATTTTTCTAGAATTATGAGTCTTAAAGATGGTACCAAAAAAATGAGTAAATCAGAAATATCTGATTTGAGTAGAATTAATTTAACTGATGATAGTGAATTGATAGTTAATAAAATTAAAAAAGCTAAAACAGATCCAGATCCTCTGCCATCAAATGTTAATGAGTTAAAAGAAAGACCCGAAGCAAGAAATCTTTTAGGAATTTATTCGAGTTTAAATAATTCAAACATTGAAAAAACAATTAATGAATTTGAAGGAAAAAATTTTTCAGAATTTAAGGTTAAACTTTCACAGATTTTAGTTGAAAAAATTAATCCAATTTCTAAAGAGATTAATAAATTGATTGCAGATAAAAAATTTTTGGATCAAATTTTGTCAGATGGACATAAAAAAGCAAATATAATTGCTTCTCAAAAGCTTAAGAAAATGCAAGAAATAATAGGTTTTTAATTTAATTTCTCAAACAAGTTTCAATTTTTAAATAATTGACTATATATAAATTATGTTCGTCCAAACCGAAGTAACACCTAATCCAAATTCATTAAAATTTATACCTGGTAAAACAGTTTCTAATAGCGGATCGTTTGAAATTACAAATAAAGATGATGTAAAAAATGAATTAATTAGAAACTTGATGTCAGTAAATGGGGTTGAAGGTGTTTTTTTAAGTAAAGATTTTATATCAATTAATAAGTATGATGATGTCTCATGGGATGAAATTAAACATATTATAATTTCTTTGATTAATGATTTTTATTCTAATGGTAAAGAATTTGTTATAGATAAAAGTCCTTATGAAATTAACGAAAATTTAGGGGATATAGAAAAAAAAATAATTAAAATTTTAGACGAAAAAATAAGACCAGCAGTTGCCAAAGATGGCGGAGATATTAGGTTTAAAGAATATAAAGATGGTGTAGTAAAGGTTCAGCTCCAGGGGAGCTGTTCTGGATGTCCGAGTTCTACAATGACTCTTAAACAAGGTGTTCAAAACCTTTTATGTCATTATTTACCAGAAGTTAAAGAGGTAGTTGCAATCTAAAAATGAAAGCAATAATTAGAAATAAAAAAAACAAGATTCTTAAAACAATTGATGATAATAATTTAGGATCGCTTGTTAGAATTTTTTTAAGTAGTATTTTTATTATCTTTGTATTCTATTCATTACCTTTAGTTTTAAATTTTACTAATGACAATATTTTAAACACAAAAGAATTTAGAAATAACTCTAAAACAGTTTTAGCTTACACATTAGATAAACAAAAAAATAGCTCTTTGGACAGTAATGAGCAATATGATGAGAGAGATTTATTAGTAGATATCTACAGTTTGAATGAAAAAGAGACTGACGCTGTAAGATTAGATGCATCAACAATTAAACAACTTTATGAAGATACTGGTTACAGATTAGATGATGTTAGAAAAAATAAATTAGTAAAACCAGTAGCATTAGACTCTTTTCCACGTGAAATTAGAATGATTGAGAGCACTAAAAAAAGAAAGGAGCTTTTTATTCAAATAGTATTACCTCTAATATTACAAGAAAATAATAATATTCGATTAGATAGAAAAAAACTTTTTAGTATAATCAATAAAAGCAATAATACTAATTTAGAGAAGAAATGGTTAAATAAAAAATATAAGCAGTATGGAATACCATCAAAAGATTTATCTACCTTAAAAATAAGAATGGATGAAATTCCTGTATCATTAGCACTTGCGCAAGCAGCAAAAGAGACAGGATGGGGAACATCAAGGTTTGCACAAGAAGGAAATGCACTTTTTGGTCAATGGACTTGGTCAGGAGAGGGATTAAAACCCAAGGATGCTGATGAAAGTGAAGGACACAAGGTTATGAAGTTTAATGTATTACAAGCTTCTGTTAGAGCCTATCAAAGAAATTTAAACACCCATAAGTCATACAAAGAATTTAGATCTGTAAGAGCTCAATTAAGAGATGCTGGGAAAGAATTAGATAGTATAATTCTTTCAAGGTATTTAGACGAGTACGCTGAAACAGGTCAAAAATATGTTAAAATTTTACAAAAGATCATAGAGCAAAATCAATTAAAAGATTTTGACAAAGCAAAACTTTTACCTTCAAGCCTTGAGTTAGAGAGTTTAATTTAGTTTTTTGAAATTATAAATTGGGTCCCAAACCATCTCCATTTACCATTATCGTTTAATGAACAATTAATTCTTCCTCTTCTTGGAAGAAAAGCTCCTCTAAAATTTATACTCATAGTATTTCCATTAAATTTTATTTCAGACTTCTCCCATTTATCTTTTTCATTGGAGAAGCAATTTATATTTTTAATATTTTTTTGTTCATCAAAAAATTCAACAAAAAAGTTTGGGGGGTTATTTTTGTCTCCAAGTTTTTTTTCAACAGGTATTAGATTTTTGTATTGAAGAGGATAAGTTTTTATTATTGACTCAAATCTTTTTATTTCTCCATATTTTTCATTAATAGGAAACCTAGGTAGTTGAAATTTGTCTTTGTTAACATCTATTACACCTGAGTGTTGACCAAAAGCAAATTTAAAATTATTAGAAATATATTTCCTCATATATTCAGAATATTCTCCAAAAGGATATGAAAAAAATTCTGGTATGTAACCAAGTTTATTCTTAAATATCAAATTCGCTCTTTCAATATCTTGTATGAATTCTTCATCACTTTTTTCGATAAGGTAATCATGTGTATGTGAATGATGCCCTATATAAGTGAAATCCTCATTGTTTATTTCTTTAATTTGTTTCCAGGTCATATATCCACTGTTTCCAACTGGTTCTGTTGAAACAAATAAAATGAAAGGAATTTTATTTTCTTTTAAATAAGGCCAAGCATTATCATAAAAAGATTTAAGACCATCGTCGATAGTTAAAAGAATTTTTTTATCTTTTTTTGGAATATCAAAATTTTCTTTGAATTTTTCAGGATGGAGAAATTGATAACCTAATTTTTTTATTAAATTAATATGCTCTAAAAATATATTCATCTTAATATTTGTAGATGGATACTTTGTTTCGTTAAATCTGTGATACATAATAGACAATACACCTTCATCAGGAGAATATTGTTTGATATTATTCTCGGCTGAATTAGAATTTAAAGATAATAAAAAAAGAATAATGAATAATTTAATTATAGATGCTGCGAATGAAAAGATATTTTTAATGCTCATTATGAATAAAAATATTTATAGTGTTAGTCATGAAAATAGTAAAACTAATTATGAAAAATTAATTATGTTGATAAATGATTTTTTATTGGATTATAATATTAAAATTGATCAAATCTCTAAATTATACGTAAATTCTGGTCCAGGAAGTTTTGCTGGTATAAGAAATTCTTTAGCTGTTGTTAAAGCAATCTACTTAGCTAAAAATATTGATTATTATTGTTTCAGTTTTGATGATTTTGATAATTTGAATAACTCAAAGTATGAAAATATTCCCGATCTATGTGACAAATTAAAGATTAAAAAGAATTTGATTAATCCTATTTATTTAAGTTAAAATTGAATATGGCAGAAACTATTGAAGCAAAATGTTTATCTAAGGGAGTTAAATTAACTGATCAAAGAAGAATTATTGCAAAAGTAATGTCCGAGTCTTCTGATCATCCTGATGTAGATGAGCTTTATAATCGAGTATCAAAAATTGATCCTAAAATAAGTATTGCGACCGTTTATAGAACTGTGAAACTATTTGAAGAGTCTGGAATCTTAACAAAACATGAGTTCAAGGGTGGTAAAGCAAGGTATGAAGAATTGAATGAAGGACATCACGATCATTTGATTGATGTAAAAACGGGAGAAATAATTGAGTTTGTAGATGATGAAATTGAAATACTTCAAAAAAAAGTTGCTGAGAAACATGGATACACTCTAGTAGATCATAAATTAGAACTTTACGGCATAAAAAAAAATCCTAAATAAACTTAATGGATCAAAAAAAAATTTTTATAAAAACTTTTGGCTGTCAAATGAATGAATATGACTCTAATCGAATTTATGACATAATAAAAAAGATTGGTTATATTAAAACAAAAAATTATGAGGAAGCAAATTGTTATTTGTTAAATACTTGTCATATTCGAGATAAAGCCAAAGAAAAAGTTTATCATGAAATTGGAAGAGTAAAAAAAATATTTAAATCAAAAAGTAAACCTCTAGTGATTGTTACTGGATGTGTAGCTCAAGCTGAAAATGAGGAAATGCTAAAGAGAGAACCATATATTGATCTAATATTGGGTCCCCAAGCTTATCATAAAATAAATGATATCATATTAAGTCATAAAGATAAAAAAAAAAGAAAAGAGGAAACAGATTTTGATGCTGTAACAAAATTTGATTATCTTAGTAAAGTTAAAAATCAATCAAAAAATATTTCATCTTTTTTAACTATACAAGAAGGTTGTGATAAATTTTGCCATTTTTGTGTAGTTCCATTTACAAGAGGTCCAGAATATTCAAGACCATTCAGTCAAATTTTAGATGAGGCTAAATATTTAATTGATAATGGTTCAAAAGAAATAATACTTTTAGGACAAAATGTTAATGCATATAATTTTGAAAAGTATTATTTATCAGATTTAATTCTTGAACTTGAAAATTTAAAAGGTTTAAAACGTATACGTTATACGACATCTCACCCAAAAGATATGACCGAGGATTTAATTGAAGTCTATAAATTCTCGGAAAAAATAATGCCTTTAGTTCACTTACCAGTCCAAAGTGGATCAGATAAGGTTTTAAAACTAATGAATAGAAAACACACTATTAAAAGTTATTTAGAAATATTTTATAAATTAAAAGAAATAAATCAAAAAATTGAATTTTCGAGCGATTTTATAATTGGTTATCCAGGAGAAGAAAAGAAAGATTTTTATAATACCTTAAATCTTATAGATGAAGTGAAATTTATAAACTCATTTTCATTCGTATTCAGTCCAAGACCTGGGACGGTAGCATCAAATTTAAAATTGGTGGATAAGAAAATGTCTATTAAAAGATTAGAAATTGTCCAACAAAAATTATTTAATAATCAAATAAAAATGAATAAATCTCTAGAAAATAAATTTATAAGTGTCTTAGTAGAAAATAGAACAGATGATAAAACTAAACTTTTTGGAAGATCCGAATACATGACATCGGTTTTATTTAATGGTAGTGATGATTTAATTGGAAAAATAGTTAAAGTAAAAATTCAAAATAGTAATCAAAATACTTTAACTGGACAATTTATTGAAAAATCAAATCAAAAGGTAGCCTAAAATTTGAATATTACCTCAAAGAACAATATTTATACTAATCTAAAGTTTGTTTATTCAGACAATAATACTCTAAGTGTAATCTTTGATAATAATCATTTACTTATGGGCGTGGTAGGTGAATTTAATAAAAATTTAAAAGAATTAGAGAAGATTACGGAAGCTAGCCTATATTCAAGGGGAAATTCCATTTTAATTAAATCGACTCCTGATAAAAACGAAATGGTTAAGAATGCAATTCAATTTTTAGCTAATCAATTTATTAATAATGGAAATATTGAAAATAAAGACATATTATCTTCTATTGATAAATTTATGATTGATGAAAAAGTAAAAAATCAAAATATTACAGACATCATTAAGACACCAAAAAAATCAATAATACCTAGATCAGAAAAACAAAAAAAATATGTGAGAGCTCTTAGACAAAGCGATATTGTTATTTCAACTGGACCTGCAGGCACAGGAAAAACTTTTTTAGCTGTTGCCGTAGGCTTGACAATGTTACTTGAAAAAAAAATCGAAAGAATAATATTGTCTAGACCAGCTGTGGAAGCTGGAGAAAGATTAGGATTTTTACCAGGAGACATGAAAGAAAAAGTAGATCCATATTTAAGACCTTTATACGATTCATTGTATGATCTTTTCCATTTCGAAAAAATTCAAAGAATGATTGAAATAGGTGACATTGAAATAGCTCCTTTAGCATTTATGCGTGGTAGAACATTAAAAAATTCATTTGCTATTTTAGATGAAGCTCAAAATGCTACAGACACTCAAATTAAGATGTTTCTTACAAGAATTGGAGAAAATTCAAAAATTATTGTAAACGGTGACCCAACTCAAATAGATTTACCAAATAAAAGTTTGTCAGGTCTAGACAGATCAAAAAAACTTTTATCTCACTTAAATGAGATATCTGTAATTGATTTTGATCATTTAGATGTTGTTAGACATCCTCTAGTTTCAAAGATTGTTAAAGCTTATAGCAACAATCAAAATGATTAATATAGAGGTGTATTCAGAGGAAAAAAACTGGTCTAAAAGGATTAAAAAAAAAGAATTTTTTTTTAAATCTATTTGTAAATCTTTTCCAAAAAAATATCAGTTTGTTAATAAAAAGATATCTTTTACATTGCTTTTGTCAAACAATAGAAGAACTAAAAAACTGAATAGAATTTTTAGAAATAAAAATATACCCACAGATGTACTTACATTCCCCGCACAAAAAAAAATGATTTTAAAAAAAAAACTTTATTTGGGAGATATCATAATAAGTTATAATTTTATGGATAGCCCAAAGAACCAAGATTTATTTTTATTTAAAAAAAAAGTTATTAAGATTTTTATTCACGGATTTTTACATTTATTAGGATTCAATCATACTAAAGTCAAAGATTATAAAAAAATGTTAATCGAGGAACAAAAAATTTTTTATTCAGTAATTAAAAAAATAAATTAAATTGAAAAAAAAAATATATATTGAGTTTTTATTACTAATAATATTAGGTGCACTTAGCTCTTTAAGTTTACCTCCTTACAATTTTTATTTAATAAACTTAATTACTTTTAGTTTATTTTTTATTTTTATTTTTAGAAAAAAAAAAATTAAAAATAAATATAAAACTTTTCTGTATGGTTGGTTTTTTGGTTTTGGCTACTTTTTGTCTAGTTTGTATTGGATCTCAATTTCATTGACATTTGATATAAATTTTAAATTACTCGTTCCACTTGCTCTAATTTTAATCCCATCATTTCTTGCTGTTTTTTATGGAATTGTTACTTACTTCTTTTTTTTTATAAACTTAAAAAAACCTGTAAGTAATTTATTTCTTTTTTCACTGATTTTTGGCACAATCGAGTTTATTAGGGGAAATATTTTATCTGGTTTTCCGTGGAATCTAATTGCTTATAGTATTTCTAATAAAATTGAAATTATCCAAATCACCTCCTTTATTGGTACTTATGGCTTAAATATTTTGTGTATTTCATTTTTTACAAGTCCAGCAATTCTAATTTTAAGAGAAAATAAAAAAGAAATAGTTATTTGTATTTTTCTCTTATTATCACCATTAATTCTTTATATTTTTGGTTCTTCAAAAATAAAATCTTTCGAATCTTATGATTTAGTTAAAAATGATTATGTAGTAAGAATAATAGGATCTAAAATTGATTTAAATAGATTTTATGGAAATACTGATACTTCTTCAGTAGTTTTAGATCTAATTGAACTTAGTGAACCAAATTTAAATTCAAAAACTCTTTTCATATGGCCTGAGGGAATAATACCCAATACCAATCAATCTGAATTAAAAAATTTTGAATTTTTATTCAATAAAGATTTTAATGATAATCATTATATTGGATTAGGTATTAATAATTTAAGAAAAATTGATAAAGAAAATAGATATTATAATTCCTTTTCTTTTTATGACAATAATCTAAATTTAATAGACTCCTATAATAAGATTAACTTAGTTCCATTTGGAGAGTTTCTACCGTTAGAAAAGATCTTAAGTAAAATTGGTTTAAAATCTTTGTCAAATAATTATCAATCTTTTAGCAGTGGCGAAAAAAGAAATATTATTTCATTAAATAATAATGATTTTGATGTAAGAATATTGCCTCTTATTTGTTATGAAATTATCTACTCAGGTGAAATATTTGATGATACCAATTTTGATTTTATAATCAATATCTCTGAAGATGGTTGGTTTGGTAAGTCTATCGGACCTCATCAACATTTTACACATAGTATTTTTAGAGCAATCGAGAGCGGCAAATATTTATTAAGGTCTGCTAATAACGGAATTACAGCAGTAATTAGTCCTGTTGGAATTGTTGAAAGTAAAATAAAATTAGGCGATACGGGTTACTTAGATTTTTATGAAAAAAGAGTATCAGATATAACTTTGTTTTCGCAATATGGGAATAAGATGTTTTTCGTTATAATTTTATTGTATATTTTTTTAATATTTTCATTTAATAGAATTTTATAATGAGTAATTTAAAAAACTACCTTTTCACAAGTGAGTCTGTTTCTGAGGGGCATCCAGACAAAGTTTCAGATAGAATCTCAGATATGGTTGTGGATAGTTATTTGTCAAATGATCCTTTTGCAAGAGTGGCATGTGAAACATTAACAACAACGAACAAAGTTGTTCTAGCTGGAGAAGTACGTGGTCCTGAAATTAAAAAAGATGATTTAGTTCAAAAGGTGAGAGATTGTATTAAAGACATTGGATATGACCAAAATGGTTTTACTTGGAAAGAGGCAACAAAAATTGAGAGTCATTTACATTCTCAATCGACCGATATAGCTATGGGGGTTGACTCATCAGGCAACAAAGATGAGGGTGCTGGAGATCAAGGAATTATGTTTGGTTATGCTTGTAATGAGACTGACCAATTTATGCCAGCGCCAATTTATTATTCCCATAAAATTTTAAGATTAATGGCGATAGACCGTAAATCTGGTAAGCTAAAGAGTATTGAACCAGATTCTAAAAGTCAGGTAACATTTGAATATGAAAATGGAAAACCAAAAAAAGTAAAATCAGTTGTCATCTCTTCACAGCATTCTGCAGATGTAGATCAAGCCAAAGTTAAAGAATTATTAAGACCTTATATGTTGGCGTCTATTCCATCAAATTTTTTAGAAGGATTGGACGAAAAAGACTTTTATGTAAATCCCACAGGTAATTTTGTTATTGGAGGACCAGATGGTGATTGTGGATTAACTGGAAGAAAAATTATAGTGGATACTTATGGAGGAGCAGCCCCTCATGGTGGAGGAGCCTTTTCTGGAAAAGACCCCACTAAAGTAGATAGATCTGCTGCTTATGCATCCAGATATATAGCAAAAAATGTAGTTGCATCAAAAATATCTGAAAAGTGTTTAATTCAACTTGCATATGCCATAGGGGTTTCAAAACCTCTTTCAATTTATGTTAATTTATTTGATAAAGATTTAGAAAAAAATAAATTTGTTGAAGATAAAATAAAAGAAAATTTTGATTTAAGTCCAAGAGGAATAAGGGAAATGTTAAATCTTAATAGACCAATTTATGAGAAGACTTCAGCATATGGTCATTTTGGTAGAGAACCAGAGAATGATGGAGCATTTTCATGGGAAAAGACTGATAAAACTGGTGTTTTTTTAAAATAGTTTTTATTGAATTATAAAAAAACTTTTATATATTTCAAAAATATTTTTGAATTTACAAAATGGGCTTAAGCCCATTTTTTTTTGGAGCAAACAAAAAAATGTTAAATAAAAGAGCAGATAAATTAGAACTTTTAAGAATTGCAGAAGCTGTGGCATTAGAAAAATCTATTGATAAAGAACTCATTATTAGTTCTATGGAAAGTGGTATAGCAAAAGCGGCAAAATCAAAATTTGGCCAAGACAACGAAATTAAAGTACTAATAAACCGTGAAAATGGAGATATAGAATTATTCAGAAGATTAATAATCACTGAAAATCCTGAAAATGCTAATACAGAAATTAAACTTTCAGATGCAATCTCTTTAAATGATACAAACAAAGATAAAAAAATTGGAGATGAGGTTTTACAGCCACTCCCATCATTTGATTTTGGTAGAATAGCTGCTCAAACTGCAAAACAAGTGATAAGCACAAATGTTAGAGAGGCTGAAAGAGAAAGACAATTTAATGATTTCATAGATAAAAAAGACACAATCTTAAGCGGTATAGTAAAAAGGTTAGAATTTGGAAATGTAATAGTTGATCTTGGAAGAACAGAGGCAATTATTCAAAAAAATGAAATGATCCCAAGGGAAAATATTAAAGCTGGAGATAGAGTGAAAGCATATTGCTATGACGTTAGAAGAGAACCAAGAGGACAACAAATA
>MDSZ01106567.1_pt1 | contig 17464 bp, 17 predicted proteins | sample 811201 | NCBI WGS metagenome assembly MDSZ01 (sample SAMN05326647, study PRJNA326480) | marine metagenome | isolation source: seawater | place: Indian Ocean: North | collected 2010
ACGAACCAGAGTCTTCTTCAGCATTAGGGCTGGGTTTTAGATGTGGTTTTTTAGGATTGTTACATTTAGAAATTATTACCGAGAGATTAGAAAGAGAATTTGACATTAACCTTATAACTACTACTCCTGGAGTTGTTTACAAAGTATACTTAAATAGTGGAAAAACTTTGGAACTTCAAAATCCATCAAGTTTACCTGATCCAACACTTATCAAATATATTGAAGAACCATGGATTAAGGCCACAATAATAACACCTGATCAGTATCTTGGATCTATTATTAAATTATGTCAAAATAAAAGAGGTATTCAAAATAATCTTAGTTATTCAGGAAATAGAGCTGTACTTAATTATGAGATACCCTTAAATGAAGTCGTTTTTGATTTTAATGATAGATTAAAGTCTATGACAAGTGGATATGCAAGTTTTGACTATGAAATTTTAGGTCATAAAGAAGGTGACCTTGTAAAGCTTTCAATATTAGTAAACTCCGAGTCAGTTGATGCCCTTGCAATGATGGTACATAAAGATTTTGCACAAAATATTGGCAGGGAAGTTTGTGAAAAATTAAAAGATTTAATTCCAAGACATAATTTTATGATACCAATTCAGGCAGCTATAGGTGGAAAAATTGTTGCACGTGAAACCATTAAAGGTTTTAAAAAAGATGTTCTTACAAAAATTCATGGTGGTGGTGCTTTAGATAGAAAAAGAAAGCTGTTAGAAAAACAGAAAAAAGGTAAAGCCAGAGCAAAACAATTTGGAAGGGTTGAAATACCACAAGAAGCATTTATTGGAGTTCTGAAGATATCCAAAGAAAATTAATATGATTTACGATTGCTTTTCTTACTGGGACGAAGACTTATTGTTAGATTTAAGATTTAATATATTAGATAACTTTGTCGATTATTTTGTAATAGTTGAAGGAAATAAGACTTGGCAAAACAATCCAAAAAAATTGAGATTTGATATAAATAAGTTTTCAAAGTTCAAAAATAAAATAATTTACATTCCTGTTAAAGATTTACCAGACGGTGAAAATCCTTATATTAGAGAAAACCATCAAAGAAATTCTATATCAAGGGGTCTCAAAAATGCTAAAGAGGATGATAAAATTATTATATCTGATTTAGATGAAATACCAAATCCAGACTCAATAAATAGTTTTAAAAAAGAAATGAAGTATGCAGTTTTTCAACAAAAACATTTTTACTATAAATTTAACTTACAAAGTAAAAACTTTCCATTTTGGTTAGGTAGCAGAATTTGTATTTTCAAAGAACTTAAATCGCCCCAGTGGTTAAGAGACTTAAAATTTAAAAGAAGACCTTTCTGGAGAATTGATAAAAGAAGGTTAAATAATATTATTTTAAATGGTGGATGGCATTTCTGTAATCTTAAGACTTTTGATAATCTTAAATATAAGTATGAAAACTTGTGTGAAACAAATGATCCTGTAGTTTTTAAAGAAAAAATAGACCAAAAATATCTTACTCTCGATAGCATAAGAGATAAAATTGAAAAAAGGGAGGATATAATAGGAAGAAATGATGAATTTATTAAAGTCGATATTGATGAAACTTTTCCAAAATACCTTATTAAAAACATTAAAAATTATAAGAAAGATTGGATTATTTAAATATATTTCTTTAGTAAATTAACTTTAAGCATCATATCTCCAAGAGAATTGTTATTAACCTTTTTAATTTTCAGTAATTTATAATTTAACATATTAATTTTGGAGATCCTTTCATATACGATATTAGGATGATCATTCGGTTTAATTTCAATTACTTTCGTTTTCTTTTTACAAAATATTAAGTTTGCAAATCCAGCACCATGTGGACCAATTATAATTTCAGAATTGTTAAAAATTGAGATCTGTCTTTTTAAAGATAAGTTACTTAATCTTACAATCTTGAAGCCTCTAGATATTAAAAATTTTTTTATTTCTTCATTGTTTATAAATTTACAGTGAGAATATATAGAGTCAGATCTATCTATAAATATTTTAAATTTCTTTTTTACTTTTTTTTCAGCTAAATGAATATATTTTTTTTTTATATATTTTATTATCCAAATAGGTATATGGCTATGAGCCTCCATAATAGTTCCATTTTGATAATTAGGATGGGTGCACATAAAAAGTTTATTGGCAAATATATGTCTATTTTTAAGTGAGTTTATAAAATTAATATTATTATATCCGATGACTTTAAGTAAATCTTTTTGAACTTTATTTGGTTTATTTAAATATATAAAATCTAATTTTTTTATTGAGGCTAATGAAAAAAGTTTTATTCTAGGTATTATATCCAAAAGCCAATGTGTATAATTATTGTATCCACTTGCACCTTGGGCTAACATTAATATATTACCTTGAATTTTCTTTAAAGGTTTAGGTGTACCAGTTTTTAAAACTTGATTAAGCTTATTATTTACCAATCTTCCAAAGATTTGTTGATATGAGAGCTCCTTTATTAATCTATTATTTTTGACTATACTTACATTTTCATGAGTGTCTGTGTACACTCTAACATTATCAAATTCATAAAAATAATATTTTTTTTTATTAAATAATTTAGATTTTATCTCTCTTTTTTTTATAGTTACCTTGCTTAAAAAAACTTTTCCATAAAGTAAATGAAAATAAGAAACTATAATTTGTTTATATATTTTTTTTAAATTCACCAATTTTTCTTACTTTCATTCAATTACTTAACTTTGGTTTTAAAAAATATATCCATAACCTAATTAATAATTGTTGCTAATTAATTCTTCAATAATTCTTTTTGTATTATATCTTTGTTTCCAATTTGGATAATGTTTTTTGAATTTTTTTAAATTAGATATATACCAAATGTGGTCTCCTACTCTTGGCTTTTTAGAGTGTTGTCTTTTAATTTTTATATTAGTCAATTGTTCAACTAAGTCTAATGCTTCGATAATTGAACAATTTGAGAATCTACCACCACCCATATTATATACTTCTCCACATCTAGGTTTTTTATAAAACTCCCAAAAACATTTTACTAAATCATAACTATGTAAATTATCCCTGACTTGTTTTCCTTTATATCCAATTAAGTTGTATTTTTTTTTTGTTAAACTGGCCTTTACTAAATAAGATAAAAATCCATGTAATTTAGCACCACTATGGTTTGGACCAGTAATACAACCACCTCTGAAACATACAGTTTTTAATCCTATATTTTTACCATACTCTTGAACTATTAGGTCAGCATAAGTTTTTGATACGCCAAAAAAACTATGGGTCGAGTTGTCAATTGAGAAATTTTCATCTATACCATTAAAATTCTTGTCGTAAGATTTTAATTCCCATCTAGTTTTTTTTTCATAAATATTTAGATTATTTGGGTTATCACCATAAACTTTGTTTGTAGACATAAATATAAAAGGAGAATTGGGACAATATTTTTTTGTTAATTCTAAAAGATTAAGAGTCCCAGTAGCATTGATATGAAAATCTAAAAATGGGAATTTTTTTCCATAATCATGTGATGGTTGGGCAGCACAATGAATTATTAAAGATATTTTTTTTTTATTTTTTTTAAAAATTTTTTCTAACTTATCGTAATTTCTTATATCAATATCATGGTGCAAATAATTTTTATTTCGAATATTTAGATTTTTTTTTATCCAAAAAGTTGAACCATCTCTACCAAAAAAAAACCTTCTTAAATTGTTGTCTATTCCAATAACATCAAAGCCTTTGTCACAAAAAAAATTAACCGACTCAGATCCTACCAAACCATTTGATCCTGTTATTATAGCTAAAGACATTAAAAATATTTTTTTATAATTTTTTTGTTATTTGAAAGCCAATTATATATATCATGAGTAATATCAAATATATTTTTTTTTACCTTCCAGCCATATGTTTTATATACTTTACTATTATCTGTAACAAAATATGGAATATCATAATTAGAGGTTTGAGCGACTCTTCCAATCTTAATTTTATTATTAGTAATTTTTTGACAAATTTCTGTTAATTCCAAAAGTGACACCTTTGAAAAATTCGAGCCTCCAACAGTAAAAGTTTTATTATATATTTTATTAAAACTTTTAATTTGTATATCAATTAGTCTACACAAATCCTCGATATGCAAAACATCTCTTAATTGATGGCCATATCCTCCATAACCTATATAGCTAAGTTTTAACTTATTAATATGCTTCCAAACCCATAAACTTACAAAACCCTGGTCTTGTTTTCCGAATTGAAGAGGCCCAGATATTACCCCACATCTATTAATTATATACTTTAATTTATACTGATAAGAATACTCTTCTATCAGCATTTCTGATGCTAGTTTACTAAAGCCATAAATAGATTTTGGACCAAATATATTTGAACTTTCGTTAATTTTCTTTTTGATAAAAATCTTTTTTTTTAAAATTTTATTTTTTACTAAGTTGTTAAGCATTTCTATTGGATAGACTCTACTACTTGATAAAAATATGATTCTAGATTTATCCTTTACAGCTTTTTTTAAAAGATTAAATGTTCCAATTAAATTTGTATTAATAACTTTATCAGAATTATTTTTTGATGCCTCAACCGCTGCTTCAGCACAACAATCGATAATTAAATCAACTTTAGGTAAATTTATAAAATATTTAAAATTTGAAATATCAAATTTAAAATTTTTAATTTTTTTTCTTTTTAACAAACCCAGGTTATATTTCGAACCCTTTCTCGATAAATTATCCAAACTATAAATTTTATGATTTTTTCTTTGCAAGTGTAAGCAAAGGTTAGTACCAACGAATCCACATCCACCTGTAATTAAAATTTTCATTTATTCATTTCTAATAATAATTAAATTATTATTGCTTATATTATCTCTCTTTGAGAGAATTTTTAAATTATCGTCGACAGAGCAATCGTTTATTACTATCATTTTTGAAGGCTTAAGCGTCTGTGATAAGATTGATTCTATAGATTTTTTAATTGTAGATTCTGCATTAAAAGCAGGAACATAAATTGAAACATTAAAACTCATTTTGTTATTACTATTTTATAAATGTTGTTTAAAAGATATATATGTAAATTCTTGGAATTTAAATGAATTTAAGTATTATAAAAGGAGAGGTGGCCGAGCGGTTTAAGGCGCACGCTTGGAGAGCGTGTATAGGGGTAACTCTATCGTGGGTTCGAATCCCACTCTCTCCGCCACAATAGTAAATTGTAAAATTTTTTAGATGAAAAAATATATTGATAAGAAATTTAATTACCTAATACCGTTAAAAACAAATTGCATAAGAATAGGGTCTAAAAGCGACGGCGGTTATGTAATTAGAGAAAGAGATATAGACCTTATAGAAAAAATTATCTCATTCGGAATGGGAAACAATCACGAAGATTGGAGTTTTGAACAGGAGTTCTTGAAAAAGAAAAAAGTTGAAATCATTTTTTATGACCACACTGTTTCCATAAAAAACTACATTTCAAATATATTTATGAATTTAAGAAGATTTTTAAAGTTAAGATATACATTTAAAGATTTAACTAAATCTATAATAAATTTAATAAAATATATTAATTTTATAAGAATAAACGAAATTAAACATTTTCAAAAAAAAATTACTTTTATTCCAAAATTTTACTCTGAAAAAAATCCAAAAGTTATACTCGATAATTTAGTTAGTAATAAAATATTATTAAAAATTGATATAGAAGGAAGTGAGTTTGAAATAATTGATGAAATACTTAAATGTGAAGATAAGATAGTTTGCATTTTAATTGAATTTCACAATATAAATGCTGTCGAGGAATTATTCGAAAAAAAAATAAAAAATCTAAAAACTAAGTTTGAAATTATTCATTTACATGGAAATAATCATGATGGTACACTCTGCTCTAATTTGCCAATAACACTAGAAATCACCTTTGTTAATAAAAAATATTTGAAAGATATTGATCGAGAAAAACATAATTACGATTTTCCTATTGAGAATTTAGATTTCCCCAATAATAAGTTAAAACCCGATATAGCATTTTCTTTTAAAAAATATTAAATCTATGATATGTCAGTTGTTCTTCAAGTAAAACTAATATAAATGAATAAAATAAATTTATTTTGTGTCACAAACATTGAAATTGATTATCTAAATAATCTTAACTTAAAATTGGTGGGTGTAGGGAAGAATAAATTTCCAAAGCATTATATAACTTGTACTAAAGGTAAAAATATCCAAAAAAAAGAGAAAAATTATTCTGAATTAACATTTCATTATTGGTTTTGGAAAAATAAACTTAAAAATTATAATTCAAACGAATGGATAGGTTTTTGTCAAAAAAGAAGGTTTTGGTTAAAAAAAAATGTTAAAATTGACACACTTTCGAAATTGAAAAAGAATATTTTAACATCTGTACCAAGCAAATGGAATAAGTATAATAGCATAATCTGTGAACCAATTTATGTAACTTCTCCAAAGAAAATGAAATTAATTAAAAGAGGTTGGAGAAATTTAATTAAAGATCCTGAAATATTTATTAATAGAAAAAAACAAACAGTTAAATTACATTTTGACATGTACCATGGCTATGGTGTGCTCGAAAATGCAATTAAATTAATGAAAAAAAAGGACAGGGTTGAGTTTGATAAATATGTGAATAGTAATGTTATGATAAATCCACATATAATGTTTATATCAAAGAAAAAAATCATAAATGAGTGGTTTAATGACTTGTTTAAGTGGTTGTTCAAATGTGAAAAAGTATTCGGTCTAAAAAAACTAAAAGGGTATGATCAAGAGAGATTATATGCCTTTTTAGCAGAAAGGTACATGTCCTACTGGTTTAAAAAAAAAACTAATTATTTAGAATGGCCTTGGACATTTTTTGATCAAATAAAATTTAAAAATGAGTAAAAATAAAATAAATGTTTGCCAAGTTTCTTTACTTAATAATTTAGAAATAATTAGAGAAAATTACCATCAATTTAAAAAATTTTATTATGACACCGATTTCTATTTGATATGTCCTGATAACTCCTTGAATAAATTTAAAGATAATTTTAGTGATATTCAAATTAACTTAATTAATGAAAATGAGATAATTAATTTTGATGTTTTTAAAAATATTGCCAACTCCTATTTAATCAAGAGTAATTACTTTGAAAAAATACAACCAAGACTAAAATGGTATTATCAACAAGTTCTAAAAATATCATATTTAATTGATTTTATAGAAACCAAAGATGAAAGCATGATTATTTGGGACGCAGACACATTAATATTAAAAAAAATAAATTTTTTTAACGATTATTCCTCAAATATATTTGGAACAACGTCTGAATATTTTAGAGCTTACTATAAAACAAACAAGACAATATTTAACTCTTTACCAAAATATTTTATTTCTTCGCTATGTCAATTTACAACATTAAATACCGTAGAATGTAAAAATTTGGTAAATCAATTAAGTAAATATAAAGATAGAGAAAAAAATTTATCTGAATGGATTACATCTATTATTTTTTCTGCAATTTTGAATACTCACAAAGAATATAATGGATCAATGTTTTCAGAGTATGAACTTATTGGCCAATCAAAATTAATTTACAATTTACAAAAACAAAATTTAATTTCAGGCGTTAGAGAAGGACTTAATGGTAAATTAACATATAGCCAAGAATTAATTGTTAAGATTTTAAATTATAAATATGTTGCTTATGAACAAGCTGATTCTAATAATGATAGCAAAGAAATACTATCAAAAAAACAAACATGGACAAAATTTATTGTTTTAATAATTAAAAAAACATCAAATAAATTTTTTAGGAGCATTAAATACTATATAACTTTAAATTACATGAAATTTATAAAATGGGATTAAAACTTAGCAGAAAATTAAGATCATATAAAAATCTAGTTTTAAAAAAAATTTATCATGTAAGCCCAAAATTTTATAAGAAACTTGTGTTTATTGGTTCAATCTTTAAGTTTTATTTTAAAATAAAAAAAAGAAAAAAAATTAAATTTTTTTCAGAGAATTTAGATAAAATTAATAAATATGAATATAAAAAAACATCCCAAAACAACGAAGATGGATTAATAGAATATATTTTTCATAAATCAAATATCAATGAAGTTAATTTTGTTGAAATAGGTTTTGATTATTATGAAAATAATTCTTTAAATTTATTCAATAAGACAAATAACGGTCTATTAATAGATGGATCGGAAGAAAAAACATTTATACTAGAAAAATTAATAAAAATTTTTTATCGAAAGAAAAATATAAAAGTTATAAATTTTTTTGTTAATAAAGATAATATAAATTCGATTATCTCAAAAAATCTAAATTTAGGAAAAGATGAAATAGATTTTATGTCAATAGATGTAGATGGTAACGATTATTATTTATTTGAAAACTTGGATTATAGGCCAAAGGTATTATGTATTGAGTATAATTTTTGGTACGGAGAGGAAGCTAATTGTTCAACTCCATACTCTGAAAATTTTAAATGGGAAAAAGGTTCTGTTTATTTTGGATCATCTTTATTGGCCCTTTATAATCTTGCTTTAGAAAAAGATTATTATTTGGTAGCAATAGACACAGCATGTGTTAATGCTTTTTTTGTACGAGGAGACTTAAAAAAAAATTTTGAAATACTTGATCCTAAAATCAACTTCAAAATTCCATCAAAATATAATGAATCTGAAATTAAATCTGCAAGGGAATATTTGTCGAAAAAAAATTTAAATCATTTTAAAGATAAATAATCAGTAATTTCTGATTCATTTGATCAAAAAACACTAAAATCAGTCAAAAATTTTTTTTTAGTTATAATTAAAATTATTTTGTAAATTAATATTGAAATACAACATTTATTTAATCAAATTGCCAAGGGCGGTTTGAGTATAAAATAAAAGATGTTATAAAAATGTAACTAAAATATTTAATGAATACATCAAAATCAAACTATCAAGCAGATTCGATTAAAGTTCTAAAAGGTCTTGAGGCTGTAAGAAAAAGACCTGGAATGTATATAGGAGATACTGATGACGGCACAGGCCTACATCACATGGTCTATGAAGTTGTTGATAACTCAATAGACGAAGCGCTTGCAGGATACTGTAAAAATATAGATGTAATTATAAATACAGATGGATCTGTATCTGTAAAAGATGATGGCAGGGGCATTCCTATTGATATTCATAAAGGGGAAAAGAAGTCTGCTGCAGAAGTAATAATGACACAATTACATGCGGGTGGAAAGTTTGACCATGAATCCTATAAAGTTTCTGGTGGATTACACGGAGTAGGGGTTTCTGTTGTGAATGCACTTTCAGATGTATTAAAATTAAACATAAACAGAGATGGAAAGAAATATTATATTGAATTTAAAAACGGAGATGCAAAATCCCCTCTTAAGCAAATTGGAAAATCAAAACAAAATGGAACTGAAATTAATTTTATACCGTCCAAAGATATATTTTCATCAATAAAGTTTAGTTTCGCGATATTAGAAAAAAGATTAAGAGAATTAGCTTTTTTAAACAAAGGCATAAGAATATCTCTAACAGATCTTTCTTTGAAAAAAACAAAATCTCTTGAATTTAAGTATGACGGAGGAATTTTAGAGTTTGTAGAATTTTTAGATAGCAAAAGAGAAACCCTCAAAAATAAAAATGAAAATGATTTATTTAAAAAACCTATTTATTTGGAAGGGATGAAAAATAATATAGATATACAATGTTCACTAAAATGGAATGCGGGATATAGTGAAGATGTTTACCCATTTACAAACAATATATTTCAAAAAGATGGTGGAACTCATTTATTAGGTTTCAGGAGTGCTCTAACAAGAGTAATAAATAAATATGCAAATGACCAAAATTTATTAAAAAAAAATAAAGTAACTCTGTCTGGTGATGATATTAAAGAGGGATTGACCTGTGTACTATCAATCAAAATACCTGATCCAAAATTTTCTTCGCAAACTAAAGATAAATTGGTATCTTCAGAGGTTAGAAATATTGTGGAAAGCCTTATTAATGAAAAGTTATCAATTTGGTTTGACCAAAATCCTTCAATAGCAAAAATAATACTAGCAAAAATAATCCAAGCTGCAGTAGCCAGAGATGTAGCTAGAAAAGCTAGAGAGAGCGTTAGAAGAAAAGGTGCCCTAGAATTAACTGGTTTGCCAGGAAAACTAGCAGATTGTCAGAACTCTAAACAAGATGGCACAGAACTATTTATCGTTGAGGGTGACTCTGCTGGTGGCTCAGCAAAACAAGGAAGAAATAGAGAGTTTCAAGCAGTACTCCCCTTAAGAGGTAAAATTTTAAATACTTTTACGGAAGTAAATGGAAAAAATGGTAAATTGTTAGATTATAAAACTAAATCTTTGGCTAAAATGATGTCATCAAACGAAATTGTGACTCTAATTAATGCTTTAGGGCTCGATCCTAAGGCAGATGAACTTGACATAAAAGATCTAAGGTATGGAAAAATAATAATAATGACAGACGCAGATGTCGACGGATCACACATTAGAGCGCTTCTCTTGACCTTTTTTAATAATAAACCATTTAACAAATTAATAGAAAACGGAAATGTTTTCTTAGCTCAACCACCCTTGTTTAAAATAAATAAGGGCTCCAAAGGCATCTACATAAAGGATGAAGCAGATCTTGAGAAATATATAATAAACAATTCTAAAGATTTAAAAAAAATAAATAAAAAAAGTAAAGATTATGAAAAAATTATTAATGAAGAAAAATCTAAATTAAGTATTCAAAGATTTAAAGGTTTGGGCGAGATGAACCCAATTGAATTATGGAATACTACTTTGAATCCTGAAACAAGAAATTTACTTCAAGTCCAATACTCAAAAAATTTAAAAAAAGATCAGGAACTAATACATACATTAATGGGTAATGATGTTTCTTTAAGAAAGGATTTTATTGTTGATAATGCAATAAATGTCTCAAATTTAGATATTTAAATGGAGTTTTTAAATAATTCTAAAAATTATTCTCTAAATAGAAAAACTTATATAAATTTAAGATGGATTGCAATATTAGGACAATTTTTTGCAATTAATTTTGCTGTTTTTGTTTTCAATTATGAATTCTCATATATTAAAGCAAACCTAATAGTTTTAATAGGAGCAATTAGCAACATTTATTTAATAAGCTTTTATATAAAAAATCTACTTTCTAATAGAACTGCCTTCAATTTTCTGATTATTGATATATTGCAATTAACCTTTCTCTTGTATTTAACAGGAGGAATTTTAAATCCTTTTGTAATTTTCTTAATTATACCAAGTGTATTTGCCTCGTTAAGCTTAGAAAAAAAAACAAATTATATCTTAATATTCATAACATTTATCAGCATCGTAACACTTACAATTTTTTATGAAAATATGTCTCTTCCGTTCCCTCAAAAAAATTCAGTAGATGAACTGTTTTATTATTCTATTCCAATTTCATTAATTATTGCGTTATTTTTTTTAAATTTTTTTGCAATTACTTTTGGACAAGAGTCCAGCTTAAGAAAGGACGCTTTGGATAAAATTCAACAATTAATTGCAAAAGAACATGAGCTAGTATCATTAGGAGGACAGGCCGCAGCTGCAGCACATTCTTTAGCAACACCTCTTTCAACAATTAAAGTGATTACTCAAGAACTGTCTAAATCGTTAAAAGGAAACAAGGATATTGAAAAAGATATTATTTTACTCAGTGAGCAAGTGGAGAGGTGTAATCAAATATTAAAAAAACTGTCAATTAATCCAGATATTGATGATGAATTTATTGATTATGAACTTACATTATCAAATTATACGCAAGAAATTATTAAGTCTTTCGAAAGCATAAGTAAAAAAAAATTTTTTTTTCAAAATAATCAAAATACAAATCCAATTAAATTCAAAAGATCTATAGAAATTATATATGGGCTCAGAAATTTTATAGGAAATGCAAATAAGTTTGCAAAAGAAAAAATATTTATAACTATCAATTCTGATAGTGAGATGACCGAAATTATTATAGAAGATGATGGAGAAGGTTTCCCAAAAGACATACTTGATAAAATAGGTGAACCATACATTAGATCTAAGGAATCAAATTATAAAAATAAATCAGGCTTAGGGCTAGGAATTTTTATTGGTGGTACATTATTAGAAAGAAATTCAGCAAAAATAACTTTTAGAAACTCAATTACTAGAAATGGCGCTGAAGTAATTATACGATGGAAAAATAAGGATTTACTCGAACTTTAGTTTAGATGCTTTTTATTTCTAAATAAATTACTCAATTCACCAATCATAACATCGCCTAACTCTTGTACATCAGTAATTTTAATTGCTTTATTATAGTACCTAGAAACATCGTGACCTATTCCTATTGCTAAAATCTCTATGTCCTCTTTGCTTTCAACAAATTTTACAACTTTTTTTAAATGTTTCTCTAAATAGTCACCAGAATTAACAGAAAGAGTAGAGTCATCAACTGGTGCTCCATCAGAAATAACCATTAATATTTTTCTTTCTTCCTTTCTTTTTCTTAATCTATTATAAGCCCACATAATTGCTTCACCATCGATATTTTCTTTAAGTATTCCCTCTTTAAGCATTAAACCCAAATTCTTTTTGGACTGACGCCAGTGACTATCTGCACTTTTGTATACAATATGTCTTAAATCATTTAAACGCCCAGGGTTTTTAATTTTCCCCTTTTTATTCCAGTGTTCTCTTGATTTACCACCTTTCCAATTTTTTGTTGTGAAGCCTAAAATTTCTACTTTAACCGAACATCTCTCTAATGTTCTTGATAATATATCTGCACATAAAGCAGCGATTGTTATTGGTCTACCCCTCATTGAACCAGAATTGTCAATTAATAAACTTACAACTGTATCTTTAAATTCTTGGTCCTTTTCTTTTTTGAATGATAAAGAATTATATGGGTCAATAATTATTCTTGGTAATTTTGAACTGTCTAATAAACCTTCTTCTAAATCAAAATCCCAAGAACGATTTTGTTTTGCCATAAGCTGTCTTTGAAGTTTATTTGCCAACTTAATAATTAAGTCCTTAAAATTAACTAATTGTTGATCAAGATTCTTTCTTAACTTTAGAATTTCTTCTGTATTTTCTAAATTTTCAGCTTTCTCAATCTCATCAAAATCCTTTGTAAAAATTTTATATTCATTATTACTTTTAGTTGTATTAAGTTTTTGTATGACATTTTCTGAACTTTGTTGATCACTTTCTGTATCAAAAAGCTGTTCCTCCATTCTAAATTCGTTGACATCTAAATCTGCTTCTGATGTCGATTGATTTTCAGCCTGTTCTTCATCTTTGTTATTATTTGCTTCATTATCAGAATCGGCGCTTTGTTGGTTATTTTGTTCATTTTCTTTATTACTTTCATCATTTTTTTCTTCTTCATCATTCTCTAAGAAATTCAATTCCTCTAAAATTTCAATAAATTTAGAACTATATATTTCTTGATCTTCTAAATTTTTTTTTAAGTAATTAATATGTTTCCCAAAACTATTTTTGAATTCATCATCCCAAAAACTCAGTATTTTCTCACAGATCGGACTTAGCTGGATATCTAAAAAATTCTTAAGCATATATAATTCAAATGCTTCAATAATAGAAGTATCATCCTTAGATTTAAGCTGATCTTTTCTTTTTAAATTTATTTTATAATTATAGTTATCAATTAAGTTTTTATTTATTCCACGCAACATTCTGGTCCCAAGCTTTTCGTATCTTATTTTTTCTGAAATATCATATAAATTTTTAAGAGTTGTTTTTGTTGGAAGGTTCTTTAAATATATTTTTTTGTCAGAAAACTTTCTTTTCAAAGCTTCAGAATCACTTTGAGCTCTGAATTTTAAAAAATCATACTTATTATTTAGGTTATCTAACTCAAAAAAATTATAATTTTTTGAACTATAATTTTTGTTTTCTATTTCGTCCTTTTTATTAAAATCATCGGAAATAGCCTTTACAGTAGAGATTAAAGCTTGCTTGAATTTTTCTTTTAAATTTTCGTCTTTTTTCATCTAAATCTGAACATTTACCAAGGATTCTGGTAAATCTTCTCCAAAACATCTTTGATAATATTCAGCTATAGTATTTTTTTCAACATCGTCACATTTATTTAAAAAAGTAACTCTGAAAGAATATCCGATATCTTTAAATATTTGACTATTTTCTGCCCAATGAATAACTGTCCTTGGACTCATAACCGTAGATATGTCTCCTGAAATAAATCCTTTTCTAGTTAATGCAGCAACTTTTATCATATTAGCAATAATTTCTTTCCCTTTAGCATTATTCATACTTTTATTTTTTGACAGAACTATTTCCATTTCTTTTTCAAGATTAAGATAGTTAAGAGTAGTTACAATATTCCATCTATCCATTTGTCCTTGATTGATCTGCTGAGTTCCATGATAGAGTCCACTAGTATCACCTAATCCAATAGTATTAGAGGTTGCAAATAATCTGAAATATTTATTTTGTTTTAATACTTTATTTTTATCTAACAAAGTAAAACTACCCTCGGACTCAAGAACTCTTTGAATCACAAACATTACATCTGGCCTTCCCGCGTCATACTCATCGAAAACCAATGCAACAGGATTTTGAATTGACCATGGCAAAATTCCTTCTTTGAATTCTGTAACTTGTTTTCCCTCTTTAATTACAATTGCATCTTTACCAATTAAGTCAATTCTGCTTATGTGGCTATCTAAGTTTACTCTTATGCAGGGCCAATTTAGCCTTGCTGCGATTTGTTCAATATGTGTAGATTTTCCTGTTCCATGATAACCTTGAACTAAAACTCTCTTATTAAATGAAAAACCAGACAAGACAGCTAAGGTAGTATCTCTATCGAACTTATAACTTTTATCTATTTCTGGAACAAACTCTGCCTTTTTTGAAAACCCTTCAATTTCCATATCACTTTCTATACCAAAGGTTTGTTTGACTGAAAGTTTAATATCAGGCTGAATATTAATATTTGGTATCAATTTTTCCTCTATAAGTGTTTTTAAGTTGTGTATAGGCTAAAGTAATTATTTTCAGTTTTTCCTCAAATTTCTTATTTCCAGCATTCATATCAGGGTGAAATTTTTTAACAAGCTTTTTAAATTTATGTTGGATATTATGCCACTCCTCTCCAGCCGGAATATCCAAAATAGTAAATGCTTGAAAATCTTGACCTGTAAATCTAAATTTTTTCATATGATCTAAATTCTTATAATTTCTAAACTTTTTCGTTTCATCTTTAAGAGCATTATTCCAAAGTATTTTAAAAAAATTATCTGAGGAACTGAAACTTTGAGTTGGTTTATGCCAAATCATGTCAGACTTTATGAATTCTATAATTTGTTGATCGTTCATACCTGAAAAATAATTCCAATTTTTGTTGAACTCCTTAACGTGCTCTAAACACAGCATTCTATATTTTTTACTATTATCTTTTTCAACCGGAGCTTTAAATTCACCTAAATTGTTACACTTATTCCACTCACAAATTGTTTTCATAATTATTTAATTTATAATATTTAACATGGATATAGATAATTTAATTAAAAATATCAAAATAAAACTGATTGAAAAATCCTATATTCAAAATGTTGTTATTGAAGATAAAACTTTTCTCCACCTTAAACACGCGACTCATAACAAGGATAAATTTCATTTAAAAATAACTATATTTTCAGATGAATTGAAAATAATAAACAAGATAGACGCGACAAAAAGGATAAATAATATTTTAAAATCAGAAATAGAAAACTACATCCATTCAATACAAATTTTATTTAAGTAGTTCAAATTCAATAAACTTTTTAATTTTTTTACTATTAAATTGACTATCTATACCTACTTTTCCAATTTTTTTTATAGTAATAATATTAATATTTTTTGTGATATTTTTTTTATCAGCTATCATAAAACTAACTATTTTGTTCAAATCTCTTTTCGTAAAAAAATTTTTTAAATTAGTAAAATTTAATTTTGATAAATGAGAAAAAATTAATTGATAATCATTCTTATTTAAAACTTTAATTTTCATGCTAAATTTTGTTGCTGACAAAATACCATACAGTACAGCTTCACCATGGTTCAAATTTTTTGAATAATTCATTGCAGATTCATAAGCATGTCCAAAAGTATGTCCTAAATTTAAAATTTTTCTTAAACTCTTTTCTTTTTCGTCTTGTTCAACAATTTGTTTTTTGATTCTACAACTTTCTAAAATAGCTTTTTCTATATAAACTTTTTTTAGTGTAGTAACTTTATGAAAATTTTTATCCAAAAATAAAAATAGCTTTCTACTTTTAATAATTGAATGCTTAAGTATTTCTGCATAACCACAAATTATTTCTCTCTTTGGAAGAGTGTGTAATAATTTAGTATCAGAGATCACTAAATCCGGCTGGTAAAAGGATCCAATCAAATTTTTACCGAATTTATTATTAACTCCGGTTTTACCACCTATTGAAGAGTCTACTTGGGATAAAAGAGTTGAAGGTATGTTAATGAATTTAATACCCCTTTTATAAATACTTGCGGCAAATCCCGCAACATCTCCTGCAATACCACCTCCAAGACATATTAATGCATCACTTCGATTAAAATTATGAACAAATAATTTTTCTGTTATTGAGTTAGCATAATTTAAATTTTTATTCTTTTCAGAAGCATCAAAAAAATAAATTATACTTTTCTTGTTTATTATTTTTGATTTTAATATTTTTAAAAATAATTTTGGAACCTTTTTATCGACTACTACTAAACATTTTTCGAAATTTATTTTTTCTCTAATAAGTATATTATTTAAATTCTTAATAATATTATTACCAATATAAATATTGTAATGTTTGCTTTTAGTGTTAATTGGAAGAATTTTCATTTTCGATAATTTCAGATATTTCTCTTATGATTTCATTTTTATTTTTTTCCTCACAGTTTACTTTAAAATCAGATAATTTATAAAATTTAATTCTTTTTTTATAAAGATTTGTTAAATCATTATTATCCATTTTTAATGTTAAAGGCCTTCTTTTATTTTTAGATATTCTAGTTAAAAGAGTTTTTATTTTCCAGTTTAACCAAAAAGAATAAGAATTTTTTTTTATTTTTTTTCGTATTTTTTCATTTAAAAAAGCTCCACCCCCAAGAGATATTACACTCCTATTTTTCTCTAAGAAAAGTAGAGTAATTTGTTCTTCAATTCTTCTAAAATTTTCTTCACCTTTGCTTTTAAAAATATCTAAAATTTTTTTATTTTCCGATTTTTCAATTTCTGAGTCAATATCAAAGAATTCATATTTAATTTTTTTAGCCAGTTTAAAACCAATTGTGGTTTTTCCAGCCGCCATCATACCAATTAATACTATATTTTTTTTAAACATTTATTAATATTGAAAAAACATAAATATGTCTTATTTC
>MDSZ01018640.1_pt1 | contig 17460 bp, 18 predicted proteins | sample 811201 | NCBI WGS metagenome assembly MDSZ01 (sample SAMN05326647, study PRJNA326480) | marine metagenome | isolation source: seawater | place: Indian Ocean: North | collected 2010
AAAATATCTATAAATTAGAGCCAGCTCACTATATTCAATTTAAATTGAAAGGACAGGGCTCAGTAAATCAATCAACTACATCACAATCTTTTTGGTCATTTAAAAGTACATTAGAAAATGCTCAAAGTAAGCCTTTTGCTAATAGTTATGATTTGAATTCCTCGCTTGAGAGCTCTTTAGAGCAAGCAATTTCATCTCAGTTAATTTCAGATGTTCCTGTTGGTACGTTTTTAAGCGGCGGAATTGATTCTTCATTGATCACATCATTGCTTCAGAAAAACTCTATGCTTCCAGTTAAAACCTTTACTATAGGATTTGAAGATAAGAATTATGATGAATCAAAATATGCTGCAAGTATTTCCAATCACCTAGGCACAGACCATCATCAGATGGTAGTAGGGGAAAAAGATATTTTAGAAACTATTTTTAAACTTCCTCAAATTTATGATGAGCCTTTTGCTGACTCATCACAAATTCCTACTACATTGGTTTCACAGTTAGCTAGGGAAAGAGTAACAGTTGCATTAAGCGGAGATGCTGGTGATGAGCTTTTTGGGGGCTATAATAGGTATACACATACACCACAGATTTGGAACTCCATTTCTTTTTTACCATTTATCTTGAGAAGATTTGTTGGGAATTCAATACGTTCAATAGGGCCTGAGCGTTATGATGCATTAGGTAAAGTACTTTCTCCTATCAAAATATTGCCTCAGTTGGGTTCAAAAATACATAAAATGGCAGATCGAATGATAACAATTAACTCATTGGAGGAATTCTGTCTTAGCTTAGCTACCATATGGCAGAACCCTTATGAAATTGTAAAAGATGCCAATCAGATCGATGATATACAAATGCTTAATTTTTCAGATTTTGACTTCTTGGAGTCTGATATTCAAAAAATGATGGCAATAGATGCACTAACGTACTTACCAGATGATATCTTATGTAAGGTTGATAGAGCTTCTATGTCTACTAGTTTAGAGACTAGGGTTCCTTTTCTTGATATAGAGGTGATCAAAGTTGCAGCTAGAATTCCCATTGATCAAAATATCTCTGGTAGATTAGGCAAGTTGCCTTTAAGAAACCTATTAGCAAAATATGTTCCATCAAAATTAATTGATAGACCAAAGGCTGGCTTTGCAATTCCAATTGGTTCATGGTTAGGAGGACCACTTAGGGATTGGGCTGAGTCGCTTATAGATGAGCGCATAATTAAAGAAGCAGGACTATTGAATTATGACCCTATAAAGAAAACTTGGGATGATCATTTATCAGGCAAGGCAGATTTCACACCAAGAATATGGAATGTCTTGATGTTACAGTCCTGGTTAAAAGATATAGAATCATCAATTTAATAATCTTGTTAATATAAAGCATGGTAACTTATTTATTAATGTTCCTTTTCTTTGGAATGCTGGCATATATGTCTGAATTTCGTCAGTCAGCAGGAGCAAAGAATTTTCAGTTGCTGACTTGGAATCCAATGTGGCTGGCTATATTCTTTTTCTTAACTATCTTTATTGGCTTACGACATGAAGTTGGTGGAGATTGGGGTTCATATTTAATCTACGTTAATTCGCTAAAAGACACTAAAATTTCTGATGGATTTTCATTAACCTCAGATCCAGGCTATCTTTTGTTGAATTGGTATGCTGCTAATAATGGCTTCAGTATTTACTTTGTAAATATTATTGGAGCTATAATTTTTTCATTGGGATTAGTTATTTTTTGCAGAAACTTACCAAGACCATTATTAGCTCTAGTTGCTGCAATTCCGTATCTTATTATTGTTGTAAGCATGGGTTACACAAGGCAGGGTATAGCACTTGGAATCGCTATGATGGGATTAGTCCTTCTTGGAAGAGAAAAGAGATATTGGTTTGTCTTATTTATCTTATTTGCTACTTCATTTCACAAAAGTGCAATTATGCTCTTGCCAATAGCTGCACTTGCCGCGACTAAAAATAGGTTCTTTATAATTTTTTGGATATCAATGATTGGGCTTGCAGCATATTATTCTGCTCTATCATCCCAATTTGAAAGATTAGTAACTTTTTATATACAAGAAACATATGAGTCACAAGGAGCTTTAGTAAGATTATTTATGCTTTTAATTCCTTCATTACTATTGATCTTGTGGCCCCATAGATTTTCTCTTGAATATTCAGAACTTTTATTATGGAAGGTATTTGCAGGTGTTTCTTTATCCCTCTTTATCTTATATTTCTTTACAGATGCTAGTACAGCAATTGATAGAATGGCTTTGTATCTTCTTCCAATTCAACTCGTTGTTTTCTCATACTTACCTGAATTTTTTGGCAAATCTGGTCAACAAAGGCAATGGATTATTTTGGGAATTATTATTTACTTTTTCTTAGTATTGATTGTCTGGATAAATTATAGCCCCTGGTCTGTGTACTGGATTCCATATGAGAGTCTTCTGCTTAATTGGCAATGAAAAAAAATAATCAAGTTGTTATTCTGTCTGCAAATACATCTTGGTATCTATATAATTTTCGTTCATCTACCATCAAAGCATTTATTAAAGAGGGCTATCGGGTAATTTGCTTGTCACCAAAAGATGATTTCTCATCCAGACTACAAGGTCTTGGTTGCCAAGTAATACAATTAAAAATTGATAATAAAGGGACTAATCCCATAAAAGATTTCATATTGATGGTTAGAATGTTTTTTCTTTATAAAAAAATTAATCCAAAGATAGTTTTCCATTTCACAATTAAAAATAATATCTATGGAACACTTGCAGCTTACTTTGCTAATGTAAAAGCAGTAAATAACATAACTGGATTAGGAACTGCATTTATTCAAAAAAACTTTATATCACGCGTTGTAAAGTTTCTATACAGAATTACTCAACCACTTGCAGATGTTGTTTACTGTCAAAATATTGAAGACTATCATTTGTTAGTTTCTGAGGGACTAGTTGCAAAAGATTTACTAAAACAATTACCTGGCTCTGGAGTAGATGTAAGAAGATTTCACCCTAATTTAAAGAAAAAATATACTAAAGAACATAAAATTTTTACTTTTTTATTTTCCGGCAGGCTTCTTGCAGATAAGGGGTTTAATGAGTTAATTTCTGCATTTAAGATAATTAATGATAAAAAAATAAAATGTAATTTGTGGGTATGCGGCTTTGTCGATCAATTAAACAAGTCATCTATTGCAATTCATCAAATTAATGATTATCAAAGAGAGTTTGAATGGTTTACATGGCTCGGTTCAGTTGATCAAATTGAAGAAACACTAGCTCAAGTTGATTGCTTGGTATTGCCATCATATAGGGAGGGGATGCCTAGATCAATCTTAGAAGCTTGTTCAATGGAAATACCTGTTATTACTACTGATGTGCCAGGATGCAGGAATATAATCTCAAATCAATATAATGGCTTATTATGCAAATCAAAGGATATTGAGTCATTAAAAGATGCTCTAGCATTAATGATGAATATGTCTCCTGATGTTAGACAAGAGATGGGAAGGAATGGAAGAAAACATATCCTAAAATATTATGATGAAAGGTTAGTTATTCAAGAGGCAGTTAAAGAATTAATATCATGAAATATAAGCCAGTTAAAAAAAGCTTTCTATAATTTATGATGTTAAAATCCACAACATAGTTTAGCTTCTAAAATGAAAGTATTAATAACAGGTGGCGCGGGTTTTATTGGCTCCGCATTAATAAGATATTTGATTAAAAATACTGATTATGAGGTGCTCAATTATGATGCATTAAAATATTCAGGCAATTTAAATTCCTTAAAGTCTATTGAAAAATCTAAAAGATATTCCTTTATTAATGGTGATATAAGGGATACAAAAAAATTAGATAATGCTTTAATGGAATTCAAACCAAATGGAATAATGCATTTAGCTGCAGAGTCGCATGTTGATAGATCAATAAATAACGCACTGCCATTCATTGAAACTAATATTATTGGTACTTATTCATTGCTATCTTCCAGCTACAAATATCTTAGAAGCCTTAAAAAAGACGTTAAAAATGAATTTACTTTCCTTCATGTTTCTACAGATGAAGTATATGGTGATATTAGTCCACTAGATCCCCCATGTAATGAGTCACAACCATATAATCCCAGCTCTCCTTACTCTGCATCAAAAGCAAGCTCAGATCACTTGGTGAATTCATGGTTTAGAACTTATGATTTTCCAGCAGTCATTTCTAATTGCTCAAATAACTATGGACCTTTTCATTTTCCTGAAAAATTTATACCACATATTATTTTAAATTCAATTCATGGAAAAAATATTCCAATTTATGGTGATGGCCAACAAGTTAGAGATTGGATTTATGTAGACGATCATGTCAGAGGTTTAATCCAAGTTTTTGAAAAAGGCAAACATGGAGAGTCCTATAACATAGGCGCATCTAATGAAATTACAAATATTGAAATAGCAAACATGATATGTGAAATACTGGATAAAAAAATTGATACAAAACCTAATAATATAAATTCATTCAAGGAGCTAATAAATTTTGTTGCAGATAGGCCAGGCCATGATAGGCGTTACTCTTTAGATTCATCAAAGATGAAAAAATCAATTGGTTGGATGGCGAATGAGTCTTTTGAGTCAGGACTAAGAAAAACAGTACAATGGTATTTGGAAAATGAAGACTGGTGGCAAGAAATTTTAGATGGTGATTATATCCTTGAAAGGATAGGAAATTAATATATAAAGTACTAATGAAGGGAATCATTTTAGCTGGTGGAAGTGGCTCTAGATTGCTTCCGCTAACACAAGCATTTTCTAAGCAGCTTCTGCCTGTTTACGATAAACCAATGATTTTTTATCCTTTATCAGTTCTTATGCTTGCCGGCATAAGAGATGTCTTAATTATTACAACAAAATCAGACTTACCATTTTTTAAAAGATTGCTTGGTGATGGAGCTGCATATGGATTAAGGCTTGAGTTTAAGGTTCAAGATAATCCAAATGGTATTGCAGAGGCATTTTTAATCGGCGAGGATTTTATTGGAAATGAGTCTGTAAGCCTTATTCTTGGAGATAATATATTTTTTGGGTATCAATTTGGAGACGCATTGATAAAGGCAAGGTCTTTAAAAGAGGGCGCTATCATTTTTTCAACAATTGTAAATAATCCCTCTGAGTTTGGAGTTATTGAGATTGATTCTAAAGGTAAGATTCTTTCCTTGGAGGAGAAACCCAAGAAACCTAAATCTAATTTAGCAATTACAGGATTATATTTTTATGATAATTCAGTTATAGATATTGTTAAAAATCTTCAGCCATCACAAAGAGGCGAATTAGAGATTACCGATGTTAATAATTCTTATTTGCAAAAAAATACACTTAAACTTATTCAGCTAGGTAGAGGTTTTGCATGGCTAGATACCGGTACAAATGATGCTTTGCTTGCGGCTGGTGAATTTGTTAGCACAATTGAAAAAAGGCAAGGACTCAAGATAGCATGTTTAGAAGAGATAGCCTTTAATTTTGGCTGGATTGATGAGGAAAAAGTTTTGGCCCAGTCCTTGAAATATAAAAATAGTTTATACGGCACATATTTAAAAAAATTAATTTCCTAATTTTCAATATCAACAATGACCTCCAATCGACCCTTTATTTCAATCCTCACACCCACCCATAATAGGGCCGATTTTTTACCAAAATTATTTAATTCTTTAAGAGCGCAAACCTTCAAAGATTTTGAGTGGGTTATAGCAAATGATGGCTCAATTGACGAGAGTCATGTTCTTATAAAATCATATATGCAGTCTGAAAACTTCAAAATAACATATATTCATTCCTCATTGAGAGTTGGTAAGTCAAAGATGGATAATTTATTATTAGATAACCTGAATGGGAAATATATATTTTGGTGTGACTCAGATGATTATTTAACCAATAATGCATTAGAAATCATTAAAAATAAAATTATCTCTCTTGCAAGATATGAAAATGATGATGATTTTATAGGTTTATTTGGGATAAATAATGGAACTGATGGAGAGCTTCAAACGCATTATCACAATAATTTTGTTCCTTCAGAGGGTGAGTATTTATGGCAAGATTTAGAAAAAAATGTTTCGGGCGATGGAACTATTATTGTAAATTCTAAATTATTTAAAGGTAAAAGATTTCCTGAAATTGATTTTTTGACTATCGAAAGTGTTTTGCTTAGAGATCTATACTTCAATAAAAAAATTTACTTTATTCATGATATTTTGAAGATTATGGATAGATCAGCTGAAAACAGCATTACTCATGGAAAAAAAATGCAATATTGCAAAGGATCTAGCTATGCTATAGCAAAAACCATTTCTCATAAAAGATATAAGGACCTTTCACTTAAAAATAAGCTCAAAACATTAATTAATTATATTAGATATTCATTTCATGGCGATATTTCTATATCAAATCAAGTTAGGGATTGGGAAATAGCTAGAATTTTTTTCCCATTATTTGTTTTACTGCTTCCGGCAGGTTTTCTTTTATCTTATAGAGATATTTATCTAGGAAAAGTGGAAAAAACTCACATTTTATTTGAAGAGAATATTTCAAAAACTAAAATTAATATTAAAGTTAATTTTTAAATTTCTAATGCCCCATTGGTATAATTTTCTTTATAAATAAATAGATTTATATTTTATTTACAGCAAAAATTTAGCGATAGATTGTCATAAGTTTGAAATAGCACATATAATGCTCCATACCTAGATAAACATTATTTTAGACGATGCAGGATATTCCATTATTTAAGGTTCACATGCCACAATCAGTTAAAACTCCATTATTGGATACGCTATTTAGTGGATTTATTGGTCAGGGCCCAAAAGTTGAAGAATTCGAAGAGTGTCTCGGAGAATATTTTGATAATAATAATGTAATAACTGTTAATTCGGGTACCTCTTCTTTGTAGCTTGCTTTAAGGTTGGCCAATGTTGGTTCTGGTGATGAGGTAATATCTACTCCTATGACTTGTACTGCTACAAATATGCCAATCCTAGCTGCTGGTGCAAAAATAGTTTGGGCTGATGTAGACCCTGTAAGTGGTTTAATTTCAACTGAGTCAATAAAATCAAAAATTACTGATAATACTAAGGCAATAATTATGGTCCATTTTGGTGGAATACCCTGTGATATTGAGGGAATCAACTCTTTGGCAAAAGAACATGGTATTAAAACTATTGAGGACGGAGCTCACGCTTTTGGATCAACATATAATGGTAAAAAAATTGGTAACCATTCTGATTATGTAATGTTTTCTTTGCAAGCAATAAAACATATAACTACAGTTGATGGGGGACTGTTATTTTGCAAATCAAAAACTGATTACCAAAGAGCCAGGCTGCTCAGATGGTACGGTATTGACAGAGATACTCCAAGAAAAGATTTTAGGTGTGAAGAAAATATTATCGAGTATGGATATAAATTTCATATGAATGATATTGCAGCTGTAATTGGTATTGAGCAATTAAAATATGTTGATGATTTAGTAAAAAAGCATATAAACAATGCAAATTTTTATGATAGAAAATTTACAAATATAGATCATATCAAGCTCATCCCAAGGTCTGATAATGCGGTGTCCTCTAGTTGGCTTTATACCATTCATATAGATACAAGAGATGACTTTATGCAATACATGCAAAATAACGGAATTCAATCCTCAAAAGTTCATGAAAGAAATGATAAACATGATGCTTTTTCAGAATCCTACACTAATAATTTAAAAGGAGTTGATAAATTTTGTGAAACCCAGGTTTCAATTCCAGTGGGCTGGTGGTTAACAATGGATGAGCTAGATTATATCGCCAAAACAGTTATTGAATATAAATCATCTTGACTTCACATAAGGTTAATGGATCAGAGGACTTAATTTTATTTAAGCCATCAATTCATTGTGATAACCGAGGCCTATTTTTAGAAAGATTTAACATCAAGGATTTTAAAAAAGCCACAGGTTTATCACCTAAATTTTTACAAAGCAATGAATCTTATTCCTCAAAGAATGTTTTGAGAGGCCTTCATTATCAGTTAAATAAACCACAAGGAAAGTTAGTATCTGTATTCAGTGGAAAAGTGCTTGATGTTGTTGTGGACTTAAGAGTTCATTCAAAGACTTATGGTAAGTGTTTTAAAATTTTACTTGACTCAAATAAGAAATATTCCTTGTGGATTCCTAGGGGTTACGCTCATGGATTCCTTACACTTTCAAAGGATGCTATCTTTTTTTATATGGTTGATAATTCATACGATCCAGCTTCTGAGCATACTATTTTATGGAATGATCCATCCTTAAATATTAATTGGAATGTAAGTTCTCCTATTGTTTCCGAGAAAGATATGAAGGGCATTACTTTTAATGCAGCACCTAAATTCCCTTAATGAAATTTCCCCCTTCTTCGATATATAAATTGTTTTTCAAAACATCATAATAGATACTAAAACAATGTTAAGAGATGCATCACTAATAATTCCAAATCGTAATTCTGAAAAAGAATTATTGGCCTTATTAAGATCATTTAATGACTGGATAGAATTACCTAAGGAAATTTTAATAATTGATTCTTCTGATAAAGCTATTAACTTATCTCAAGAGTTTAAAAATTTTTTTGATCAACAAAAGATTATTTTGAAATGTATTTGCAGAGAACAATTATATCCTGGTCATGCTAGAAATCTTGGAATAAGATTATCTACTTTTTCAACAATATGTTTCTTAGATGTTCAGACATTACCTGATAAGAATTGGTTTGCTAATGGTTTCAAATCAATAAATAACAGCAACAATGATGGTATTTGGGGAAGTACTATATATATTTCAAATACTTTCTTTGAAAAAGTCGTCAGAGCATGCACTTTCGGAGAAAAGCCAATTAGAACTCTTCCAGGATCATTTATAAAAAAGGACGTTTTTGCAAAAACTGGTCTATTTATTGAATCAACAAGAGCTGGAGAAGATGCAGATTGGATGAGCAGAGCTCAGCTTCATAATTTTTCATTTGATCATTCTAAAAATCCCTTAATGTATAATGGCTTGATTAATATTTCATTTACAAAATTAATAAGTAAATGGTATCGAAACTATATTTTTTCTGCAAAACTACCATATTTGAATCCTCATAAGGATATTTATTTCTATGTTGCGGCTATTTTAATGATTTTAGTGGCTTTAAATTGGAATACTTTATCCTATGATTACACACTCAGGGGCTGGAACTTAAATAGTCTTGCATACATACCAAATATAACAAAAATAAGTATTGCATTTGTATTGTCTGCATACACTGCTTTTAGAGGCATATTTTTACCACTCAAGAAAGGAATAAATATTTGGTTTATTTTTAAAAGTTTACCTATGATTATTTTCTTATCTATCGTTTTAGATTTAGTCAAATTATGCTCTTTTTTTGTTGCAAGAATTTTAAGAAGGCATGATTTAAGTACTTGATTCCCAATAAATTAAATAAGACTAAGTGATCAAATCTACAAACAAACCATTGATATCAGTAATTTCTGTTGTATTTAATGGAAGAGATTATATTGAACGAACAATTGAAAGCATTGCATCTCAAAAAACAGAATTAGTTGAATATATAATTATTGATGGGGGCTCTTCTGATGGTACTGTTGATATTATTTTTAGCAGGGGAGATGTTATTGATCATTATGTTAGTGAGCCTGACAAAGGAATTTACTTTGCTATGAATAAAGGAGCAAATATTGCTAGAGGTGAATATTTGAGCTTTTTAAATGCAAGCGATATTTATTATCCTAAAACGCTTGATCTAATAGTTTCAGTCATCAAAAAAAAGAACATAGATTATATTTCTGCCCCCGTAGATATAGTAAATTCATCAGAAAAAATTCTATCTACTTTGCATCCAATTAAAAACTTTAAATATAAAGAAGGTTCTTATATGCAAATGCCAGCACCTCATATGTCAGTTTTTTTAAAGAAAAATATTTTTCATGAGTTAGGTGGCTATGATTTATCGTTTAAATTAAGCTCAGACTTTGATCTTTTGTTAAGGTTGGCAAAAAAAGATATCAAGCCATTTGTTTTAAAGAATTCGGTCGGGTCATTTATGCTTGGGGGAGCTAGTGGATCTTACAAAATTCATTTTGATAATTATAAGGTTTTGAAGAAGCATAAATTGCCTTTGATGATTAATCTTTCAAAGCTTCTTTTTTATCTATTTCGATGGATCCTCTCATATCTAATTCCAAGTACTGTTAAATATTTCATAATCTCAAAGAAATAATAGATTATGTAACTTATTTTATGGATAGCATTTTTAAAAACTTTATTAAATTTATTTTGGTTGGGTTTGTGGCTTTTACCTCAGATATAACATTATATTTAGTGCTCATTTCATATGGATGGCAAACAATTCTTGCAAAAGCTACAGGATTTATTTTTGGTCTGATCATAGGATATTTTTTAAACTCGATATTTACATTTCAAAAGACTGCGATTAATCAAAAAAGATTTTTTAAGTATCTCTTGGTTTATTTTTGTTCTTTAATTGCAAATACTTTGACGAATGAATACCTGATAAATCTATTTATTAACTCAATTAATCGTGATCAAGCCTTCTTGATTGCTGTTATAATTGCGACAACCGTATCATTACTAATGAACTTTTTTGGTTTGCGATACTATGTCTTTAAAAATTAATTTAAGTAAATTTGATCTTTCTAATATATCAGGCTTGATGTTGGATATTGATGACACAATATATAGTTACTCAAAACCAAATAATTTCGCTATCTCAGAATGTTTTAAGCAATTGCAAAATGAAAATTTAATTCAAACAATGCAACAAAGTGATTTTAAGAGTTTGTATGTAAGCAAAAGAAAGTTGGTTACAAAAAAACTTAGGCCTCAAGGAGTTTGTAGATCTCGACTCTTTGCTTTTGATAATCTTTTTAGAGAATTAGGTATTTCGCAGCCTCATTTAATGGCAAAAAAATACGAAAAGATTTATTGGAATTCATTTTTAAAAGTAATGGAAGTCTCACAAGAGATGAGAACTTTTATTAAAAAAGCAAAAAAAAATGGTTTAACAATATGTGCAGTTACGGATATGCAAGCTTCTTTTCAAATTGATAAATTAAGGAAATTGGGACTATCTAAATACTTTGATTTTCTTGCAACATCTGAAGAGGCTGGTGCAGAAAAACCCGATCATAAAATCTTTAAGTTAGCTTTAGAAAAAATGCGACTAAGTAAGAATCAAGTTGTTATGATAGGGGATAATAAAGTAAAAGACATTCAAGGAGCAGAATCATTTGGAATTAAGGCATTTCATTTCAAAGCTTAATCTAGAATCAAGATCGCTTTTGATGCTGTTCTTGAGCGGTATTTTGACCAAACTGCTTATTTCAGTTAATTTTTCAAGTGTTTACTCAAACGAATACTTCATACCATTTATAGATTATTTTTACTCATCAGGATTCAAAAATCCGTATAGCGAGTTTCATTCTAATTCAATTGAAGTTTTTCCATACCCTGCATTGATGCTATTTATCTTAACAATACCAAAAATTATTTTGGGCTGGATAGGTTCCAGCTTATGGATGTCATTGCTTGTAACTAAGCTTCCATTGTTAGTTGCAGATATAATAATTTTCTATGTCTTAAAATCCTGGTTAAATCACAAAAATCTCCTCAAGTTAATCATTCTTTATTGGTTTTCTCCAGCATTAATTTATATTTCCTATATTCATGGTCAATTAGACTCAATACCAATAGCACTTTTGTTTATCAGTCTATTTTATTTATTTCGAAACAATTTAAATATATCTGCAATTTTTTTGGCACTTGCATTGGCAACAAAAACAGTGATAGCGGTTGTCGTTCCAATTCTAATTATTTTCTTGATTTCTCAGCGATTATCGATTGTTAAAATTTTAAAATTTTTATTAATATCCTCTTTTGCCTTTGTCATTGTAAATATTCCTTTTCTTTCCTCAGCATCATTTTTATCAATGGTTTTTGATAATCAAAAGCAAGGTGAAATTTTTCAAACAGCTATTAATTTTGGTCAAGTAAGTTTATATATTTTGCCAATAGCGTATTGTGGAATCCTCCTTAAAGGACTCTCATTTAAAACCCTAAGTAAAGATATTTTTGTCATGTTTTTAGGTTTTTGTTTCGCAATGCTTTTAATTTTTACCGATCCAAGCCAAGGTTGGTACTTTTGGTTATTGCCTTTTTTGATTTATTTTTATGTAAAGACATCTCGTGGCACATTATTAATTCTATTATTACAGCTTGCATTTATTTCTTATTTTTTGCTGAATGACAATGTTGATTTTTTTCTTCAAGACAGCCAACCCCTCATATATTTACAAAATAGTTTTCAAACTATTATCTTTAATGATTTTTCTTTGAACCAAGTTTTAGTAACTAATCTGAGTTTTACATTCTTGCAAGGTTTATTGATCTTTAATTGTTATTGGATTTATACGTATGGTTTAAACAAGTATTCACTGCATAAAATTACTTCAATACCTATGCTAATAGGTATTGGTGGGGATTCAGGGTCGGGTAAAACCACTCTTTCCAATGCTCTTGTTAAAATATTTACAAAAAATAAATCCACCCAATTACATGGTGATGATTCTCATAAATGGGAAAGAGGTAGTCAGAATTGGAGTAAACATACTCATTTAGATCCAAAAGCTAATAGACTTCATCAAGAACCTCAAATACTGAAAGATCTTCTTGATGGAAAAATAATCTTTAGACAAAAATATAATCATGATTCTGGAAAGTTTGATCAGCCCAAATCACTTTCTGCAGCTAATTTTTTAATATATGAAGGCCTACATCCTTTTTTTTTAAAGCGCCAAAGAGATCTTTTTGACTTAAAAATATTTTTAAATCCTAGCAAGGAAATCAATATGCTCTGGAAAGTCAATAGAGATATTAAGAAGAGAGGAAAGACGAGAGAAGATGTCATTGAACAAATTAATTTAAGAGCCAATGATTCAGAAAGTTATATTAAGAGTCAAATAAGATATGCAGATATTATTATTGAGCCAATAGAAATCAAGGATGCTAAAAGGGTTGGATACAATATTTTATTTCCAAATTCATTCCCAATTGATGAAATTATCGAAAAGCTTTCTAAAGAGAAAAATCTTAGAATAGAGCATAATTTTTTAGATGAGGGCAATCAAAGTGTGATAATAATTGGTGAAATTCAATCCGAAAAATTAGAGTATCTTGCTTATGAGTTTATTGAAGGGATTCAAGATTTAGGAATTTCTAATCCAATTTGGCCAAATAATGAATTTGGAGTTTTGGTATTTTTGGTAACATACATTATCTTTGAAGAATCTGAATATGGAAAAAACTAAAATTTTAAGAAATTTGATCCATATTTCACATTACATAGGCAGTGATATCTCATTTGTTCAAGGCGGGGGAGGTAACACTTCAGCAAAAATTAATGGAAATCTAATGGCTATAAAAGCATCTGGAGTTTCATTAAAGGAAATGTCGATCCAGCGTGGCGTCTCAATTGTTGATTTTAAAAAAGTAAATTCCTATCATGAGTCAGTTGATGTATCTGAAAATCAATATAGTGAAGACATTAATAGTTTTTCGGTTGATGGATCAGGACGTCCTTCAATTGAAACTGGTTTTCATGCCTTATTGGGAAAATATGTTATCCATTCGCATTCAGTATTTATGAATATTTTATTATGTTCTGAAGAAGGTAAAGATTTAATCTTTGAATACTTTCCAAATTCAATATGGGTTGATTATTGCACTCCTGGAAAGGATTTAACTCAATCGATCAAAAATTCAATTAGTGATAAGCCTAAAAATTTTGAGGGCCTTATTTTTCTTGAAAGTCACGGAATGATTGCCTCAGCTTCTTCAGCAGAGAAATGCTTAGAACTTCATTCGTATTCAAACAAGTTAATTAAATCTGAGTTTAATCTTCCAGATTTTAAAGTACAAAATGAAGTAAATTTTTCTGAACCTAAATATTTTATTTTTCCTGATCAAGCCATCTATATGAGCAACGAGCAAATCTCAAGAAAAACTAAAGCTTCTATAGAAACTATATCCACAGTTAAATATCTAGAATCCAATATAAAAAAACTAGGATTGACACTAAAAAAACTTTCTGTTTCAGATGTCGAAATTCTTAACAATATGGAATCTGAAAAATATAGAAAAAAGCTTTCAAAATAATGGAAATAATATCTCACAGAATCAATACCCTTAATCAGTTAAAGAATTTAGATTGCAGATATGGAGCTGAAATAGACGTAAGATATCATAACAATGATCTTGTTTTGCATCATGATCCATTTGGTCATGGCGATGGTGATATATTGTTTCTTAATGATTTTTTAGAAAATTGGAGTCGTGACAAAATTTTGATCTTAAATCTCAAATCTGAGGGTATAGAGAGCTTATGTATTGAACTCATGAATCAATTTGAAATAAAGAATTGGTTCTTTTTGGATATGAGCATGCCATATTTTGTAAAGTATTCTTCAATAGCATTGAAAAATAGTATGTCTGGATTTTCTGCTGATAATCTTGCTGTTAGATACTCTGATTTTGAGCCTCTAGAATATGCAATATCCTTTAGAGATAAAGTTAAATGGTTATGGGTTGATACGTTTCAAAACTTTCCGTTAGATAGCCATAGTTATGAAAAATTTGTAGATGCTGGTTTTAAATTTTGTCTTGTTTCACCTGAGTTGCAAGGTGGATCAAAAGACAAAATTATTCATTTAAAATCTTTAATTCAAGACTTTTCTATTCACGCAGTTTGTACTAAATTTCCGGAAATATGGGAATAGAATGCAGATAATTATTCCAATGACCGGAAATGGCAGTAGATTTATCTTAGAAGGATATAAAAGACTTAAGCCTTTTATCAAGATCCATAACATACCAATGATTGAGTGGGTTACTGAAATGTTCCCAGGAAGCAAGAAAGATATTACATTTATTGTTCGAAATGAGCATTTGAAATCAAAATCATACGTAAATAGAGACTTAAAAAAAGCAGCAAAAGAAGCATCTATTTTTAAAATTAGTAATTGGAATAAGAAGGGGCCAGTATCAGATGTATTAATGGCCACAGATATAATTAATGACCTCGAGCCAGTTTTGGTCAGTTATTGCGATTTTTATATGGATTGGAATTATAAAAAATTTCAACAATACATAAAAAAATATGACCCTGACGGAGCTATTCCATGTTACACAGGATTCCATCCGCATTTAGAACATAAGGAAAACTTATATGCAACTTGTGATGTTAACTCAAACTTTGAATTAAAAAAGATAAGAGAAAAATTTCAACTCAATAAAAATAAATTTTTGGATTTTCAATCTCCAGGAATATATTATTTTAAATCAGGGAAGATACTAAAGAAATATTGTAAAAAATTGATTTCAACCAAAGATTCCATTAATGGTGAGTACTACATGAGCTTGCCATTTAACTATATGGTAAAAGATGGCCTTAAAGTGCTTTGTCCACCGATAGTAGATTATTTTTGTCAGTGGGGGACACCGAAAGATCTAGAAGAATATATTTATTGGCTAAATATAATAAAAAAAATAAACTGATTATGATTGTTTTGATACCAATGGGAGGAAAAGGAAGCAGATTTACCCAACAGGGCTACAAATTAAATAAAACGCTAATTCCTGTAACAAGTAGAAATGATGGAAAAAAATATCCAATGGCTTTAAGCGCTATGCATGATATGCCATGGTGTGAATATAAACAAACAAAAATTATTTGTGTAAATAGCTTAGAGCATGAAAAAAATGGTCTAGAAAAAATGATACTCTCTCAATTCCCTCAAACGATCTTTATTCATGATCATATCAAGCTTGATCAAGCATTTGGTTGTTTTTTAGCAAGAGAGTTTCTTGATCATGATGATGAGTTGTTTATTGGGGCTTGTGATAATGGGTTTGATATAGATTTGAAGAAATTTAATAAAATTAAAAAAACATCTGATGCCATAATGCTTAGTCATACGAATGATATTAATATTGAAAGAAATCCCTCTGCACATAGTTGGGCAAAATTAAAAAAAGACAATGAATCCTTAATTGAACTTTCTTTTAAAAAACCTGTTAGCTCATTTCCTATGGGGGATCATGCTACAACTGGAATGTTTTGGTTCAAAAATTCAAGGATTTTTCTTGCTTATCTTGAAGAGATGATTTGGGCAAGAGATACCATTGACGGAAAATATTATGTAGATAAGATTTTAAATTATTTTATAAGAGATCAACTGAAAGTGAAGAAGTTTGATGTTAATTATATTTGTTGGGGTACTCCTGAAGATTATGAATATTATGAAAATACATTCAAATACTGGAAGCAATTTTCTAAGAAAAATAAAAAAATCTTCAATGCAATTTCAAAAAAATAAACAAAATGCAACAGTCAGCTAATGATATCTTCATTTAAAGAAGGTTTATCAATCGTTGTCCCTCTGTTTAATGAGGCAGAAAATATAGAACTCTTTTTTAAAAAGATAGATGAGTTTCAGAAGTTAGCTAGTTTTAATTTTAATTTTATTCTTGTAGATGGATGTTCTTCTGATGGAACCCCAGATTTAATTTTAAGAGAAATTAAATCAAGAGAAATTTCAAATATTGAGTTGATTCCTATGAATCAAAAAAATGGATATGGATATGATATTATGCGTGGCCTTGCAAATGCTAAATATGATGTTCTATCTTGGACACATGCAGATCTTCAAACAGATTTGAAAGACTTAATAAGAGGTTATGAGATATTAATAAGCTCTCAGAACCCCGTAATAGTCAAAGGGAAAAGGATAAATAGAGCATTGATGGAAAAAATTTTTACATTTGGCATGCAAGTTTTTACATATTTTTATTTGGGAGTATATCTAGATGATATTAATGCTCAGCCTAAATTATTTAGACGTTCTTTTTATGAAGATCATTTAAACCAAAACCCGCCAAACGATTTTTCTCTAGATCTTTTCTTGCTATTAAATGCAAAGTTAAATGGTAATGAGATTAAAACATTCAACGTAGCTTTCAACCCTAGAGAAGCTGGAACCGCTAAGGGAGGTGGCGGCAGTTGGAAAAATAGGATTAACTTAATCAAACGAACAATAAAATATATTATTGCTACCAAGACATAGAATTTTTTCATTTATACTAAAAAGATGTTTTTGAAAAAAATTTCTGGATACTTGTTCGAAAAGTGGGAAATCACATTAGTTTTTATAGTTTTTATAGTTTTTTGTGCTACGAGATTGATGATGTTTGGGAATCATTTCACACATTATGATGATATTTTTGGGCCTTACCTTATTAAATTAATTAATAGTTATGATCAAGAATATTTTATTTATCAGGTACAGAAATATGGATCATCATTAGGCCCAAATATCCAAGGCTTCGTA
>MDSZ01253230.1_pt1 | contig 17458 bp, 17 predicted proteins | sample 811201 | NCBI WGS metagenome assembly MDSZ01 (sample SAMN05326647, study PRJNA326480) | marine metagenome | isolation source: seawater | place: Indian Ocean: North | collected 2010
ATTCATAAGAGCCGGAAGGTTAAGGTGGAGTAGTGGATTGCCTTCAGCACCCGATGGGGCTACTGAAAGAAATATATCCGAATCCGGTAGCATACCCGATTTCCCTCAAATAGTTCAAGATAAACCATTTACTCTATTTAGAGCCTTACAAACTAATGTAGAGAATGATTCAACCTTGAATGGAATATGGAGTTTTCAATTTAGCAGTTCGGGATATACCCGATTTGGAAGTGCAAGAGTAATAACTCCTAACATTAATGGATTTTACAATTATATCAAAGAGAATGATTTGTTTTTAAAGAGTTATTATCAAAATTTAGATGATGGAAATGTTGAAATCGGAGGCGTAAGTAGAGAAGATTATGAAAGACAAGATAAAAATTATCTTCAACTTTACTCTTACGCTAACATTTATGAAGCCAAATACAGACCGCTAACTGTTAGCGAAGAAGGAACGGCTAATTCAGTTGCCTATATGTTAGGTATTGAAAATTTCCAAATTATTGCTAATAGTGGAAGAACTACATTAGGAATTGAAAACGAAACAAGAGGACCATCAAGGGATTTACAAAGTGCTATTTGGACTAATTTCCGAAATCCTACACAAAAAAGAAAATTTATAGAAAACTTAAAACAATGTCCTCACATGACGGACTTTAGAATAACAAACGGATATAATAACGATACTAATTCTTTTGAACTTGAATTTCAATTATGGAATGAGGATAAGAAACAGGAATTTGGTATTGATTATGATGAATGGATAAAGATATTTAATGAAAATCTACCTAAAATAAGAGATGGATTTAATTATGCTTCCGAACAGTTCATTACTATCTATAATGGAGATACTAATTTAGAAAATCTATGGGGTTGGAATAATCCCGATGAAAGAAACCTAAGAAATTACTCCGATGATAACGGATATATGCAAGCAAAAGATAGTGCTTCAACATTTAATTATGATGCAATATATCTTATTACACCAAGAAATGCTCAAAAGTATGTTAATGAAGAAGATGAAGAAGAAGAAGTAGTTATTGAAACTTGGAGATTAGGAATGTCAAATAATGATTTAAGGGCGATTCTAAGAGCAAAGATTACTAATTCTAAAAGTTTGGCTGAAATAATAGAAACTATGAATAAGATAAAATTATATGCTGAATCCAACCCTAATACTTATCTTGTAGGTTCAAGTTATAGAGGTAGAAGCGATATTTATAGTAATCTAAATACAAGAAGTAAGAAGATACTAAATTGCTCTCCTAATTATTTATTCCCCATAACAGGAGAATACTTTACAGATGAAGAAACTCTAAAACCAATAAATAGTATGGAAGATGTTTTAGACTTAATGTATCTTAATTCTATAATTATGACTTTGAACGGTGAAAACATGAATACTTCACTAAATAAACATATAGAAAGAATAATTTTCAATGATGATACAGAACTAAGCGAAAACTTCATTGATTTAGCCTTATCATTATCTACTGAAATTAATATGAACTTTGAGGATTTTGAGATGAAATTAGAAGCATTATCAAAAGATGCTTACGAAAGATTTAATAAAACTTATTACCGAAATTTATCCTTTAGGTATGGAGAAAATGATGCAACAAGAAGATTCAGTCAAGAGGAGGGTGAGAGGGATAGAATCTTAAAATTCTTCGCAAGTAGAATGCTTTATACCGTATATGAAGGTTATGTTGATTATATTTATAATCAAGTTGATTTTATAGGAGTTGATGAGTTATTGTTAGCCGTTCCTTTACTTAGACTAAATCCCGTAAGTTGGATTCAAGATAGAAACATAGCCGATAACTTTTTACAACCTCAAAAAGAACACATAGAAGGTATTAGGCAACAATACTTTGGACTTTATCTTGAAGCAACTGAAAGACTTAGAACTGAAATTGAGGATTAGACATAGTAATGCTTAAATATATGAAAGGAGAATGATGATTTATGAGCCGTATAAGATTTCAATGTGCAACTTGTGGTCTAAAATACGACTCACGAAAACAATGTAGAAAACATCAAAGAAAACAAAGCCCCCCTCATGTTGGAATAATTCAAGTTTTCTCACAAGATAAAAAAATAAAAGTAAATAAACCTGCTTCTAAAATTAATAAATCAAAAAAGGTTCAAAAGAAGGGAGATAGAGCGAAAGGAACAAGAAGTGGAACATTTACAAGACAAGATGGAACAATTCACCCTACCTATAAAGCAGGTGTTATTAGAATCTTAAAAGAGGATTGGGAAAAAATTGGCGAGTTATTGCCCGATGGTGCAAGACATGAAATAGTTGAAGAAACTCAACACCATCTCATTTATTTTACAGGTGAGGCATATAGTGAGATTGATTTCTTGATGTATGAAAATAACTTTTGTGAACAAGAAATGTATTATGAAGATTTAATTCACGCATTAAATAACTACACCGATGAAGAAAAAATTAAAATATTAGATACTTGTGAATTACAAACTTCAGTCATTACGGAAATTGATAATCAAGTAATAAAATGTGCAGTTGGTGAGGGTGCTGAACAAGGAATGCCTATTGGAGAATTAAAAGAAGAAATAAAGGGATTAACAGGTTTGGCAATAGTTTATGGTAAATTCAAAAGACCCGCAAGAGCAACTACTCCAACTTACAGTTATGGTAGAGGTAAGAAAACTACACCCACGAAGAAGGTTGGTGGTGGTGATACCCTATCTATCCCTAAGAAACCTGCGGGTCAAAAAACTTTGAAAGATTTTACTTCGCCTAAAGTTAATTCTATCTATGATGAACATTGGTCTATGCAAGCCGAAGATTTTGGTAGGGGATATTATGATGATTACTATTCCACTTCCTATTACAGACAACCTACTGCTACTGTTAGTGTTGCCCCGATTGAGCCAAAATATCACCCTATATATGGAATTAAAGGATTAGAACTACAAGTAGATAGATATGTTGATTTGACTCCACTAATTGAGGCTGATGAGGCTGAAGTGAAGGAGGCTGAATCTAAAATGGAATGCCCTCCCGCTACTCAAGATGTGGCTATTAATACCAAAAACCGAAATGCTACTATTAAAAACTTTGGATATGGACCACTTAATGTAGATGAACCCGGAGATTTTTGGGAAAAGATTGCGAAACAATGGAAAACTACTGTTAAGGCGGCAAAGAAATCTAAGTGTGGAAATTGTGTTGCATTTGATGAATCACCAAGAATGAAAGATTGTATGCCGGGTGAAACTTCCGATGGTGATGGAACATTAGGTTATTGTTGGATGCACCATTTCAAGTGTCATTCGGCAAGAACTTGTGATACATGGGCTAAAGGAGGACCGATTACTACGGATAAGGTTTCCGAAGGTTGGCAAGAAAGAGCATTTGCTAAGTCGGAAAAGAAGGAGGCTGAAACTTTTGAGGCTTCCGAAGGTGGTTTCAAATTAAATGTGGCTACACTTCCTGTTGATGATGCCTATAAATATGCCAAAGAAGAATTTGATAAGCGTGGTAAAAAATTAGAAGATTATATTCCTCACTTTTACGAAAGTTATCAATCATTACAAGATGCGTGTGCATCGGCTATTGATATTCCAAGAATTGAAATGCCTGTTATTGACCCCGAACAGTTGAACTTATTTCAAAAGTCTTTAATTGCAGGGCAATTAGATGTTTATAGACCTTATGCCGAAGGTAGAGATGAATTATATTCACCGAAAGATTTGTATGGTGATACTGAAAGAGCATTCCAATATCTTTATCTTGGATTACAAGATGGAATCATTCAAGATGATGTAGTAGATGCCTCAATAGTTAGGAATAGTGTAGGATTATTAAGACCTACACAATCGGAAATTTGGCTTGAAAAATTAATTACTAACATCATACAATTTGGTAATCCATCGGAGAAAGGTGGAGGTGCTTTTACTCAAGGCTCTATGATTGTTAATAAAACTCTTGCTATAAGTTCCGATGGATATATTCTTGACGGACACCATAGATTTGCACAAATTATGTTAGTTAATCCTTCATTGAGAGTATTAACCTTACAGATTGGATTGCCTATTAGAATTTTACTCAAGGTTGCTACTCCTTATGGGAATGCAATAGGAAATGAGCAAAGAGGGTGATTTTCTTGAATTATTTTACTCTTGCTGAACGGTATGAGGGTATGATTTCCGAACTTATGAAAGTTGGTGATTCTCAAGATAGATACTATTATGGAACAAGTGAAAGATTAATAATTCATTTTTTTGGAGGGAAGGTTGAGGTGGTTTTAGAGTTTAATCGTTTTGACCCTTATATGAATTTAGACCTTATCAAAACTGAAAAAGATGCAAGAGGGAAAGGATATGCTTCAAAGGTGATGAATATTATTACTGAATCGGCTGATAAGTTTGGAGTTAATATGGAATTAGATGCGATACCACAAGATAATGAGGGATTAAGCCGAACTGAATTGATTAATTTTTACAAAAAGTTCGGATTTGAGTTTATAGGTGAGTATGGAATGGACTTTATGAGGCGGAAATATAAGACTCAATAGTGTTATTTCATCAACTCTAACCGATTCAATTAAATAGTAGTTCACAATGTCGTTAAATCCATGACTAATCCAAACGAAATTTATGAGCCTAAAGACTTTGCCGAAACCATATTTAAACAAAGATATGCTATATCCGAAACTGAAACATATTTAGAGGCTTGTCAAAGAGTTGCTAATCATGTAGGTCAAGCCGAAGATTCAAAAAGAGAAAAATGGGTGAATAGATTTGTTGAAGTAATGAGTCAAAATAGATTCATACCGGGTGGAAGAATATGGTATGGTTCGGGTAGGGCTAAGGGTCAATTACTTAATTGTTTTGTAGTTCCAACAGGAGATAGTAGAGAAGGTTGGGCTAAAGCAGTTTCCGATATGCTAATTATTTCGGGAACAGGAGGAGGAGTAGGAATGAACTTTTCTCCGATTAGACCGAGAGGAACACCCATAAGAGGAACAGGAGGCGAAGCAACAGGGGCAGTTTCTTTAATGGAAGTTATTAATCAAACAGGAGAAGTCATTAAAGCAGGTGGTGGTAGAAGAACTGCATTGATGATGTGTTTAAGATATGACCATGCCGATATTTTAGAGTTTATGAATCGGAAATTCAATAAATTAGAATTGAATAGTGATACTGTTAAAGAATCCTTACAAGATGCTTTTCCTAATTTGCCGTTTGCTGAATTAGAAAATTTAACTGAATTATTTTCAGCCGATAACGAAACCATATACAAAAACCTTATTAAGCATGAACTTGATATGAGATTAAAGAATGCAAATGTTTCAGTTCTTGTAGATAATGAGTTCTTTGAAATGGTAAAAGCCGATAAAAATATTGATTTTGTATGGAGGAATAAGGAAGTAGGCTCTATCCCTGCAAGAGAAATTTGGGATATGATAGTGCTTAATTCTTATACTTCGGGAGAGCCGGGTATTTTGAATGAAGGTTTAGCCAATGAAATGAATAATATTTGGTATCATAAGCCTTTGATTAGCACGAATCCTTGTGGTGAAATTTGGCTTGAAGAATATGGTTGTTGTGATTTAGGCTCAATCAACCTTGCTAATCATATACTTGAAGATGGTTCGGATTATGATTGGGATAAGTTAGCAGATACATCACTTGTAGGAGTTAGATTCCTTGATAATGTGCTTGATGTGAATACTTACCCAACCCAACAAATTGAATCTAACTGTCGGGAAGTGCGAAGGATTGGACTCGGAATTATGGGGCTTGGTCATAGTTTAATCAAGTTAGGATTGAAGTATAATTCAACTGAAGGAAGAAGAAAGGTAGAACAATTATTTAATTTCCTAAAGAAAAAATCTTATGAGGCATCAACTTATCTTGCAGTAGAGAGGGGTGCATTTGCTCGCTTTGATGCTGATAAGTTTTTACAATCGGGATTCTGTAAAACTTTAACAAAGGGAATACGAGCCAAAATTAGAGAATACGGTATGAGAAATTGTGCCGTTCTTACTATCGCCCCTACCGGAACTACCTCTATCGTAGCCGGAACTTCAAGCGGTATTGAGCCTGTATTTGCCGCAGGGTATAAAAGAAGATATTATGCGGATTCCGAAGATAGTAATGAAAGAGTTTTGAAAGAAGAAGTAGTAATAGACCCTTTGTTTGAACAACTTTATCAAGATGGCGTAGATGTTTCAGCATTTGTTTCAGCCCATGAAATTTCCGTTGAGGACCATCTTAAAATACAAGTTTCAGTTCAAAAGCACATAGATAATGCAGTTTCTAAAACTATTAATATACCTAATGATTATGATATTGATAAATATAGCGATTTATTGTTAAAGTATGCACCCCAATTAAAAGGAACTACTGTATATAGGTCGGGTTCAAGAGGTAATGAACCTTTAGTTCCTCTTTCCGCACAAGAAGCAGTAGAATATATTGAATCAAATAATCTAATTATAGGAACTGCACAAAGCGACTGTCCTTCGGGAATATGTGAAATATCCGAACCTATTGAGCCAAATCTCCAATAAGTTTAAATAATCTACCCTCCTCACCAATAATGAGGAGATGGGAAATTATGAAAGAATGGAAACAATACATTTTAGCATACAGGATTGAAAACGAAGAAGAAGGTTGGGTATTTGAACAATTCATTGAAGAATAGGTGTTAATATGATTGAAACTGCAAATAGGCACACTAATAAGCCTTACTACTATCTTAGAACAAGAGAGGGGTTTAAGGAAAAAGAGTTAATACGCCATTTTGTAGATTTTATGCCTAATGGAATGTATAATATTAAAAATAAGGAAGGAAATAAGATTCTTATTTCGGCTCATACAATGGCTACGGCAAGAAGGAGAGTAGAAAAGGTAGAATCCGAATATTTTAATTCAAAGGATTATCCGAATATTCCGATTGATGAACAAATTAGATTTTTTGGTTTCACTAAAGATATTGAAGATGAGAGGAATAGAAGAAGAAATCAAAATAAACCTAAACTTAATTATGGGATTGGAACTACTAAACTACTTTTTGAAATTGTAGAAACAATTAGTGAAAACAGACAAAGAATGATAGATAAATTTTTATCTCTTTCCGATGAAGAAATTTATAATCTAAAATTATCAGCCTACCTAATTCAAAAGGATAATAATAATCCCATACTAAAAAATCTAAGTAGGGAAGAAGCAATTGCTTGTCAAAATATTAAATTTAATTTGAAAACTAAATCGGGTTATTATTTTGTATGGACTTTTATTCAAGATAATTTAGATGATATTGCTTTACTAACAGTCTATTTGAAAAATGACTCAATACCTAAAAATACTATCAGTTTAGATTAAGCAAATGCTCTAAGAGGGAAAACTTCATCAAGGAATCCTTCACCCCATAGAGTTCTAAATTTTTTCAAAACATCGGTGTTTGGAGATTCACCAACCGATAAATAACTTTCATATTTGAGATTAATTTCAGTCCAAAGTTCAGCCATAACTTCAAGTAAATCTTCTTCCCATTCAGCCTTACTAAGTGCTTCTTGGTGAGTTTTTGTTGCCGCTTGTGCTGATAATTTACCACAATGATACGCTAAACTCGCTAAGAGGTTATTTGATTTACCCATAATATAACTTAGATTTTTTACCCTATTAAACTTTTTCATCACAGTAAGTTTTATATGGGTTATCTCAATAACTGTAAATCATGGTAGATATAAGCATGGAAATGGGCTTAGTAGGATTGGCGGCAGTAGTAGGATTGGGAATCCCAATTTGGAAAAAGTATAAAACCGCTATTCTAAACAAAATCGGAAAGAAAGTTGATGAATTAGAAGATGTTATTGAGGATAAAACGGGGATTGATTTAGAAATTTCCGATGCCGTTGATAATGTATTAGATAAGGTTGTAGAAAATGCTGAAGAATTGGCGGAGGATTTTGCTGAAGATGGTAAAGTTGAAGCAGACCGTTTAGATTCAGCAGTTGATGAAATTAAGGAAACTGTTAGCGATTCAGCCGATGAAGTAATTGATGATATTGTTGAAGATTTGAATGAAAATATTGAAGAAACATTAGGAAACATGACGGTTTCAGCACTAAGAGATATGTTAAAAGAAAGGGATTTACCTGTAAGTGGGCGAAAGGCTGAACTTATTGAAAGATTACTTGAATAAAAAAAGAGGTGAAAAAATGAAGTGGAAAAAGATAGGATTGGTAGCGAGTCTTGCATCAATTATTGGAAGTATAGGAGTATATACAATGTATGACGAAAATTTAGGTATATTTGTTGGACTTTGGGCTTCGGCTCTCCTACTGCTATCCGATAGAATGGAAGAAATGAATCAGTAGATAGGAAAAGTTTAATTATCAAAAGATAATTATTATTTTTGTGAATAATACTGCAAAGTATGTTGGGCTTTATGCAATTTACTGTATAGGGATAGATGCTTTAGATAGAAATACCGATTTGCTACAAAAACAAACGGGATTCTACGGTAAGGCTGAAAGTTTCCCATATTTTGATGCTTGGAGTTTAACTCATATTTTATGGGGAGTTATTGCATCTAAAATGAATGTTTCATTTAGAAACTATATGATTTTAAACATTTCTAATGAAGTTCTATTAGAACAGTTTATTTGTAGATATGCAAAAAATAATAAATTAATACATTTCTCCAAAGAATGCGATTCAATACCTCATCAAGTGGCTGATATATTATTTGGAACATTAGGTTATTTAGTAGTCAAAAAATAGAAACTCTTAAATCTCGGTAGAATGATAATTAAATTATGGCTAAGAAAAGGCAATTGACTAATAACGATGTATTGATGCGAAGAACCGGATTAATGATTGTTTATGCGTGGGTTCTACTTGCAGTAGGTTTCTTTGTATTAACTGCATGGAAACCCGAATATTTATCTTCTTCCGAAGATTATGTTTCAATTCTTGCCATAATTGGAGGTCCGGCTTTATTGATAATTACTAAAATTATTGAAACTTGGAATCAAGAGAAACAAGTAGAACTTCAAGATTATGAACATCAAGCCCAACATGAAAGAAATATGAATGAACTTCTTATGAGGCATGGAACGGATATGGAAAGAAATCCTCACCTACCTAATCACCACCATACAGTAGTTTCCCCTGCGGAAGAAAATGCACATGGCTCTCAAAAGAAAAAATGAGGTGCTTATGAATGAGTATAGAAGATAAAGAAATTGAGGAAAAGGCAAAGGTGATTGCTGAAGCAACGGGTAGAACTGTTGAAGCAGTAATTGAGGATTTGAAAGATGATGGGATAGTCAATTTATCTAATGAAGAAAAAAATGACAAAAATTTAGTAGAACAATTAAAAGAAGCGGCAGAACTAATTACTACGGTTCAAGCAATATCTCAAGAAGTTTCGGAGAATACAGTCTTGAATGGGGGAGAAAATAAAACTGATATTAAGGTAGAAACCACACTTGAAGGAGATATTGTAGATAAGGCTATTGAATCTTTACAAAATAAAGCCGATAATATTAAAAAATTAATTATAACTCTCGCACCTGTATTTTTACTATTAACGGGAGGCTCAATGGAAGCATTTGGTATTATTGATATATTTGGAAGTGATGATTCCGATTATGAAGATGATGATTACTATGAAGTTTGGGGTTGCACCGCCCCCGATGCTGAAAATTATATGCCCGATGCAACAATAGATGATGGCTCATGTTGGTGGGAAAACAATAATGGAGGTGGAGGTGGACCGCCACATGGAAGTTGTGATTGGAGTTGGCAAGATAATTCATACACTAATGATGATGTTCCTAATTCATTATTCATAAGTGCAAGTTTTTCAAGTTTCCAATGTCCTCACGAAATGAATGGTGATTTTAGAGTCATAATTTTTAAAGATGGTGAGTTTTATGATGAAGAAATTGATGTAAATATGAAGTTTTACGAGAACCAAGATTTAGGGCATGAATTTACTAATTTACAAGAAGGAGATTATACTATTAAGTTTAGATTTAATACCTATGATGGTTCAAATTGGGATTGGGATTCACCAAGAAATTATTTTATTGAAGATACAACTGAATGTAGCGCATTCTTACAAAATCAACAAGCATACCTTGTAGAAGATGATTCCGAACAAGATGCAATTACTATGACAGTTGATATTGCTATACCTTCGGAAGTTGGAGATGCTTGTGATTCCGAACAGTTTGAATTAACTTGGAGGTTATACTCTAATAATCAAGTGCAATATGAAGAACATTCATGGGAAGATGGTTGGATTTCGGATAGCGATAGGGCTGATTTTGCTTCCTTTACATTGGATAATATTGGTGTAGGAACTTATGAACCAAGAATTATTTTGAAACTTAATGGTGATGAAGTAATTGATGAAAAATGGGTATCTTACAGTATTACAGTAGAATCTCAAGAAGTCTATGGTTGCACCGATTCGGAGGCTACAAACTATGACTCATCGGCTACACAAAATGATGGTTCATGCGAATACGAATCGGGAGAGCCTTGTGAAGTAGAAATTCAAAATCATTATAGAGGTCATGTAGCCGAAGATGAAGAACAAGACGCTATCTTAGTCGCCTTTAGAGTAGTTCCAAGCAATTGTGAAGGAGAGCAAATTGAGATTGATATTCAATTATTCCAAAACGGCTATGATGCAAACTATTCTCATTGGCAAATTGTAAGCGGTGATGTAGCCATTGATATTTCCCATACTTTTGACGGTGTTGCCGTAGGTAATTCATGGACTCCGACTATTATTGCATCTTTAAATAGCGATATTTTAGAGCAGGTTTGGTTTTGGGGAATTGATATTGTTGAACAAGAACCGGAAATATGCGAAATAAACTTATTTTGGATTGATATTGGAACTAATGCTACTCATGCTTCAGTAGGATATGACCTTGATTGCGGGTATGAATCTAATAATCTTGAAGGATATAATGTATCAATTCAATTCTTAGTATATGAAGTAGGTTCATCTAATAACTCATCGGCACAACCGATAGTTTATGAAACAACCTTACATTATATTCAAGGGTGGGTAGAAGATAATAATTACTTGACTTTAACTAATTTTACTCAATCCAATTCAACACACTATGATTTTTATTGGTATGCCGTTTGGGAAGATGGAAATGGTGAACAACAAGTGCTTGAAAGGAAATGGCTAAATAGAGAGTTAAGCCCATAGGAGGGTTAAAAGATGAATAAAGTAATTGTAGGAACAACCTTAGTTTTTGGTCTTAGTGGTTATTATTTAATTACAAGAATGAAGTCTATTCAAGAATACCTTGATAAAAATTATGGTAGAACTGTAATGGATAGCGTTGGTTATTTAGGTGGTGCATTACAACTTGGGGCAGTAGTAGCAGTATCAAGAGGTTGGGTTAAAAATACAGACCCTTTATATCATGGCGTAAGTTTAATTGGTTCGGCAGGGTTGCTTGCTACGGCATATTATCATAATGCTCTTGCACCTGTATTTGTGAATCTAATTTGGATGGGTATGAACACCGTTGGAATAATTGAAGGAATAAGCAATACACAAGCAATAATTAATTTAACAGACAGTAAAAGTTATATTACTGTTTAAGGGTGAAAAAATGAAAAGGTGTCCTTGTGGTGAAGGGGAAGTGCAAGGAGATTACTACGATAAAAACAATGAACCTAAATTATTATGCGATTATTGTAATGAAGTCTATAAAATGAGATTATTCTTATGTTGGGATTCCATTGAAGGAAGTTATTGGTATCAATGGAAAGCAATACTAAGTGAATAAACTTAAATAGTTAATCACCTAACTATGATTTATGCTTGAGAATATCCAATACAAATGCCTCAAGTGTAGCGATATTTTAGAAGTAAAAACAAAGGTAAGTAAGACATTTACTTGTAGTTGTGGTGAATTAAGATTAAAAGTAAAAGGGAATAATCATAAAATTGATGGAAAATTCGGTGAATACTATTGCATCAACCCACAAAAAAGAATAGTAATTGGAGATATGGTAAAGGTAATAACCCTTACAAGAAAAATAGATGATTGTTATGCGGAAATCTACCATTGGGAAAAAATAGATACAATTGAATAAAAATAGTCTTATTCTATCGTATAGGTGATATAGAAATACTAATAAAGGTAGTAATGGTAGCCACAACATAGGAAATGATATTATGATTGATATAAGTAAGTGGAAAGACGGTGAATTAATGGAAAGAGGTTGGACTTTAGAACAAATCCAAGCATACCGAAAAGCAAATCAAATCCAAGCCGATAATGAAGTTATGGCTCATGCTGAACATTACATGGAAAACAATGAATCCTATTCTAATGCGAGTAAATCTAAAAGTAAGATAATGATTGCCTTATTGGGATTGTTAATTTGTGGTGCGATAAGTTATTATTATTTTGAAATAGGATTTTAAGATAATAATAGGAAAGTTAATAAAGGTAATAAGATAAGGAACTAATGAGGGAAAGAAAATGAATGTGATTAATGGAAGAACTCAAATTGAAATGCTAATTGAACACTTTGAAGTTGCTGATAACATTAGCAATATTGAGGCACAAGCCGTCTATAAGATTAGGGCTTTGCCCCGAAGAATTGCCGACTTGAAAGAAAGAGGCTATGAATTTAGAAGTGAATGGAAAAGAGATTTAACAGGTCAAAGATATAAGAGATACTTCCTTGTATCTACACCTACCGAATGAAGTAGGGTGTTTTTTAGCCGTTTGTATCTTTATTTGATACAATGAATGGAAACATTAATATATAGTAGTGTTATCCTTCTTAATATGTGGGAGTAGTTTAATCTGGAAAAACGCTTGGTTGCGGTCCAAGAAACTGCGGGTTCAAATCCCGCCTCCTACACCATTAGAAACTTTTAACATACGGATTGTGTAATTTATGAATTATGGTAGAGTTTTATTTTAGTGATAAATTTACTACTATTATGAATGCAGTTTATGATTATGTCAAGTTAGCCGATGAAAAGGTTAGAGAAATTTATGAAAAGATACGCCAAAAGGATGAAGAACCTGCTTGGTGGAATATGAATGACCCAATTGGAGATGATGATGAATTAATAGAGTTGTTGGAGGAACGCACCCCTAAAATAAGAGATTTTTATGAGAGTAATGATAACCCCAATTTATTTAGTATGCCTCAAGATATAAGTGAATCAAGATTTGGTATCGGACTTCTTCTTGAAAAGGAAAGATATAATTTTAATCTCAAACAATTATTCAAATCTAATGATACTATTCCCCTTATACGAACATGGCTTGGAATTAATAATAAAATGGGTTTATCGGAAATATACAAAGATTTTCAAGTAGAATTAATTACTTTGTATGTTTGTAGGATATTTTTCAATGATAATTTAATTCTCCAATCAAGCGAAATAGACTATCTTAATCCTAATGGTTGGGATAAATGGAATAGAAAATTCGGGTTTCAATATGTAGATGTTATTAGTTTATTAGATGAAAAATATAGTGAACTCAAGAAATTATTAGATACAAATGCCCCCAATAACATAATCAATTGGGAACAAGGTTCGGAGTTTGAAGGGGCATATACAAGAATTAGTGGTAGTGGTGGAGGAGATTCGGGGCGCAGGTCTTTTTCATATATTCCCTTGTGGTTATTACTAAATAATATTCAGTCAATTTATAGTGATAGTCAATACCCTAAATTTGAAATGGGTCAAAAAAATGAAATATTAGCACAAAGATTTGTGATTGATTTTGAATATTTAATGGCTTCAAGAGGTTTAAGGAGAACTATAATGAATAGAATCAAAAACCTTCCACCGCATCTGCTATGGCAAATAGATGAGGAAGGCAATATTACTTTTTCCGATATTACATTAGATGATAATGGAAATATAATGGGAAAAACAACTCTTGAAACTATTGATTGGGTAAGAAATAAGGGATTAGAGATTAAGGCGACACAAGAATATAGTCTTGATTTTGCCTCATATAGTAGTGCTTTACAAAATCTAATGTGGTTAGATGCCGAAAAATTAGGCACAAGTAGGAGAGGAGTAGATACTGCCTACTTGAGAGCCAAAAGAAAATATAATATACTACTTGATGGAAAAGTTATAGATAAATGGAACGCAGGTGATGATTCATGGTCATTTGGATTAACAGGGCAATTTAGCATTAGTCCACCGGACACACCTAATAAACTTTATCAATCGTTAGAGTATAAAATTACAGGTTTAATTAGTAATTACCTTGTTTTGAAACCTATCAATTATCCTAAAGGGTTGTATATCAAATTGCCTTCTCAAGAGGAGTAAGTAATATATAGGTAATTGCTTAAAATTGAAAATAATGAAGATATTTGGTTTGTTATGCTTTTTAGGAGTTATCCTATTTGGTTTATTTATCTTATTGATTCAAAAAGGCATTATCCTAAAGAGGGATATTGAATTTAACAAATGGTGAATAAGATGTGGAATAGTTTAGAAGATTCCGATGATTACGACCCGAAAGGGGATTTATTAGGGAGTTTCATAACTATGTTTGTTGTAGGGTTCATCATATCGCTTCTTATTTTCTAACGACAAGTTTAAATATCAAAAGAAGTGAAGTTTAGTTATGGATTCTTTTGACAAGGATAAAATCACTAAAATTGCGCTTGGAATCCTAAGTGTTGGAGTTTTATTTAAGGGAATAGAAAAATTCACCAAGAAAACTGATTCGGGATTTGAATTAGATGCTGAAAAATGGAATAAGGATATGAATGAAGTTCCGATTGCTCTTGATTTCTTTTGTGCTTCCGAAATTTTAAAGAATAACAATAATATAAAACTTAGTCAAGCCCGAACTAATGTTCAAAAAATTATTACTAATAGTGAGTTTGGCTTTTTAATATATGAAAGAAAGGAAACTAAAGCGTTAATGCAAATAATTTTGGAAAGGCTACAATATTATAGTTATTATTATACTGAAGAAGGTTCACTTGCTCTAAGGCGAGAGGTGGAATCACTTGAAAATAGCCTACTTCAAGTTTCACAAGGAGAATATAAAAAATATCTCAAGGATATAGCATTTAAGGCTAAACTAAGAGGTTTAATTGAATTGCCTAATGCGGAAAAATACAAAAAGATTAGGGTAAGGTTTGCACCTAATCCAAACGGACCGCTAAGTATGGGTCATTCATTTGGAATTATTATTAATAACATATATGCTAAAACTTATGACGCTGAATACATTTTAAGATATGATGATACAGACCCCGATAATAAAGTTCCACAAGCCCAACTTTATGAACAGATAAGAGATGAGTTTGAGTTTTTGACGGATAGAACTTCCGATGATTATACTTTATATGTTTCTTCGGAAAATAGCGATAAATATATCGGATATGCAAGAAAATTAATTGAAGAAGGTAAAGCGTATGTTTCTTATATTCCACACCAAGAGTTTTCAAAGAAGTATCAAATGCACTTAACCGATGATGAGATAGCCAAAGGGAAAACCCCTAATGAAAGCAAACAAGGAATTGCATCTCCCGATAGAAACAAACCTGTTTGGTTGAATCTAAAGCAATTTGATGAAATGGTAGAAACCGGAACATATAGGGAAGAAGATGGAACTATGAGGAAGCCTATGGATTTACACCTTAGCGGTGATGATGATGCTGAAACTATCCTTCCTACTGTTTGGCTTAAAACTCCGTTGAATCATGGTGAGAAATCTTTTAGAGATATGAAGATTATGAGGGCTACTTTTAGACGACACCCAAGTTCCGATTCTTTTGTTTTTCCTTACTTGAATTTTCAAGGGGCTATTGACGACCACGATTTGAAAATAACTCACATGATTAGAGGGGCAGACCTTTGGAAAACTGAATTAGCCTATCCTTTGATTTGGAAAGCATTGGGTTGGAATTTAGATGATTTGCCTGTATTCATGTATTGGGCGAGATTATTTTTCAAAGACTTTTCAGTTCCTTATATTGACCCTCAAACCGGAGATAAAGCGGAACTACGAGCGATTGGAACATCAAAATTAGCCAAACTTGTAAGATTACCGGAATTTGGAGGTAATTGGTGTAATCCTTATTTCCCTACGGTTTGCTCATACATGGCTAAAGGTTTCCCTGCTTCTTATTTAACTGATTTTTGGCTTGGTGATGTATGGGGTAAGCGGTTTATGTCATTTAACGGTGAAAAGGAAGGAAAGTTCAAACCACTAACTAAGCCTAAAGGTGAGGAAACTTGTAAAATGTTTATTGGGTGGAAAAGGTTAGGAAGATTCCAAAAAGACCAACTTCAAGTTCCTTATCCATTAAATGAAGCGGGAGAATTAAGAGATACACCTTCAATAACTCTTGTAGATAGATTAGTTGGTGAGCCTATGCCTCATTTAAGAGTCATGCAATCGGAATACTAATATAGTAGTTCTCCTTAGCAAGAGCATGAGCGAGCAATACCGACAGGAATGGAACTTTAAACTGTTAGATAAAAGATGCCCGAATTGTGATGTTAAAAAATATCACTATAATTGGTTAGAAGATTATTACCTTTGTTTATTCTGTAATTTCAAGAAGAAGGGTGAAATCTTTTTTGACCCTAACCATTGTGAACATCACGAAGATTATTGTTTTGAAACTGATGATTTTATCAATAATATCAATGAATCATAATTAGTATCAAATTAGAAAGCCTTAAATATAAGGAGAAACAACTAAACCCTTAGAGGGAAAAGTGGTTTCCCTAAGAACAATATAAATTTGGTGAACTAATGAAGAAATATGAAAATAAAATATTAATGACAATTTTAACCGCAATAATGCTTATTTTAAGTATTAATGTAGTTGGTGCTGAAGGTTCGGACCCGAATGACCCCTCCGATGGCGGGGCTGATTGGGATGGTGATGGTTTAACCAACGCTGAAGAACAAAATCAAGGCACTAATATGAATAACGCTGATTCCGATGGAGATGGACTTCCCGATGGTTGGGAAGCCAACAATGGTTTGAATCCCACTAATGGAGGAGATGCTAATGGCGACTCCGATGGTGATGGATTAACCAACTCTCAAGAATATGCACAAGGAACAAACCCTAATAATGCCGATACAGACGGAGATGGTAAGCCCGATAATACTGATGCTTACCCTACCGACCCTAATGATGGTGAATACTCCGATTCCGATGGTGATGGGATTCCCGATGCTTACGACCCCGATTTCCAAGAATCTCAAGAAGGTTCGGGTAATGGAGGAACTAACGGAGGAGGAGAATCCGATGCAGGTGGTGAAGGAGAAGGTCAAGGCGAAGGTCAAGGTCAAGGACAGGGGCAAGGTCAAGGACAGGGGCAAGGTCAAGGACAAGGACAAGGACAAGGACAAGGACAGGGGCAAGGTCAAGGACAAGGGCAAGGACAAGGGCAAGGACAAGG
>MDSZ01136753.1_pt1 | contig 17457 bp, 13 predicted proteins | sample 811201 | NCBI WGS metagenome assembly MDSZ01 (sample SAMN05326647, study PRJNA326480) | marine metagenome | isolation source: seawater | place: Indian Ocean: North | collected 2010
AAACTTTCCAGTTTTATAATTTTCATAAGGCTTATATGGATCATTTATAATACTATTTTCGCCGATCTCTTGTCTTTTTAAATATATATCTATTATATAACTATCCATGCTGTAAAGAGTTGATCCTACTTTTAACTCTATAGCATCGCTTCCATATTTTGGACCAAGCGGATCACTTCTTTGAACAAAATTATTTGAACCAATTGAGTGACGAAATGTATTCTTACCAACTGCACCAAACATAACATATAAAAACAGATTATTTTTATTTAAGTTAGTATTATAGGTCATTTTAGATGACGCAGCTAATCCATGTGATTTCTCTTGATCTCTTTGACTTGCATCAATTACTAATTCATCAACTAATAAATTTGTTGAGATTCTAAGTGTTTTATTTATCATCCAATCAAATGATAATTGCCAAACTGCATTACCACTATTAAATCCAAGACTATTTTGACGATCATTAAATTCAATTTCTAAGTGACTATTGAATGGATTTAAATAACTAAAATCTATTGGCCTATTCTGTCCCGAGTATATTACAATTTCTGATAAACTTATTATTAAGTTTTTATCATTATACCACTCAATGCCATGGGCAGAAATATATCTATTGATTGCTTGGGAATCAGACTCAAGAAAACCATGCATATATTTAAATCTCAAATTTTTGAAGAATAAACCCAGTTTAAAATAATCATATGACTTTGTATTTTTATTTAAAACTAGTTGAATATCATCACCTGCACCCCATGCTTCTCTTCCGCGTCCTAATTGCAAAATTGACCATTCATTTTGAAAGCCAATTCCTGAAAAATTAATGTCACTATATTTTATACCAATTCTATTTTTGTTTAACTCTTTACCAGAAAAATTTGCAATTAAATTATTTTCATTAGATAACCTTGGATAGAAATAAGTATAGAAGTATTTCTTGAATGAACTGATAATAGTTGCGTAGGCTAAAAGCCCATTGTTTTTGGTAAATAACCCAATCTTACTATTGAATACAACAGAATCATTATTGTTATATATGATATTGTTATTTTTTTCAAAATTTATATTTTGATATCTCATTGGAGAAAAATGTGTCAATTTTTCCCATCCTAATCCTTTGTTAAATGCTATATCCTGGAGTTTGTACTCAATCATTTGATTGGGTATTTCTTGTGAATACGTTACGAGAACATTTATTAATGATATAAAAAAATATTTTTTCATCTCATATAATATATATCAATAAACATCACTTTGTTTTTGGAATTTATTTTTATCAAAATTGTGATCTTTAATTGAATTATCGTTCCATCTATTAATAAAAGAAAAAAAACCTATTAAAAAACCATACCCGTAGGAAAAATGTAAAGTAAAAAAAGTTATACAAAAGACAATAATTTTGACTGGAGTTAATATTACTTTTTTTAATGATATTTTTTCTTTTAGGCATTCAAGGGTTAAAATGAATGAAAAAAATAAACAGATGAATAAATAAGGAATTATTATCATTAAAAATATAATATTTGATAAGCTTAATATTGAGAGAATTGATGAAATCATTAAAGACAATACAAATGAAACTGGAATTATATGCCTCCAGGAAGAAAATGATTTTCTTTTTTGCATTACTCTTACTTTATAAAACCCATAGCCATAATACTGTTTTGATAATTTTAATAATGATGTTCTAGTAAAATAAACTGAATTAATACTTGGGTCTAGCCAAATTTTCATGCCTTTTTGAATTAACCTAAAATTAAATTCATCATCTTGATTTCTGATTAACTCTTCATCATATCCCCCAATCAAGTCAAAAACTTTTCTTTTGTAAGCACCAAAAGCTAATGTATCAACAAATTTTCCTGATTCATTTTTTTTTCGAAATGATACACCGCCAACGCCAAAAATTGAGGATTGTGCTTTACAAATAATATTTCCAATGAAACTATTTGAAAGATTTTCAATTGCTCCTCCAACACAATCAGCCTCTATTTTATCAAAAACACTTAGACAATTGTCAATATAGCCATCTTTTATTTTACAGTGCCCATCAATTCTCAATATTACATTTCCTTTAGATATTGACAATGCTCTATTAAACCCTGTTGGAACATATTCTTCAGGATTATCAATGATTATAATATTTATATCAGGATTACTTAAAATGATTTGGTTTATAATCTCTAGTGTATTATCAGTAGATCTTCCATCAGCTATAATAATTTCAAACTTGTCTTTTGAAACATTCTGATCAAAAATTGATTTGAGTGTCTCTGCAATGTATCCTGCCTCATTTTTTATCGGTAGAATTATAGAAATAAAATTAGGTTTATTCTTCATTTAATCATTCTTTTTGAAAAGAGCAGTACTATTTGCTTTATCCTAAATCAAAGATAGATATATTTTTTCAATTTTTTTTGCTATCTTAGAAGCAGAAAGCTCTTGAATGTAATTAGTTCCGTTACTAGGACGATTATTTGCGTAAACGATGGATAATTTATTTGAAATATCGTTAGAATTCATCTCGCAAATAAATGAATTATCTATAGATTTTAATCTTTCATTTACATCCCCAACATCGACCGATACAACAGGTGTATTACAAGCCATAGCTTCCTTAATTATATTTGGTGAACCTTCAGATTTTGAAGTTAATAAAACACAGTCACTAGCATTTATCCTTTCCGGGACTTCATTATGAGGTATGCCCTCTAATTTATGCAGCTTAAATGGTATATCATTTTTTTTAAGAATCTCGCACGCTTCCTCTGCTAACCATAGTTGTTTTCTAAGGTTGACTTTTCGATTGCCAGATGTGGATGGAAATAAAATATTAAAATATTTAGAGTCCCAATTTAAATTGGCTTGACATTGCTTTTTATTTCTAGGGTAAAACTTATTTAAATCAATGCCATTGGGAATGATTGAAACTTTTTTAAAATCGATGCTCTTGGGTAATGCATCATATAAATTTTTTGATTTAACAATAATTTTATGAGCTCTTTTTGATGACAACCTAGAAAAATAAACACCAAAAAATGTAGAAAATCTTTTAAAAATATTTGTGCTAGGCTCACCAAGCAAATCAGCTCCACAATAAGAAACTATAATTTTTTTTTGACTAATAACTTTACAAACTAAATAGGACATAAAACCCCCATACATACAATGAATTATATCAGGATTATAATTTTTTACTTTTATTTTTAAATGAAAAAACATTCTGAAATATTCTATTATGCCCTTATTGTCTCTTTCAATATGAATGACTTTTACGTTCAAACCTTCTTTTATCAAACTGTCCACTTGCTGTTTAATAAATGTTCCAGATGAAGGACTTAATTTAGTTGGGTACATATTTGTGACTGCTAAAATTTTCATACCTTAGTATTTCCGTAGAGTTAAGTTTTAATTCTGTCGTAATAGTCTATTGTTTTTGAAACAAATTGTTGCATTGAAAATAATTTTAAAGCAACCTCTCTACTTTCCTTTCCCATTTTCATTAACAAATCTTTATCGTTCATTATTTTTAGTATTTTTTTATAGAAATTTTCTGAATGAAGCTCCTTGATCACATACCCATTTAACCCATTCTTCACCATAAAAGATATATCACCAACATCAGATGCAATTATCGGTTTTCCATACACCATCGCTTCCATTATTACATTTGGAAACCCCTCATATTTAGAAACATGAACGAGCAGATGTGCTTCTTGGATGAATTTTTCAACATTATCTTGTTTGCCTACTAGTTGGATATAATTGCCAATATCAAAATTATCTATTTTACTTTGAAGTTTGCTCTTTGTTGGACCATCACCAACAATGATTATATTGAATTTTTTTTTTGAATTAAGTAAATCATTACATATGTCAATTAATAATTCCCAGTTTTTAATTGGAGATAATGAACCTATACCAATTATATTAAATTTATCATTTGAAGGTGATTTACTGTAATCGATATCAGTCTCAATACCATTTGTAATAACCTTTAAATCTTTTGGAATCCAAAATTTACTGCCTATTTCAATCTCTTTCTTCGCATTAAAGTTATTAGAAATTTGATGTGCCGGAAATTTTACATTTAAACGTCCATATATTTGGCCATTTTCAATTAGAGAACTAATATAACTACTTCTTATTGACCCAATTGCTATAGTTTTAAGATTTATACAGGATAAGTGAGCAATGAAATTAGTGTAAAAAGAATAGGAGTGTAGAATCTGTGGTTGAAGGTCAGAGACTAATTTTCTAAGCTTAAATAATTTAACAGTGGCATGATTAGAATTACCTAAGCTATAAATTTTTATTTTAAGCTCTTTTATTTTTTTTACATAAAATTCATCACTTCGATAATTCCAGACCACCAAGTTTGGGAAGAAATTTTTGCGATCAATATTTTTAAGTAAATAGTAAAGTTGTGTTTCTTGCCCTCCATGCCTAAGCTGACCAATTATGTACATAATATTCATTCGTTCAATCAATATAAAGATGCAGTGCTAATAAAATAATCACCCTATTGTATACGCCTTCTCTTGATACTCCCCTTAAAGCAGTTCTATCACGAAAAGCCTCTAACCATTTTGAATACTTTTTTTTATTTAAAATCTCTGGAATGACTTTTGACTCATGCATTAATAAATCATAAATAGTTTTTCTACCATCCTTACTTATCCATGTGTCAATCGGTATACCAAATCCCATTTTTGGTTTGTTTGCTATTTTTAATGGCAACTTCTTTTTCGCCAAAGTTCTTAATATTGATTTTGGTTGATTATTTTTTAGTTTATGATTGTACGGAATGGATAATGAAAAATTAATTAAATCCTCATCAAGCATTGGAACTCTTACTTCAATGCTATTTTTCATGCTTGCGGTATCAACTTTAAATAAATAATCATTGGGTAATTTGAGTCTCAAGTTTACTTCGGTAGCATGTGATATCAAGTCTTGGATTTGATGCTCTGATATATTGTGAGAATATTTCCATTTTTTCTCAAAATATCTTCTTACAGGTTTGTAATATTTATTATTGAATAGTGAATTATGCTCACTTTCTCTTATATAACAAAACATATTTTGAATCATTTTTGTATTATCAGCATTTGCAAATTCAGAAAAATTATTGGAGAATGAAGATGTAATTAACTGATGTCGATATAATGTTTTTGATAAAACATTAATAGAGTCCCAAAATATTTGTGGGATTCTTTTTAAGGATGCCAATCTTAATAAATGTCCGTAAAGCCGATAACCAGCAAAACCCTCGTCACCACCATCACCTGAAAGGACAACTGTCATATGCTCTGATATTACTTTAGATATAGCGCTTAAAGGGAAAATAGATGTATCCGCAAACGGTTGGCCTGCGTGCAATAACATATCAAATATAAAATCTAGATTAGCTGAATTTTGATTGTTTATTAAAGTATCATGCTTACTATTGATGCTATTTGCCACTATTAGAGCAGCCCATGTCTCATCATATTCTTCATCAGAAAATTTTACATTATAAGTATTTAAAGAATTATCATTTATATGGGTGCTTGCCACTTCTGAAACGAGGCTTGAGTCAATACCGCCGCTCAATAAAGAACCTAAAGGAACATCGCTTTCTAATTGTCTTTTGACAGAATCATTGATCAATAATTCAGTTTTTTCTATGCATTCACCATAAGATAATCTCTCATTAATTTGGATATCCCATTTGTTAAATTTTTCCTTTTTATATGTTATCTGATCATTCATTTTATAAGCATCAATAAAATATCCTGGCTCTAAATTTGCTATGTTTTTATAGAATGTATTGGGGGCAGGTATGTATGAAAGCCCAACAAAATCAAATATTGATTGTTCATTAGGCTCCAAATCAATAATTGGAAAATGCTTAAAACTATTTAGTTCACTAGAAAAAAAAAGATGGTTTTTTTTAAAAGAAAAAAATAATGGTTTAATCCCAAATCGATCCCTAGCCAATACCAATCTTCTTTTCCTTGTATCATAAATAGCAATTGAAAACATACCTTTCAATTTTTTTAAAAAACCAACATCAAACTTTTTATATAGATATGGAATTACCTCAGAATCAGATTTTCCTTAAAAGTTAATACCATCTAGATTTAATTCTCTTTTTAGTTCTTTATGATTATATATCTCGCCATTAAATATGACCCAAATTTTTTCGCTATTATCAGCTATTAGCTGATTACCACTATTAGAGGTATCAATGATACTTAATCTATTATGGATTAAAACACATTGCTTAAAGACTTTATGGGATTGGTTATCCGGACCTCTGTGGATCATATCATTTGTTATCTTTGAAATTATTGGGCGTTGATTATTTATATGCCCAATCCAACCAGCTATACCGCACATAGATAGTGTATTCCTACTTTTTTAAAAAGGGTGTAAACGTTTTTTAGGGGCCACTTCATAACTAACACACATACCAATTAAAAACCATAATATTTTAATATAATGATCATGCTTAAAGAAACCTCCAATTAAAATAACTGAAAAAGCTGTAAATATTATATATGCGATATTATTATCATTATGCTTTGATCTCATTGCAATAATTAAATATTGGAAACATTTAACCATCACCATGATAAATAAAATAAATCCAATTAATCCTGTTTCAGCAAGAACTTGAATATACATGTTGTGCGCACCCAGGTATGTGTATTTCTCAGGAATGTAATAAGGCAAATAATCACCGACACTCATGGAATATTCACCAATGCCAACGCCATAAATTGGCGAACCAGCAAACATCTTTAAACCAGAAAAAATTAAATCCCATCTAATATTATAATAAACTGAAGAATAAATATCCTTCGCTCCATAAAGTATATTATAATCTGCGCCTCTAAATAATGATAATATTATTAAATCCCAAAATTGTGTCTGCATAAAAACGATTAAAATCACCAATGTAATAAACAGAAAAAGTAATAAATGAGGAATGTATTCCCTTTTTAGGATTTTAATAAAAAAGGACATAAAACAAAATGTCAAAAGAATTAAACCTGCCCGCGAAAAGGTAATAATTGAAATAATAATCAATAATAAAATGGAAATAACGCTGAAAATTTTTATATAATAACCTTTTTTACTTATTAAAAAGTAGGCCATAAAAATAATTGAAATAATATAATTCCTTACTGCCGTATTGGCTCCACCTGTTAGTCCTCCAAAATTAATTGTCTCCATCCTCGTTTGCCCTATAATAAAACCACTCTGTAAAAACGGGATTAATCCTGAAATCAATGAAAATAAGCTAAAAATAAATAACACTTTCATTCTAGATTCGTCTTTATTGAAAACCATTCCTGCCAGAACTGCAAGTGCTATCAACTGAATAAAGGTAAAAGCCCATAGCCGCTCAGCATTAGTATCATATAGTAATGATGACTCTGGATTGGTAATTATAAACCAAACAAGGAAAAAAAATGAATATCTAATGATTTTTGATTTTACTAATATTTGCAAAATATTATTGAACCCATATTTAATAACTACTAGCAGTGTAATGAATATACCAGCTCTAGATATAATTGGGCTATTATATCCAAATAAGGATTCAATTATAAGACCGAATGTCTCAATTGAAACTAAAAGTGAAATAGAAATATCTGGGTGCTTAAATGAGATATAAGAAATTATAAGGAAACCTATTAGTGCAATAAACAATTCCATCAATTTATTTTGCTAATTCTTAAATTGTAATGATTAATTATTTTTAATGCTCTATCTTTGAAAGTATGCTTACTAGAGACTTTTTGATATAGGTTTTTGGAGACTCTATTCCTTTCAAATAAGTTTTCATCATCTTTGTATCGACTGACTTTGGATATTAAATCATCTACCCCATCATATATAATTATATCCCTGCCTATTATTATATCTTCGCTTAATAGTTTTAAATCTAATAGTTGAAAAGCACCTGACCCTGCTATTTCAAAAAATCTAGGATTGATGCCTTGATTTTGATGTTGATGGGCATTGATACAAATTTCAGAATTGTTATACAATGCGCATACCTCTTCATGCGATAGTTCCTGATTTTTGATAATGTTTTTTTTATACAACCAGGAAATTTTGTTTTTTTTATATCTAGTATATAAGGGGATTCCTTGATTATGACCTGCAATAATAATTGCTTCTTCATACAAATTTAAAGCTTCAATTAAACTTTCCAATATTTCTAATCGATTTTTAGATAAAGATCCTACAAAACAAATTTTCCACTTTTTATTTTGCTTTTTTTTATCGACGTAATACCTATCATCATAAGCCATTCTCAAAAGAGAGCTTGATTTGTTGATTTTTTCTAAAATATTTTTATCTTGATCATTATAATAGAATACATGATCAAATACTTTTAATTTTTCTTCAATTTCAGAATTTCTTAAATCATTAAATGCATCCATTATCCAGCAAGACATAAAACTTTCTGGCCACTCCGATTTTATTTTTTTTAAAAAATTTTGCGAAAAATAATCAGGCCTGATAAAAAGAATCATATCAAAATTATTTTTCGAAAATTTTGTGTAATTATAATTCTGACACGAATTCATTATAAAATTATATAAATATCCGTTAAATAATTTGTTTATAGATTTGAATAGTATCCTCCAAAGAAATGAATCATATAAATATAAAGGGTTTTTGAAACTAGACACTATTGGATGATGCCCTAGTTCTTGAAATGCATATGCTATTGAATGATTATAGCTTTTAAAATCAGAGCCTATTATTAGAATGCGCATAAAATTTATAGAATATAAACCTAGTTAAATTCTTTAATTATATGGTTTGCTACTTTAGATATTGAATTTCCCACATTTTGAAACAACTTATTTATCATTTCGTTATTAACAGAAAGCTTCAAATCATTTTTTAAAACTTTATCAAAAATTTCATTCAAATTATCTATTGATGATGCTCTTATTGCTAAACCACTTTTCCAATTATCAGCTAAATCAGGCCAATTACTATCATAAAACTGTATTACTGGTTTTTCAAATAAAATTGATTCATACATTACTGTTGAACAATAAGAAGCTGAATAATTACAAATATTCAATAATTCTGCTGATGAATATTCATTTTTTAATATTGTTATATCGCTATTATTTACATATAGCTGTCCATCTTCATTAGGGTGCAACTTTACAATAATGTTCATCCTGTTATAAAATTTCCTTGAAAGATCATTTATCCAATAAGCACACTCAATGGGTGCATTACCATTTCTTGATAGATCATTTCCATTAGAAAAAAAAACTAAAGTGGGAATTTTTTTTAGATTTAATTCTTTAAATATTTCATTTTTGCTTTTTAGACTAGAGGTCAAATCATCATGACGAGGACTACCTAAATTAAAAATTTTTGATGGATCCTCTCCTAGGTCAGTCAAAATATTTTTTGAAATTTGCCCCCAAGAAATAAAATTATCTGAAATCAGAGGAGTGTAAAATGCTTGTGGGATCCCATGCTGCAGTTCAATAGTCCTAATTTTTTTCTTCTTTCCTAGAACTGTAATCGCAGCACTAATTGGCATTGTCCTTGATACTGTAACTATGACCTTTGGTTGTACAATATCTAGCATATAATTTACACTGCTTGCTAAATCAGTTATTTGTTTACAATACTCTTGAAATAATGAATGATCTGGCTGGGTTTTAGTTTCCATTGCGACTTTTAATGTATTGTAGGCTTCACCAGACCAATTTGGAACAAAATAATTATATTTTCTATCTAAGATCATAAAGTTTTCTTTACTACCTACTTTTCCTCTATCAAGTATGACACCAACACTACTGCCAATTTTTTTCAAATGATTATATATTGGCATAACAATGTCCGTAATTACTTCTCTATCAGATTCGACACAAAGAATTATGTCATATTTTTTATAATTAGAATTGCTATTATATAAGGATTTCAGAGGCCTCAAAAAACTTTTCATTCTTTTTCTAATACCCATTTTTTTTCTATCAATAATTAAATCTTTGAAAAGCGAATATCTAATTATCTCAAGAAGTTCAAATTTTTGAAATAGTTCTTCTGTACTCTTAACGTAATCAAGATATAATTGGTCAAGGTTCTTCATATAAAATTATATAATCTTGTTTAAGCGCTGGAAATATCATTAATAGCTTTAGAGATCCTCAATCCCGCACCCCCATCTAGATCACCACAATCATTTTCTCTTGCCTTTTTTCTTCCCGCTGATTTACGAGCAGGATTCTTTAAATATTTTTCAATTAATTCTAAACAATGATTGTGATTTATTGCTAAATCAGAAAGGCCATAATTAATCATGTGCTTAACATCTGATCGATCATAAAATCTTTTTACTGATAAACCCCAAGGCGTATTCTTTTCATAGTCATAATAGATATTTATTATTGGTTTATCAAATATTGAGCTATCAATTGTCATAGTCCCACAAACATTTATCTGGATATCTTGGTAAAAGAGAGTAGATAGATGCATTTTTTCATCATTAATTATCATTTTAGATATTATACTTTCGTGTTCTTTACTTTGATATTCAAACTTGCCTTTTTGAGGGTAAACCTTCGCGTCTGAATACTCCTGAAGTAATAATTTAACATTGGACCCAAACATCCGAGGATGACCTCTTACTAGGAATTGTGGTTGATTGTATAACTTTCCTTCATTTATTGAATCAGCAATTTTTTGCACAATTTTTATCTCTTCCTCCATGATACCAGGAGTAGTCATAGTGTAAACGATTAAAGGACGATTAGGGTCTAATCCAATTATTGAGAAAAACTCTTCTCGAGAATAGCGATATTTTTCATTCAAATGATGATCAAATTGAGGTGAGCCTGTTATAATTATTTTATTTTTATCAGTTTCAGGATAAATATTAATTAAGTCATTTTTTATATGGTTAGACCAAACAAAATAATAATCTGATAATGGAAGATGGCGAATCTTAGCAACAATATTATCTCTTGAACGAATCATTACAATAGTTGGTATATTATATTTCTTAGCAGCTTCAACTAACAACATTTCACGTTTACCTTCTGGTGAAAAACTAATTACTGCTTTAGGTTTTACTTTATCAAATATATTTTTGTATTGTTTAATATGGTCATCTTGTTGCAAAATATTTGATATTTTTACTCTGGTTTGAATTGGATATCCAAAAACTCCCAATACCCAACCTTGCAGCCATTTAAATAAATAAGATATTTGACTAATAATTCTTTTCACTTTTGAATTCTGGTAATGATGATAACTTCTTGATTGGATCATACTGAAGAATGTATAACTAGCAAAATAAGCTTTTCTTGAAAAATATGTTCTTTCAATCTGGCTATTTAGATCTTTATTAAATGTATAATCAAAATCAATAAGACTATCAATATGAAATATATTCCCAACAATATCACTGCTACTTTCATACTGATTCGGATCTACTAGGACGTGGATATCATCTAGATGTTTATGTAAATCACCATAAATGACGTTCCTCAATGATAAAAAGCTATCGCACCCGATAATTATGGCCATTACATTTTCACTATCTTGATTTTTAAATAATTAAGTAATAGATAGATACTTTGTTACTAGTTCGTATATGGCGCCATTTCCGCCATTTTTTGATAGTATGATGTCAGATACAGCTTTTGCCTTTTCAGTCGCATTTTGGGGGCATACTCCTAATCCCGATGCTTCAATGGCAAATTCATCATGGTCAGAATCACCAACAAAACAAATATTTGATAAAGGTATTTTCAGTTCTTTAGATAAACTTTTTAGAGCCGATAATTTATCTTTACAGCCCTTAATTACATGATTTATGCCAAATGTTTTAGATATTTTTTCAACTATTTTGGATGATTCCCCCGTTATTATTGCAACATAAATATCATTCTTATGTATTTTTGTGACAGCATCTATATCATGATAATAAATTTTTTTTGACTCTCGACCGTTTTCATCGATAAATACACAGCCATCTGTAATAACACCATCTAGATCTAAAATTAAGAGATTTATTTCCCCTACCATACAGTTCTGCCTCCATCAATAACCAGATTTGAACCAGTCATATACGAACTTGCTTCTGAAATAAGAAAGATTATTGCCGCTTTATACTCATCCTCATTTGCCATTCGCCCCATCGGAATTAAATTGGTTAATTTTTTAACAAATTTAGAATCTTGATCTTGATATATACCACCTGGGCATAATGAATTTGCCCTAATATTTTTATGAGCCCAATATGTTGAAAGGTACTTTGTCAATCCAATTATTCCATGCTTAACAATAGAATAGCTTACTGGTTTAACTGGCTGCATATCATCAGGCATGTTTTTTGACCTATAGATTCTTTGGTCAGGAGCGATCAAACCTAAGTCACTAGCTATGTTCAGAATTACACCCCCCCCATTTTTAACCATTTCAGATCCAAAAACACGACTACACAAAAAAGCTCCTTTTAGACCTACTTCAATATCATTATCCCAATTATCAATAGGCATTGATTCAAATCTAGTATTTTTAGAATCGCCATCAGTCATTTTAGGATTATTTGTAGCATTATTAATTAAAATATGCACAGTTTTCAACTTTTTTTTAACTAACCTTAAGCTGGATAGAATTTCGCTTTCAATAGTAATGTCTGCTTTAATACCTATCGCATCAATTGAAAATGACTTTGAAATGTTTTTAGCTACTGCTTCTACTTCATCATTTATATCTATAAGAACTGGAACCCCACCATATTCAGCGATAGTTTGAGCGTGTTTAACTCCAAGAAGACCGGCTCCGCCGGTTATAACAACTGTTTTACCAAGTAATTTAAACTTATCAGATACTTTATCTAAGGTCACTACCCAACACGTCTCAGTTTATCAATAATGGGTAATTCACTGTCATAAACGCGCTTAATCCCATCTCCCATTGCATCTTCAATAGCTCTGATATCTTTAATCATTCTAGCGAAACCATTAGGTTCAACTGATGCGGCCTGGTCACTACCCCACATTGATCTATCAAGTGTTATATGTCGTTCAATAATACATGCACCGAGAGCACCTGCTGCTACTGATGTAGCTAGACCTACTTCATGGCCAGAAAATCCTATAGGAATATTATATTTTTCTTTGAAAGTACCTATCGCATTCAAGTTAATTTCATTTAAATTAGTAGGATATGTACTAGTACAGTGCAGGATAATAAGGTCCTCTAATCCAAGGATGCTTACAGCATGATCTATTTGTTCAATAGTACTCATACCTGTAGATAAAATAATTGGTCTACCATACTCTTTATGCCTTTTTAATAAATTATCATCAGTTAGAGATGCTGATGCAATCTTATAGCATGGAGGATTAAATTGTTCCATAAAATCAACAGAAGCTTCATCCCAGCAAGAACTAAACCAAAGTATATCTTTTTCTTTACAATAATTGTTTATTTCTGTATACTGATCAAAATCAAACTCCAAACCATGCTTTAAATCTCCATTAAGATTCCCAAATGGGTTTTCTCTAGGTGTAGATAGCTCATCAGGGGTATATACAACTTCAACTGTTCTTTTTTGAAATTTTACTGCTTGACAACCAGATTTTACTGCTTCATCGATTAGTTTTTTGGCAATATCTAAATCACCATTATGATTTATACCAATTTCTGCTATGAAAAAAATTGGTGACTTGTCATCTATTTTATGCTTACCTAATTTAACTGCTTTCATTATTCTTGTCTCTTTTTTAACTATTAAAATAAATCTATCATTTACAGTTAAAAAATAATGCTAATTTTTAAAATTAACTAACCTAACATTTTTGAGCATTAGACAGAGTGTCGCTTCGGATGTTTGATATTTTCATCGATATTATTTAATATTTTTTCAATCGCGGGTATGTCCTCAGGATAATCCAATTCAAATAATGTTTCATCAATTATAAAAGGCAAAACTTTTTTCCCAGACATTGAATTTTTGCTAAGTATAGTCGAAGGTTTAATTATGTCAATATATCCATTTTGCCAATAGACTTCTGGAAGAGACTGTCTTGGCATAGAATGTGAATCAATCATATCTGGGATATTTAAAATTGGGTTCATGAAATTATTATTTATTGACCACATTTTATAAGGTGTTTGCAATGCTAAACTTACAGATCTCAATGAGTCAGCATTTTCTATTCTTTTAATGGTACTTATTGCTTTATCAATGGTAGACACACTCCTTACGGGGCCAGTTGGCCTGAGATGCACAATTAAATCCGGATTATAGTTTTCATTTTTTCTAAGCCAATTTAAAGTATGTTTAAAAACATCAATATCAGGTGAATTATCAGCAGCATATTTTTTTGGTCGAATGAAGGGAACCTCAGCACCCCATTTTTTACTAACTTCTGAAATATCTTTACCATCTGTAGAAACAATTACTCTATTAATATATTTTGAATCTAAAGCTTGCAAAATTGAATGAGCAATTAATGGCTTACCTGCTATATCCATGATATTCTTCCCAGGAATACCCTTAGAGCCCGATCTTGCAGGTATTAAAGCAAGAATTTTTTTGTTCGATTTTTTCATATTATTATTACTTTCCCAGTTTGTAAAGAATTTTTAGCAGCTAATGACACCTTTAGCATTTTTTTTCCCTCCTCCAAATCATGGGATGTTTTAGTGTTATTTTTTACACATTGAAAAAATTTGCTAATTGATGATATAAACATTTCATCTCTATCAAACTTAGGAAGGTTGATTAGCTCCCTAGAATTATTTTTTTCAATAATAATTTGGTTTTTATAGAAATCAAATTCTAAACAAGAATTGTCACCGATTATTTTACAAATCCTTTTATGTGGCCTTTGTAAATAGTCGATATGGACATAAGCGGGTAAGGGTTTACCATGAACCTTAAAACCAAATAATATATCAACTGAATCTTCCACTTCTAAGTTTAAATTACTTAGGGGCCCTCCAATCGCAAAAACCTTCTCGGGCAAACCAAAATACCACAGTAGCAAATTAATTTCATGAGTTTGATGACTGAGAGAGCCACCCCCTAGCTCAGGAACAGCAGCATGCAGATCTTTGTAAGATTCATAAGGGTGCCAATCTTTTATATTTTCTCCAGATTCAAAGTATACTGATAGTATATTACCGAAAAATTTATTATCAATTAATTTCTTAATTTTTCTGTAACCATGATGAAAACGCCTTTGATAACCAATGTATGTAATTAGGCCTTTTGATTTCACAATTTCTGTTAATTCATCAATACCATCCCAAGAGTCTGATAATTCTTTTTCAATATAAAGATGAGATCCCACTCGTGCAGCTTTAATTGCGATCGGAATATGGAGAACGTTAGGGTTGGATATAATAGTAACGCTAGGCTTTTCAGAAAGAGCCTCATCTATATCATAGTATGATTTTAATTTAAAAACTTTTTCAAGATTCTTATTTTTATTTACAGTCATATCTGAGTTTAAAACACGATCAGTATTACGCTGCCTAAAAGCAATTACTTCTACTGAATCACCAAACAATTTCTGAATATTTCTAAGATGACGTTGCCCAATTGAACCAAGCCCAGTAATTAATATCTTCATTTATTAAATGTTATTGTTATCTATGTAGTGATTTGCCCAAAGTTCTAAGTTTATCCACTGCCAGATAAAAAAAGAATTATTAAGTTGACCTGTGAAATATTCATTTAGTTTTTCCTTCCCTTTTTTTTCATTTACCCACCCTCTTTTCCAAAAATTACCATCATTTAATGTAGAGGTTATCCAACCTTTTAGTTCGTTTCTAAACCACTCCCGCTGAGGAGTTTGAACTTGCCTCTTAGGAGTAAATTTTATGTTTGAAGGCAATAGATCACCCACGGAATCTCTTAATATTCTTTTCTGCTTTGAACCTTTAATTAAATCTTCATTAGGTAATGCAAACTCATAAGCAAGTAATCTATGATCCAAAAATGGTGGCCTTAGTTCGCAACCGACTGACATACTAAGTTTATCTCTAAATCTTAAAGCTCTTGGTAGCTTTATGTACCTTAGATCTTTATACATTATATTTTTTAAATAATTATCGAAAGGTTGATCAAAATTATTTTTAATATCTTTATTTTTTTCTACGAAGCTGTTATTTAATGATGATGCATTTACGCTTCTTGTCAGGTCTTGCCCCCTACCAACTTGCTGATTAGATATTACCTCCTCAATGAGGTTTAAATATTTGTGTTTACTATTTTTCGTAATACCAAAGTCTTGAAATTCAGAATCAAGTTTTTCAAAATTGTTGTCTGATTTGAGATCTGCCCAATACGCAGGAAGAAACCTACTATATCCAGCAAGACCCTCATCAATACCAGATCCATCCATAATAACAATGAACCCTTTATTTCTAATCATTTCAAAACCCCTGCAATAACCAGATATTGGCAATCCAGCAAATGGTTCTTCCTGATTAATAAAATCTTTTCGAATGTTTTCAACAAAATCATCAGAGCATATTGTTACATAATTATCATTAATTACTGAATTTTTCATCATCTCTTTAACATATTGTCCCTCACTGTATTCTTCTTCAATGTAATCAACGGTAAATGACTCAATATTACTTGGATCTTCTACATTTCTATTAATTAATGCCAAAAGTAATGCAGAGTCTATTCCGCCACTTACAGCAACACCAATTGGGACATCACTTCTCATATGAAAATTTATTGAGCTATTTAAAATTTCCATTAATTTCGTTTGCCTTTTTTTATAATTATTTGGAACAATCACATTATTAACTTCTTCAAATAAATTCCAATATTTCTTTTTAGATATAATCTTACCATTTCTAACTTTAAGTGAATGCCCTGGCTCTAGTTTTAATATACTTTCAAAAAAAGTATTCTCTGTATGGTCGTAATAGTCTTTCGCTAGAAAATCATACAAGACCTGGTCATTGACAATCCTTTTTTGACCGATAAGAAGAGGTCTAATTTCAGATGAAAAATAGAAATTTTGACTCATGTCTGTTTTATAATAAAATGGTTTTATTCCAAATCGATCTCTAGCACAAAATAAAGTTTCCTCTTCCTTATCCCAGATAGCAAATGAAAACATACCAATTAATTTCTTTAGGCAATGCTCTCCATATTCGATGTATGAATTCAGTAGTACCTCAGTATCAGAATTACTAATATATCTTTTATTCTCTAATTCATTTTTAAGCTCTAAATAATTATAGATTTCCCCGTTGAAAACTATAGTATACCTTCCATCAATATCCGTCATTGGTTGTTTCGCGTTATTGGATAAATCGATAATTTTTAATCTGCGATGACCAAGTGCAATATTTTTTCCAAAAAAGGTTCCATATCCATCAGGCCCTCTATGAGATTGCATAGAGGTCATACGATCAATTAATACTGATTTACTT
>MDSZ01050404.1_pt1 | contig 17453 bp, 28 predicted proteins | sample 811201 | NCBI WGS metagenome assembly MDSZ01 (sample SAMN05326647, study PRJNA326480) | marine metagenome | isolation source: seawater | place: Indian Ocean: North | collected 2010
CGGTTCACTTCTTGAGCGTAGCATCGCAACACGCACGGGAACTATTCTGTCTGAGCGAGAGTAGGTTCCGTTCTCGTTGTCAATATACACACGCACACGAGCCACTTGATTATCCGGTTCGGCAGAGATGGTGTTAGTTCCTCCCGTCGATGTGACGACCGGGTATTCTCCTTGGCTCGCTACTGATTCGACTTTGCCGACATACGGGCCTTTGTCTGTGGACCATCCCACCCAATCGCCGGACGATAGTGAGCCCTGTTCAGCGTAGGACCTGTCATCCTCGGCCTCGAATGTTCTCCTTAGTTTCCTTGACCACGATAGTCCGGGGCGTCCACCCCATAGAAGAGCGGCGACCCACGCTGGGCTATCCTTGGGCTCATCGAGGAATCTCGCATTTCTTCCCCACCATCGAATCATCTTCCTCGCCTTGGCGATTGTGATTGGAGTTCCACGAACGATTGCCTTCGCTTCCCGGACTGTTGCTCCTTCTAACCCGGAACCACTCAGTCCATCCTCGTGAAGTTTCAATCCTGTTCGGCACGCATCACGAACTCCCTGCGGGGGAGTCAATTGTTGTCGGGTTGGAGTCTTCTTCGTTCGAGTTTTTTTCTTCGTAGGCATCGGAACTTCCGGGACTATCGGCTCCGATACGGTCGGAGTTTCACCGGCTGGTGGAACATACGGAATCAGAGTGCAACGACAGTTCGGATGAGCGGGCAAAATTCCGGAAGCCTCGGAGATGTCATAGATTGCATCGCCGAATGGCAAGCACAAATCCTTGTCAGTCTGAGTATCGACCTCGACCAATCTTTGCATGAATCGAATGCCCGCCTTACGCACGCCCGATATGTGAGCGGTCTCGACGACACGCCGAGTTTCAGTTCTCGCTATGCGTGTATAGAATCCCTTGGGGTATCGGTCTCCGTTGGGGTCGATTCGTCTCTTCATCTCGCTCGCCGCCCAGCCCCAATTGCGTCCGGTCGTGGTCATGGTTTGGAAAACACCGATGACTCTCTCACGGAATCCGTTGAGTGTGTTGCGAAGCGCAGGTAATTGCCATCGCCTCTGCCAATACGAAAGGAGAGCGGTATCGGTTGAGTCTAATGCGATTGACACAGCCGTGCTGGCCGACACGAGTCCGAGAGTGGATTCGTAGCCAGCGAGTGTCTCGACGCCGATGACCGCTAACTGCTGGTCCAGCAAGTTCTCGATTTCCGAGTCCAGCAGTCTGATTGACCAATCTAAGTCAGAAGCGGAGATGTCCTTACCGACCATGACTTCGCCATCCCGGAATCGGGAACCATACTGCTCGAGTAGCCTGTCAGAGAACTGTTGATGTTCGTTGGTGAATAGTTCAATCATAGATACGGCTCGTTCCTCTTCCAAATCCTCGAACTCGGTTTGCTTCTCAACACGCTTACTTGCGATTGTTAAGAAATCTTCCTCAGAAATATCAACCTCGAATTCCTCGATGAACCACGGAGATTCGCCAGCGGCTTCTCCTGTGCCAGCGGGCGGGGCTATCGAGGGGAATAGGTCGAGTAAATTCAGTTCCTCCGGCAAATTCGAACTCGATTCGTCGTCATCTTCTGACGCATCTTCATCCGGAACATCGGAATCATCGAGCGCACCGGGCTGGTTGATTTGCAGTTTGGGTGAGATGAAGAATGGATTGTCGGCTTCGTTGATGTCAAGACGCTCAAGACCGAGAACGCTTCTCGCCTCGTTGATACTGATTGTTGATTCTTGACGGAGAGTGGAGATTGCATTCGCATTCGAATTGAATGTCTCGGCTCTCACTTGGTCTTGCTTTGGTCGAATGCTGATGAATTCGAAAACCCAATCTTCAATCCCGAGTAGGGGGAGAATGTTGTTGTTGATTACGGATGATACTCTGTGATGGTAGCCCTCGACCACATCATACCATGCGTCTAACTGTTGCTCCGGGTTTGCTAACTTCCCGGTCTGAACCCATCCTAACTTCATCGGTGGAATACCGAACACAGCGCATATCTCTTCCCTGTAGTAATAGAGCAGGTCTAACTGAGCGCCTTCTCGAGTGGAATCAATGAGCCTGTGCATATTGAATCCGGAACCGCCGTTGATTGCGATAAGGCCGAACGGAGATTGACCGCCGGACAATTGTTGCTCGATGAGACCGAGCATCGCTTTCATCTCAGCGTTGGAAATGTCACCGACATTCAGAATCGTCTTCGGGAGAGTTCCTGTGTAAAGTGCGTTGAGATAATTCGAGAGGTTCAATTGACCTGTGATAACTTCGAGAAGGGGGATGAGTGGGCTTGACCCATATCCTCGACCCTGCTTGAACTTCGCAATATGGAGAACTTTGTCTCGACTGAACTTCCGGACTTTCTTGTTGATTGTCTGAACATAAGCCATGTTTGGCGGCGCTGGTAATTGCGGACCGGGAACTATCTTGACGGTATCAGCCTCGATAGGCCATATCGCTCTGAGTTCTCCACCGAAATTCCATTCCTCATTATTGTCTCCACCACTTCGGTCTTCGGTTCCATCGAGTTCGAGATATGCGTCGCCGAACAGAATCAAATCGAAGAGCATGGTCTCCAACCATTCGTCGCCCATGTCATCCGGGTTCGGGCGCTTGAAGAAAGCACGGGCCTTCTCTAATTGAGAGGCTTCACCTTCCTCCTTCCCATCAGCGAGTTTGAAATGATAGCCGTTCGATAGAGTGTCATCGACGGCCCTTCGGAGAATCGCATTCACGACTTCCGATTTGTTGGCGATAGTTCGGAGCAGAGAATAATCGACGGGAGTCGCCGCGCCCTGCTTCTTCTGATACCCGCTCGTTTGCGCCTGTATCTTTGATAGAGAGGCGAGGTCCTTGCCGTCCCAATCGAGAGAACGATTGACGACATCGTTGAGCCTCTGAACATCAGCAGGGTCCGCTCGCCTCCTAAGCAAGCGGTCAAGAATGCCTCTATTCCTTTCGGCCATTGTTATATTGAGAACCCGGGTTGGTTATTCAGCCTATTGGATGATTACATTTGGGAGGCAACGCCCAATGACGCCATGAGAGCGGCCACCATGACGGAGACTGCCTTTTGCACATATCCACGAATGAAGTCTTTGACATCTTCATTGAATGCCTCTAACTGACCGACCTTCTCGTTCATCACGGCGATGTCAGTTTGCATCTTTGAAATATCCTTCTCGATATGGTGAAGATGGTTATCTCGGAGTGTAGCCATTTCCTGTCGAATGAGTCTTATCTCATCGAGGACATCGCTCACTTCAAGCCCGCCTTGACCTTATCCTTTGCATCGTCAATGGCGTCAGCGACTTTGTCCTTAACTTCCTCGAGGTCGCTTTTGACTTCCGGGTCGAGTTCATCCTCCACGGCTTCTGCCGCTTCCTTGATTTCCTTCACCTTCTCTTCGGCTTCTTCGACAGCGTCAAGAACTTCGCTGAGGCTTATCTTGCCATCAGCCGACATCTGAGCGTATTTCCTAAGTCCCCAAACCGCACCAGCGGCGAGGGCTGTTCCGAGTGCTATCCATAGTTCGAGACCAACACCTAAAATTTCCATGATTTAGCCCCCCTCACTTTATGGTTAATATCACTTGCCGCCCTTCTTTGCAGGGACCTTTGGCATTTCATTACCATGTGCGTGAGCCTGCGCTCTCTCTTCCAACATCTGTCGGTGAGTCATTTCGGCCTTTGCTAATTCCATAGCGTGTCCGGACTCTGCCCTTGCCTTCTCGATGTCGAGTTCGAGACGAGATGGAAGAACATTCAGTTCCGCTACCTGCTCTGCTTTCCATGTCTCCAATATCGAATTGATAAACAGAAGCGCTGGGCCTCCGATTATCGCAATCAACGAGACATAGAAGTCGAGGTCTTGAGAGACCGTCCCCGAGTCATCATTGATTCCCATGTATATCACATAACAGGCGAATGTCAGCCATGCGAGAACGAGCGGGACCGCTACGAACAGCATGAGATAATTATTGAACGCCCTGTCCGATGCACCCTTGCTCATACTTGAACCGCTTGAGGTGGGGGTTTATCACGGAAGTGCTTCAAGCCCCAAAGGTGCGTATCTCAAACCCTTCACCCTCGTCAGCAAAGTCAGCGGCGATTCTTGCATAGATGAGAGCGTGGAGAGCGTGGTCGTCTCCGTCCCTTCCATATTTGGTCAATTGTTGCCCTCGAATGGGGCGGTTTGAGTTCATATCTGTCTCTTCTGACGAATTCAAAGCACAGAACTCATCGAGGACCCACGAGAGGGAGTCGTTCTTCCACGGTAGCGAATGCTCGCCCTGCTTGATAGCCTCAAGCGTCTGTTCGATGTATGTTGTCCTATCCACCACCACCATGTAAATGAGGTTCCTGTTGTTGTCCCTGCGCTTGTATTCGTATGGTGTGAGGGGCCGAGATGAATAGTAGCACGACTTCACTCGTTCCCCAAATTCATTCTGTAGTTCACGGACCTGTCGGGCTCCGTAGCCAATATCGCAAACGACCTGCGTTGCGTTATATCTGAGAATCATCTCCTTGATGACCTCGACCTCATCTTCCTCATCCCGGGAATCGACTTTCATCGCATTCAGAATCTCTCCATTTTCCGGATTCATCACGACGACCGTTGTCTCCCGACCCCAATCAATTCCCATCACCGAGTTTCCGGGTGGCGATACTGCATTTGTCACGCCCCTATCGGCGTCGATAATCGCCACGGCTTCGCTGTAGGTGAGCGGTTTTGTTGCACCAGCGAAAAATTCACCGAGAACTTCGTTGGAAAATCGGCGGGGTGTGTAGGTCTCCTTCTTCTGTTGAATGTCAGCCTCGGTTATGTCCGGGTGCATCTCCTGTGAGATGTGATAGCCGATGAGGTCGCCCTCACCGTGAACCCATTTCGTTCCGTCCCATTCTCCCTTCGTGGTCTTCTCCCATAATTTCCAAAACTCAGAACCTTGCTCACGAGCGGTTCCCGAGACGACGACCCACTTGTATTCTGAAAGGGCCAGCATCTCAATCAACATAGGAAGAATGTCCCCGCCCGAGTCTTGATATTCGTCGATGCAACACAAATCCGCTTCGACCCCGAGCAGGGCATGGGCGTCCCCCCAATTCGAGTAGGCATAGAAGTGGTTCAGAGACCTGCCTCCAACATCGAATGTCTGATGGCTGACCGAGGTCTTCACCCGTGAGCGCATGAGGCATCCATTGTTCACGGACGACATGAGTGCCCCGTTGAATCTCTCTTCAACGAACCTGCTGACCTGCGGTTGGCGTGGAGCCGTATAGACGGCGTTGAAGTATGGAATGTTGAGCAACCCATACATCAGAATGTTGCAGATGGTCTCGGTCTTCTCGACCTTACGGCTACACTTCAAGACGATAATCTTCGCTTTGTCATTTTTCACATCGGGTCGGAAGTTCCGATAAATGTCAATCAGATATGGTCGAGCCGCCAATGAAAACGGTTGCCCGTTTATCGTGCGGAAATACTGAGCCCAACGGTCGGGATAGAGTGCTATCTCCTTGGCCTGTTGTGCAGTCAGAGCCTCGCTCATTGAGACGAGGACGGAACACGCTCGACTTTAGACCATTCGTCCATAGAGCGTTGTGCATCCTCATACGAGTCGCAGGTGAACATGATTGTGTTAGTGTCCAAATCCACCACGGCCCATGAGCCCGGGGTCAGTTCGACGGCCTTCAAATTGACCTTCTGTTCGACCACTTCAATAATCTCAATGGCAGTTCCCTTCGACCATGGTAGCCTGTAGTTCTTAGCGCACACAGGCCCATACCCGTGAGCGGTGGAGCGCTCGTCCTCTAACTGCTTGTTGCAGAAGCAACATCGGCCAGCGAGTCGGCCCATCTCAGCCATCTTCTCAATTGGGTCTGTCTTGAAGTCCTCGAGCATATCAACGACCCAATGCTGGTCCATGACGGTCCTGTTGGATGGTGTGAATTCGTTGGTGACTACGCTGATGTAGCCAGCGACCTCCTTCTCGGCTGGGTTGCCACGAGTCGTCTCGTGTCCCTTGTGGTTCACGGAAGCGTGCTTCTGAGCCCTGTGAATAATTTCAACAACGAGCAAATCTGAGGGAATGTCCCTGTCGGACTTTCTCTTTGTTCCGGGTGTGCGGACCCATACCTCACGGGTGTGGCCGTCGGGTGCGGTCGCCCATAGAGTAATGCGTGGTTCTTTCAGAGCCTTGGTTCCGGTGTCACCAGCCCTCGCCACGAGTTCGACAACCGCGTCGTAGTCGGAGAAGGTTGTGTCGGATGGGTGGTTCAGCCACTCGGCCTTACCCTTCTCAATTAGGACATTGACCCAATACTGCTGTTTTGGAGAGAAGTTTCCACGGGACGCCCATCTCTTGACGAGGTCTGAGGCGAACTCTCTCGAGGACTCCTTGACTAAGAATGGCCCGTATGTCTCGAGTTCAATTACCTGTGCGGTCTTCTCGTGAACCTTGGTTCTCTTGTCGCCCTCGTTGCCTGCGAGTTTGTGAACCCAATACTCCTGTTTTGGTGAAAGGCCACCCTTGGCGTCGTATTGGTTCAGCAAAGACTGTGCGAAGTTCCTCGACTTCGGGTTCATATCCTTGACTTTCGTGCGTAGCACCCTAATGCTCTCAATAAGTTCTGTCATCAATATAACCGAGTGGGCCCACCCTTATAAGGGCTTCTATTGATAATTCAGATTATTGAGACCGGTTGAACCTGTGTGTCCGGTTGAACCTGTGTCAAGCCCATGGGTCCTGTCTTTGCTCGGCCATCTTGGCCTCACGAATGACACGCTCACGAGCCCGGCGCTCTTCGGTCGCCCTGCGGGTCTGAGTTCGAGTCCACCGGGCGTTGCCTGCATCGACCGCCGCCTTGACGGTTGGTTCAATTGCTGGGTCATCGGGACCGTTGAAGTGAATGGCCCATTGGAACCCTCTGCCGAACATCTTGACATCGACAACCTTGGTTTGCTCCGGGTCGAGTTCGCCCTTGACCCTCTTCCATGCTTCGTCCTTGAGCCATAGAGCGCAGGCTCCACCACGGGAACCGTATATCGCACCTATGCGCTGGTCGGAGCCAGCGAGTGCTATGGCCTCGTATTTCACAGAACCAGCCTCCATCGTGTCGATAGAGCAACCGTTCTCCATGAACAGGTCAGCCACTTTTGCCTTAGTCATTCTCTTCAATTCGTTCTTCGCTATCTTTGCCATTGGTCGTATCACCATCCGGAGGGGATATTGCCCCCTCGCTTGTATCAATGGGCGGTTCGACCACCTTTATCAATGTATAGGATTCTGACCAAACACCGTTATTAAATTTTTGACAACACTCATCGCAGGCACTTTCGGGCTTCAACGGCCTATCTCGCAGAAGAATTTTCGTGCAATTTCGACATTCGTATCTGTGCAATCGACCATCATTTCGAGCGGAGACCTCGAGAGCCCGGACGAACTTGGCTCGTTGGTGTTTGTAATCTTCGAACCTCTCCCATCCTTCTTCTATCGAGCGGAATAGGCTACCGTGTCCAGCCTCCGGACCGAGGACAAAGTGAATGAGTTCGTGACGAACGAGTCCGAGAAGAAGGACCGGCTGGTTCCACTCGAATGCTCTCGGATGAATTGCGAGAGTCGGAATATCACCTTGGGTTGCGGTCGCCAAAGTATAGAGCGTCTCATCAGCGAGATAACGCATACGCATCCATGATGTTCCAATTGGCAGTCCGCCGAAGTTATTCTGTTCTGTTGAACGAAGATACCGATACAGTTCTCGAACTCGTATCAGATGCTCGGGCCTCAGCGGTCTGCTGAATGAGAGTCTATCGTCCATATCTGAATTACCTCGCCCACCCTCTTAACGATGAAGGGTTCGTTCCCGTGTATCGTGAGAAATGTGATTAGGTCATTACTGTGTAAATCGAATTCCCGAATCGGACCCATGGAAATCTCGTCCAGCATCCTCATCTTCTTCTCGTCATTCGTCTGACCTACATCGGCCTCTAACATTGATTTGGGAATTTCTCTGTCACTCATACTCGACCAGCACTTTAATGCCACGAGGAACGACTATTCTAACTGTATGTTCCACATCACCGAGAGGTTCGGCTATCTGTCGAAGTAGTTCTTCTCTTCGCTCTTCGCCGAGTTCGATTGTCTTCGAGACGAGACTGTTCGACTTCTTTGCTTCTGACGCCTGTGCGATTGGTCCGGGAACTTCGCTCTTTTGCCAATCTAATTTCTTGATGGGCTTCGGTGCGAATCCGAGAGTGTAGTGCGGGTGAACCCAATAGAACTTATTTCGGACACTATATCCCAGCCGAGTCAGCCAATAAGTGACCTTTATCCATTCTGCGTGAGAAATCATAGCGCCGAAGAACTCCTTTTCGATGACGCTCTTCCTCACCCCCTTAGCCCCGTGGGCTAAAATGTAGTTCTGAAAATTGTCGTTTAATGCTTCTTTGGCTGTTGCGCTGTTGATTGATGGCATGGTCCTCACCAAACCGAGAGTCGAGTCCCCACCCTCTTAAGTGTTTTGGTTTATCAATAATTCTATCTCTCAAGGATTAGACGAACAGCGTTAGAATTAGCGCCGGGGTCATAGTCGATGTTCCACATCTGAGGGTTGTCGTGGTCCGGGTTGAGAACTCTGACCGAGTGCTTCTCGACTGTGAAGCCGAGTGACTCGAACATCTTGATTATGTCTTGAGGGTGTGTGGCAATATCCATCATCCACGGCTTCTCTGTTAATTCATCGGGTGCGATTCTCCAACCAACCGGAGTATCGACGACTGTTATCGACCACATATTCTGACCGACCCGCCCCACCTACTTAATCGAACTCGATAAGCACATCGGCGGTGGCGGAATTCAGAGTCAGAACGACGCAAAGCCCAGCGGGGAAAAGTGCCCCATCGAAGGAGAAGTCGAATGACCCCTGTGCGAGTGTGAATGTGTGAACGAGATTGCCTGCCGCAATATCACCCACAGCGAGGACATTGTGTAGGGCGAGCGTGGCGGCGCTGTTGCTCGTGTTGCCTGTTATTCCCTTGAGGTATGTTGCTGGTCCGCTGACTGCGGTGTTGCCAGCAGAGAGGGAGATGATGCTACTCATTACCACGGCAGTCGAGTTTGAGGTTAATTACTGATACGCCCAATCTGACCCTCCGAACCGAGGCGACTTCACCGGCTTTCCGGCAACCGGGAGAAGAGATGCCTCTCTAAACCCAGCAGGGCGGTAAATGGTGCGGATTCTATTATTCGGCCAACCCTTTCTCCTTTCCATCCCCGGGTCGGTCCTAACTGACTCACTTGCGTGCCGGGAAGTGCTTATCCCGTTGCCGAACGAGTTCGACTCATGCCTTTGGGGCGGATTCAGAGTGCGGTGTTCAGTCGCACTCCCACTTACACCCCTCCGAGTAGTGTTTCATTGATAAATTTTTCTATTGATAACAACGATACATTGATAAGGGGAAACCCCCACGCATGGTCATGGCAAGACAGATGCTACTCACGCAAGCAAACCGCAGAGCGCTACCCGCTCTTTACTCGCAAGATGGACTCGGAACTGACGCAATCGCACAGGTCCGCTACTTTTGGGGAGGCCGAAGCGCCTTCTATGCAACCGAATTCGACGGCGAAGACACATTCTTCGGCTACATGATTAACGAATACGGCGAAGGTGAGTGGGGCTACCAATCACTTTCCGAGATGGAGCGCAACGCTTCCCACCGCAGATTCATGGGCGTTGAGAGAGATTACCACTTCTCGCCTTGTGCAGTAAGCGCAGTCCGCGAATTCTGAGCAAACTCGACGCTGATTTAGTGAGAAAATCCTCCGAATATGGAGGAAAAGCCCAGCGAAAGCCATATTTTCATTGATATTTAGAAAACATTGATATACTAAACCCCCCCTCGACTGTATATGAGCAGACACACCCTAACCGGACCCCTTGGACGACAGGTCGCCCGCACCGCTATGGAGGGCGCAATCATCCGTGAGATGGCAGACGAAATGGACTTGAACGAGTGGGAGACCGGATTCGTGGCTTCCGTTGTTCAGAGAATGACCGGAGACTATGTCCGAAGCCCATCCGAGAAGCAGGTTGCCTGCTTGGAGAGAATGGGAATATCCATGGACGAGGTTGCTGACGAGCGCAGGGCTCGACAGAACGCCTTGGAAGAGCGCCGAAGAGAACAGCGCAGGGCTCACAGGGAATGGCAGGCTCAGAACGGGAGGGGCTACTGATGGACCACTTCGATGTTGAAGACATAATCCAAATCTGCGACTCGTGCGGATTCCACATTACCTGCGGTGACGGCTGTTGCCAATGGTGCGGTGCTGACTACTAAAGCGGTTGAACTTGGGCTCGCCTCAGAAGAGGGAATGGGTTCTCGTTGTTGGGCTTCGGAACTTGATGTGGACTATTCGGGTGTTGCTCGAATGTCTGTGGGAACTCCCTCAATGGGAAGTGACGGCGTAGCCTCTCCGGTCTGTCGTCCTTTCTCGGCGCTCTTCTGAATGCCATCAATGAATGCTTGAACCACCAAAAACTCGCCGCTTCTCTCAAGCGTAGTGTCTCATCGAGGTCGAGATAGAATCCGAACTCGTGCATTTTTCGAATGACAGAACTGTTGGAAAGTTCGTTCACATGACCATGACCCCCCTGTCCGGGAGTCGCCCATGACAGGACCAACCGGTTCGCTGTCATTTTTGACAAATTTCTGAGGAAGTCTTTCTCCCTATCCGGCTCGATATGCTCGCCGACTTCGAGACAGAAAGCATTCCTTGGCGCAAATTGATTTCCCGCCGAAGTCAAATCGAACTCGTAAATCGTGTGAAAATTTCCAATCTCTTGAATTCCCGGAGTTCCCTCGACTCCGATTATCTCGTAGCCATGGTAGTCGAAGATTGTGCAATAGTCTCCGAGGCCACAGCCTATGTCCCACATGAATTCGTTCTTTGGAAAGAAGTCCAACATGGCAAGAGCCAAACTCGAATCGGTTGAGTGATTGGTCTTCGCATACTCAGCGTCCCAAATCCCCTTACTCTTCTTCCGCATTCTTCCGACCCCAGCGCTTTCGCTTTCTCTTTGCCTTCCGCTCTTCCGCCTTCCGGGCTTCTCGCTCTTCCTTCTCGATGACAGCCCGAGGGACTCGCTTCCCCGTCTTCGGGTGCGCTTGATAGTAGCCCGGCTCTCTGTTCTCCTGTCGCTCGAGCGAACACCAATCACACGAGTGAACGGAGTCCTCTGTGTGCTTGAGATACTTGGCGACCTCGGGAACCGCTTCGGCGGCGTAAATGGAGATAGCCCGACCATCGTCGAACTCGAGACCGACGGTGCAAGGCCGTCCATGATGCTCGCATACGCATCGGTATTTGTCCCAGCAGGTCTTCGTGACTCCCATCATCGCACCTGCTTTGACATCTGTCCCAATGGGTGAGGTTGAATTCGAACTCGCTTCAAAATGTATTCCAATTCGTCCACTATCTTTTCCCAATCGAACCACTCTTTCGCAAACTCACGGCCTGCGGAGCCTCGGCTGTGCCGGGAGTCTTCGTCCTCATAACATTCCTTCATGCAACGGGCGAGGTCGTCCACATCAACGAGCGTCATGTTCACGCCCCAGCGAGGGCCGACGATGTGGGTCGCAGATTTGACCAGCCAGCCTCGCTCATCTTCACCGATGAGTTCGGGCCCGGTTGAATTGTCGGGGAGGATGATTGGGATTCCACAGGCGAGAGCCTCAGCGCTCGGAATGCCGAATCCCTCACCGCCGGTCGCCATGACATGAGCGTCCGACGCTTGATAGAGTTCGGCTAACTGTTCCCGAGATAGGCCGAGCAGGGGATTGTTGGAGTTATCCGAGAAGATGACATTCTCAGACAGGCCCATTTGATTGACCATGTTCGGCAGGTTCCACCCGCCCATCCCGAAGGAGTCGGTTGGGTCTCCACAATGAATGACGAGTGCGGCTTTCGCCCCGGTCTCATCGAGGAACTGCTTGAATGCCTCCAACATTCGGGGTTGTTGTTTGCGATTCGTATTTTTCGCCACGCTCAACATGACGAAGTCGAACTTATCCAGCCCGAGTTTTTTTCTCAATTTCTGCTTCTCCTTCTTGCCTATCGGGCGGAATACCTTGAGGTCCACACCATGATAGAGAATTGGAGTCGGATGAGAATGGTATCTGTCGAGTATCGGGTCCATCATGTCGATGTGGTCTCCCTCGCTCGAAAACTCAGAGACGAAATCATCGAAAGTTTGCTTTCCGAACTTACTCATCCACATTGGAGTGTGAGCCATCTTGATGATGTCCTTCCAATCGTATGAGAACGGGTAGCCGTCGATGGGAATGTATGGAATGTATGGAACGCCTGCGTTGTTGGTCGATAGCACGGCATGGCCGATGAACCATGGGTCGATGAGCGAGACATACACATCGGGGTCGAGTTCGTGGAGATGGGCGTCGAGGACAGACGGAGAATCCGGTCTCGGCAGTATCTTCTCGCCACCGTAGCCACTAATCCCTGCGTGTAGGAGATGCCAACCTTCCTCGTGTTTGATGGTCTCGCCGTTGTAGTCCCAGCCGATGCAATAGACCTCGTGACCACGCTCAACGAGTCGCTTGGCAATCTCTCTCGTGACGACTCCGTAGCCGGTTGGTCTCGTTGGTTGCTCGCTCCCCCACAGAATCTTCATGGAGGACGAGAACCGCTCCCCATCTATCAATTATTCGGAAGTCTCACTTTTTGGGCCGGGCCTTCGATAAGGTTCCCCGTCTTCGTGGAAGCCCCGTGTCTCATCGTGCTTCTTCGCCGTGTCATGTCGTTCCTTGGTGTGCTTTCTTCTCCGCCTGCGACGATGTTCTCGAACTCGACCATCCTCTATCGCATCAATATCGACTTCGGGCTTTGCGCCGTCCTTCTTGAATCGGTCCTTCTCCTTGTAGTGTCGGATTCGATGGCAGTTCGAACAGAGAACCTCGCACTTCGCCATCTCTTCCTTGACCCGCTCCTTCGAATACCCGTTATTCACGAGGAAGGAGACTGACGAGGTCTTGTCAAACCCGGGTAGGTGATGGTATTCCATCAGCCACGAGCAAATCTCTCCGCTCATCCCACAGTCAGCGCAGAAGGTTTCCTTCCGAACCTCGTTATACCACTCACGCAGAGCCTTGCGCCGTTTGCGAACTTCTGACTTACGCTTTGACCGATTCTTCTCGTAGTAGCGCTTCTGATATGCCCGATTGTAGGCCCTGCGCTGTTCCGGGTCTCGATACGGCACGAACGGTCATCGCCCGCAGATGGTTATTGAGCGAAGCGTCAGTTCCAAAGGGGCGAGGTCGGCATTTTCTCGTTCTGAGTTATCATGTCGGAAATGCTTCGTGTGTAGTGCCACGCATCCGGGTGACTCTCGTTAATCAGAGCCACTTCATCGGCGACGGCCTTGATTGTAGCGATGGCGATTGCCAAATCCTCTTCACGCTCGTGTATCTCGTTGGATTTCCTCGAGATGTTCTTCGCACAGTCGGCCATCCACTCAATCCACTCGTCGTCCCGGTTCGGTTCGGGAACCAATTCCTTCTCTTTGTATAGACGCTCGAGTTCGACCAGCGGTTGCCTCAGTTCAGAGATGGTGAGAATCATTTTTCGCCTTTTGACGAAGGCTCCCACCAGCGCTTTCGAATAGTAATCCGCACGCAGAGGTAGGTCACGAGCGGGCAGTAAATTTTGGATTTCCGGGTAGTTCAAGCGGACGAACGCCTGTTGCGACACACTTTACGGTGAGGCCGGTAGTTATTGAGAGTTTTGCTTGTCAGATAGCGACGGCGAAATAGTGTGAATTTTCACAAAAATAATTTTTTGAAATCGAACCCCTATCGAACCCGATTGATTCCGAAATTATTCGGACGGGGGTATAGCATAGCACACACACACCTTGTATCTCTATACTGTGTGTGTCCCATACCCCTTCTCAATCAGTTTAATTAAATCTAAATATCAATGAAATAAGGAATATATTCAAGTCTCGAACGAGGGGAGTATGAGAGAAAAATTAGGAAAATTATGGTGCTGGGATTTTCGACGGGGGGCTCTCTATGCAACGATTACAAAGAGAAAAACCGGTTGGACCTATGAGACCGGTTGCACCTGTGTTTTGTTTGTCATGGGTTTTGAACTGCGACTGTTCAATACCCGATTTAATTCCGGGGACTTTTTCGGCATTCGTGTTGTCAAGTGTGCAAATGTCCCCATCATTAACTGAGTTCCAAATCTCAATGAAACGGTGTATTTTCTGCACTAAGGATGACTCGGGCACACCGCCTGCCCTTCTCTTGCATAACATCGAGAGTATATGAAGGAAGCAAGATTTCTGAGAACAGCGTTTTTCGTATCGAACTCGATAACCCGCCTTTTGGAGAAGCAAGGAAATTTTGTCACCGGTGACTCAGAAACTCGACCACAACAGACGGGGGTTAGTCGTCATCCGGATTTTCTTCGGCGGGGGAGTCGATTATCTCGTCGAGTTTTTTCTTGTTGCGTCGGTAGGACTCAGCATTCCTCCCTATCGCATTCAATAGCCACACACTCATTCTTCCTCATCCTCCACCTCGAACTCGGCCTCGATTGGTTTTGACACCTCGGCTTGGATGACAGTTCTGAATTGGTCCATTGGGTCATACCCGATGTTCACTTGAACCTGTGGCGCCGCTTCCTTCGCACCTGTGAAAGCATCCATATCGTTCTGAGCCTTGAGTAATCCACCAATCATAAACGATGTTGAGTTCATCTTACTGACTGAGTCCGATTCTGATATGCTCTTCTCGATGAGCCCCTCCAACCTCGCCATCATTCTCTTGCGCCTGTTGTATGAATCGAGTCTGAGATAGTCCACGCTGTCTAACTCCGCCCTCTGCATCACGAACTGTCGCATCGACTCTGTCTCAGCCCTTGCCCGTCGCATAAGCGAGTTCCACTCGTTGCGGTCGAGATGAGAGTCAAACCGCATCTCTCTGACCTCTGACTTCATCTGTGATTCAGTTCGACCCTCAATCAACCCCATGGCAATCCATCTGACAACCATCGGGTCTTCATGGAATGGAACTCTTTTCTCAATAGCGAACTCATCGCTTGACTCTGTCTCATCCATGTTTGTCCCCCTACATAAAGAGGTATCTTACTCTTTCGGAGAAATTCGTTGCTTCATCAATGCGCCATTCATGCCGTATCGGTTGGTTGATTCGGGAGTCCATGGGTCGTTCAAAGGTCGGTTCTGACGAGGCTCCAAAGTCCATCCACGGCTCTTACATTTCTCCGGGTCATAGGCCCATGTCTGAATCTTCCCGTTGGCTCCACTTGACCAATATGGCTGATAGCGCTCGCCCATCTTGAGGAAGTAGCCACTCTTCGAAATCGTGTTGGCTAACTGATTCGAGGTTGGGACATTCTTGAGTTTCTTGTCAATCAATCCTTGGATAATCTCTCTGACTGACATGGGCTCGTTGTCATGCTTCATCAGAACTGCAACCACTTGGAAGCAAAGCCTGTCGGAGTATTTTGCTCCTGTTGTCTGCTTCCCCTTTCGTCCCATACCTTCGGGACTGAGACGCACCCCTATGAGTGTTGTTGCATTTTTGCCTTGACTTCCGGTGGAGCCATCGTGCATGAGAATGCGATGTGAGTCTTGAGCGATTCAGCCAGCACCGCCTCATAACAGAATGGACATTCGGGTGAACACACGAGTCGCTCCGCATCGAGTGGGCGAACGATTGCGTCAATGATTAGTTTCTGTTGGTCAGTTAGCCATATTGTCCCATTCATTGAAGTCACCTTGGAGCGGGAGTTCTTCATCGGTTGCTCCCGGTTTATGAGGCTGATGGTTCGGCCATCCCACGACCTCGGCATCCTCCATTTCGAGAGTCTCCATCATGCGCTCTTGAATGAACATGATGTTCTGCCAATTGACAGTCGGGTCGTCGTTCTGCGCCGCCTCGTATGTGAGTTCGATGACATTCTTGATTATGCGGTCAGAGAGCGGAATGCCGAGTGCGCTCAGAGCGGCCACCCTGCTGAACTTAATGTCGAGAGGCATTCGCTCACAGTAGCCACACGGCTCAGTCAAGTCCTCGGATGGACAGAGAGGATGGATGAACATAGCAATCCATGGACCCCTTAGTCCGCAACCCGGACAGGTCACTTCTCGAGCGAGCGCTTTCATGCGCCTCATTTCGACATTGGCACGCCTTCTTTCTCTAAGCAGTTCTCTCAATCTTCGCATCATACGACTTCATCCATTTCCGCAGTTCCTTCTCGTCCTTCTCCTTTAGTTCAGCCTTGGCCTCATCATCGAGCGCCGAGCAGGTTTGTCGGTGATACCACTCAGTCATTTTCGGAGTGAGTTTGACCTCATAGGTCTCACCGCATCGTGGACATTTGTCGTCATTTGCCATGCACCACCCTAATTCAGCACCTATTTAATGGAAGAAGCCCCACCTTCGTCAGACCAAAACCAGCCATGTAATCTGACCATGGCAACGAACCTCGCTATCTGCAAAGTGGATATTCTATGGTCGGCGAGTATGCGAATCGAGTCCGCTGAATTGTAGTGGCGAGAGTCCTTCCATGGGTGGCGCAAATTCTGTGCCTTGGTAATCACGAACTTTCTCTGTTCATCGAATGACATTCGGCTCCACTTGTCGGGAGTCATGGGTATTGGCCCCCAACCTTCAAGCACCAATCTTTCAGTTTGCCATTCTCGTCCATGCTTCGGAATATGGTCCCCGACCTCAAGTGGACTTCGAACCATGGCCCTTCGGTTATGGTGACTGCTGATATGTCAGCCGTCTTGAGCATGGTCGTGCCTGTTGTGGTCTTGATTGTGATGTAGTGCCCTGCGTGTGTCATGGTTGGTTCTCATCCCCCACCCAAATAAAGGAGTCACATGACGACAATTGCTTCGAGTCCATATCCAATACCTCACACGCAACCGTCACCCATCCGGGCAAGACACGCTCCGCAGTCGGCTCGCCATAGAGTGCTTCATTACGAACTTCGGTTGTGTAATCAAGAAGAGCAAAGTATTGCTCGAGTTCGAGAATTGGTCCTGTTGGGAATCTCATTCCTCGTCCTCTCCCTTCATCCATTCAAGCGAATGGCATTGACCGAGACCGGTTGGACCTGTCATCATCACGAAATGGGACGGAGGGTATGTCGTTGCGACTACTGTCTTCCCCACGCCTCTCGTTCCTGTTAGGAATATCTTAGCATTCATCTGTATTCTATTCATATCTCATACACCCTTCTGTAGTTCGAGTTCGACCGTGTCTGCCTCTCGATGGAGGAACTGAACGCTTTGCGTCGGGTCGAACCCATATACAGACGACCGAGTATCACTACTTAAAGGTTCTCAATGAATGTTTTCCTCAATGATTGTTCCACATCGGAAGAATTGAGTCA
>MDSZ01103123.1_pt1 | contig 17453 bp, 15 predicted proteins | sample 811201 | NCBI WGS metagenome assembly MDSZ01 (sample SAMN05326647, study PRJNA326480) | marine metagenome | isolation source: seawater | place: Indian Ocean: North | collected 2010
GAGCGGTTGAAAGCACTGGTCTTGAAAACCAGCAACGGGGCAACTCGTTCGTGGGTTCGAATCCCACCCTCTCCGCCATTAAATTTTAAATTCTTTAAATATTTTTGATATTTTATTTTCTTCAATTTTTTTTTCTTTGATATCAAAATTATAAAAATTAAGTATTATTTCATCCTCAAAATTAAGAAATTTTTCTAACTCAAGTAGCATATTTTCGTTGAATTCATTTATATATTTATTAACAAAATTACTTAATAAAATATCCATTTCTTTTGTGCCTCTATAGGATGCTCTATAAATCAATCTTTTTTTAAATATTTCTAATTTATTGGACATAAAAATATATTATACATGAAATAATCATTTTAATGAAAAAAGATTTTATTTTTAAAAATGTAGATGTTTTAAAAGGAGTGGGTTCTCAACTTTCTAAATATCTTAAAAATCGTAGAATTGAAAAAATTAAAGATGTTATTCTTAATTTACCTTATTCAGAAACTGATAGGTCAAAACTTTATAAACTAAATGAACTTGAAATTGGTAAAATACAATCAGTAAAAGTATTAATTAAAAAACTAAACTTTCCAAGAATAAGAAATTTACCCAATAAAATAGACTGTGAGGACGAAACTGGTAAGGTTCAAATAGTTTATTTTAATAGTAGAGAGGGATATCTTAGAAAAATGTTCCCAGTCAATCAATGGGTTATAGTTAGTGGTAAAATAAGTTACTTCAATAAAAAGTATCAAATTACAAATCCTGACTACGTGACAACTTTAGATAATCAAGAATATGTAGTCAAAAATATACCCAAATATAACTTAACAAAAGGAGTTAATGAAAAAAAATATAGATCTATTAGTGAGCAAGTAATTAATAGTTTGCCAAATATTGTGGATTGGTTAGATGAAGATTTTATTAAAAAATATAATTTACTTAACTGGAATAAAAGTATCATAAAATTACATTCAACAAATGATGGAAAAAATAATTCCTCTAGTAGCTTTAGAAGATTAGTTTTTGATGAATTGTGTGCAAACTTTTTTGTATTATCAGAAAATAGAAAAAGAATTAAAAAAAATAAAATTTCTAAAGTATTTTCAAAAAAAAAATCTGAATTAATAAAAAATAATCTCCCATTTGTATTAACCCAAAGCCAGGAAAATGTTTTAAAAGAGATAAATGATAATCTTTCTAGCAAAAAAAGAATGTTTAGAATAATTCAGGGTGATGTTGGGTCGGGTAAAACTATTGTTTCATTGCTAGCAGTTATAAATGTGATAGAAAGCGGTTTTCAATCTGCTTTAATGGCGCCAACAGAAATATTGGCAAAACAACATTATGAATTAGCTAAAAAAATTTTTGAATCAATAAACATAAAAATTGATTTTATAACTGGTAAAACTGAATACAAAGACAGAAAAGAAATTCTTAGAAATTTAAAAGAAGGAAAAACAAATTTTTTAATTGGAACTCATACATTGTTTCAAAAAAAAATTAGTTTCAAAAAATTAGGATTTGTCATAATAGATGAACAGCATAAATTTGGTGTAAGACAAAGATCAGAGCTTGCAAAAAAAGGAGGAGATAATTGTGATGTGTTGTTAATGTCAGCAACTCCTATTCCTAGAACTATGATGATGTCATTGTACGGAGATATGGATATATCAAAGATAACAGAAAAACCTAAAAACAGAAAAAAAATAATTACTCTTAGTAAACCAGAAAGCAAAATTAATGAGCTATGGCCATTTATTAAAAAAAAGATATTTGAGAACAATCAAGTTTTTTGGGTATGTCCGCTGATAGAAGAGTCTTCTTTTTTAGATTATTCTTCGGCAAAAAAAAAGTTTGATCTTATAAATAAGAAATTTCCCAATAAAGTGGGATTAATACATGGAGCTTTGGATAAAGTTGAAAAAGAGAATGTTCTTAAAAAATTTCTCAATAAAAAAATACACATACTTGTGTCCACTACAGTAATAGAGGTAGGAATAGATTTTCCAAATGCTAACCTGATAATAATTGAAAACGCTAATAAATTTGGTCTAGCACAACTACACCAATTAAGAGGTAGAGTTGGTAGAGGGCAAAAACAAGGATCTTGTATTTTATTATTTAAAAATGGACTAAGTAAAAATGCTATTAAAAGAATTAAGATTTTAAAACAATCAGATGATGGTTTTTTTATAGCTGAAGAAGATTTAAAGCTAAGAGGTTTTGGAGATCTTATTGGATATCAACAAAGTGGTTTAAAAAATTTTAGATTTGCTGATCCTATTATTCATAAAGATTTATTTAAATTGGCTGAAGACTATATCAAAAACAACGAAGAGAAAATTGATCAAAAAAAATTTTCTTTTTTGTTAAAATTATTTGATAAAGCCGATATTATAAATGTAGAAGAGATTTAATCTATATTTGTAGTGCCTGCAGAGACAATGAATTTAGATGCTTGTTCGAAAGTAACGTTTAAATAAATTAGATCTTTTTTTGGAAGCATTAATAAAAAACCACTTGTAGGATTTGGAGTTGTAGGAACAAATACATTTACCAGATCTTCTTTTATCTTTTCTTTTATGATGCCTTTATTCTCTTTAGTTGCAAAACCAACAACCCAAATACCCTTTCTCGGATATTCCAATAATACTACACTTTTTTCAGCATTATCCTTTTTGGTAAAACTTTCTGTCATTTGACCTATTGCTGAATAAATTGTTCTTAGAATAGGTATTTTTTTTAAAAAATTATTAAACAGTTCAAAAAATTTTTTTCCGATAAACGATAGTGACAGCCAACCAATAATAGTTATGAGAAATAACGCTATTAATATCTCTACTCCCGGTATATCAAATGGAAGATAATTATTAGGATTAATTTCTTTTGGTATAACATTACCTGAAATTCTTATAATAAAAATTGTTAAATATAAGGTAATACCAATAGGTATTAATACAACAATTCCCGCAATGAAATAGTTTCTAATTCTTGAAAAAATTGATTTTTTTATAGTTTTTTCAGACATTTTTAAGAATAACTTGAGTAGATAATAAATACTATAATTAATATAAAAATTGCAATTAATAATTTATTATTTAAAATCATGAGTCTAAAAATGTATAACATAAATAGAAGAAAATTTCTTGGCTTATTTGGTTGTGGATGTTGTTCTTTGATTTTACCATCATGTGCAACTGTTCCTATTACAGAAAGAAAGCAACTTTCCATAATACCTGAATATAAAATTAATAGCCAAGCAGCTAGAGCCTATGAACAATTCAGATCTAAAGCAAAACTAATAAAAAGTGGTTCTCAGTTAAATGAGGTAATAAGTATTGGAAAAAGAATTGAAAACTCTGTTAGTGCTTTTTTTCAAAAAAAAGGTCAAGAAGATCCAACTCAAAATTTTGCTTGGGATTACGTTTTAGTTGATGATGATAAGGTCGTGAATGCCTGGTGTATGCCTGGCGGTAAAATTGCCGTCTATACAGGTTTACTTAAAGTTACAAAAAACACTAATGCATTGTCTATAGTTATGGGTCATGAAATAGCTCATGCTGTTGCTAAACACTCTCTTGAAAGAGCTAGTCAAGCGATGACTATTAATTTAGGAACAACTGTAGCAGATATTTTTTTAGGTGGAGCAATTAATCGAACTAGAAACACAGTTGGTCAAAATACAGGAATGGATATATTTAGAATTGGGATTATGAATCCATTCGGTCGTCAACAAGAAACTGAAGCAGATTATTTGGGTCTTATATTTTCCTCATTAGCGGGATATGACATACGTGAATCGGTCAAATTATGGCAAAGAATGGCAGACAAAAAAAAAGGTAAAGAACCTCCTGTATTTTTAAGTACTCATCCTTCAAGTAAAAAGAGAATTGAAAATTTACAAGGGTGGATTAACAAAGTAATGATCGAATACCCTCCGATTAAAACATAGTGACTAGTGGTGAGCCCTGATGGACTCGAACCATCGACACCCTCCTTAAAAGGGAGGTGCTCTACCAACTGAGCTAAGGGCCCCTAAAGAAATTATCTTTTATATATTTATTAAGAAAATTTCAAATAATTATTAATTAAAATAATCAATATATTTTTTGTAAAAAGTAGCAAAAGTGCCACCCCTGATGTTTTTTCTGATTTCACTCATAAATTGTTGATAAAAATTGATATTATGTAATGAAATTACCATTGAAGCCACCATTTCATTAGATCTGATTAAATGATTTAAATAGCCTTTCGAATATTTATTAATTTGTTTTAAAGTGGAACTTTCATCTAAAGGAGATTTGTCATTTTGATACTTTGAATTTTTAAGATTAATTTTTCCCTCCCACGTAAAAGCTAGTCCAGTTCTACCTGATCTAGTAGGCATCACACAATCAAACATATCAATACCATATTTTATTGCTCCTAATATATCTGAGGGCGTGCCAACACCCATAAGGTACCTAGGCTTATCTTTTGGTAAGAATTTAACAGACTCACTTAAAATCTTAAACATTTGAGACTGGTCTTCTCCAACAGCTAGACCTCCCATTGCATATCCATCAAAACCAATTTCTTGCAATCTACCAAAACTCACTTCTCTAAGATCTTTAAACAATCCCCCTTGAACTATTCCAAATAATGCTTTGCTTTTATTTTGTCCAAACTCTATTTTGCATCTTTTAGCCCAATTGGTTGAGGTATTTATCGCATTAGATAAAATTTTTTTATCATTTGTCAATGATGGGCATTCATCAAGAACCATCAAAATATCTGAATTAATAGATTTTTGTACTTGTATACTTTTTTCTGGGCTAAGAATTATTTTTTTTCCATCTATATGGGATTTAAAAATAGCACCTAAATCTTTATCGATTTTGTTTAGTTTGGATAAGGACATTATTTGAAACCCACCTGAGTCAGTTAAAATTGGTCTGCTCCAATTCATAAATTTATGTAATCCACCAAATTCTTTTAAAATTTGTATACCTGGACGTAAAAGTAAATGATAAGTGTTTGCTAAAATTATTTGAGATCCTGTTAATTCTAAATCATCTGTATATACACCCTTAACAGTACCTTGAGTTCCAACTGGCATAAACGCTGGGGTATCAATATTTCCTTTAGGAGTATAAATTTTTCCTAATCTAGCTTGATCGTTTTGAGTTATTAACTCAAAAGAAAAATCTCTACTTTGCATTAAAACTATTTAGACCTTAAACTTATAATCTTATCAGGCTCGGGTACGGAACCGCTATTTGGATCTCCTTTTTTAATCATATCAACAAATTCCATGCCTTTAATAACTTTCCCAAAAGCTGAGTATTGTCTATCTAAGTGGGGAGCTTGTTGAAAGCAGATAAAAAATTGGCTGTTAGCACTATCAGGATCTGATGATCGAGCGGCGGATATAACTCCTCTTTCATGAGCAATATTTGAAAATTCAGCTTTTAAGTTTGGTAAATTAGATCCACCAGTTCCAGCTAAAGATAAATTAAAATCAGAATTACTTGAATTTCCAAACTTCACATCACCAGTCTGAGCCATAAAACCATCTATAACTCTATGAAATACAACATTATCATATCTACCTTGATCTGCTAACTCTTTAAATCTTTTGACATGATTTGGAGCTTTTTCTGGATAGAGCTCTATAACAACTTCACCGTATTTTAATTTTAGTATCATTAAATTTTCACTCGCAGTTAAATTATTATTTATTAGACTAAAAATTAATATAAATAAATAGACAAATTTGTTCATTAGAATTTATTTTTAATCATTTTTACTGTGGATTTTGTAACAAATTTATTAATATCTCCTCTAAAATTTGCAATTTCTTTAACAAAATTTGAAGATATTATCTGATTTTCAACATCTGACATTAAAAAAATTGTTTCAATATTAGAATCAAGTTTTTTATTCATACCAGCTAATTGAAATTCGTACTCAAAATCTGAGACAGCTCTTAACCCTCGAACTATTACAGATGCATTATGCTTCTTACATAAGTTTATGGTTAATGTATTAAAAGAAATAATTTTTATTTTCTTTTTATTTAATTTTAAATCTTTAAATAAAGAATTTTTTATAATTGAAAGTCTGTCTTCTAAAGAAAAAAAATAATCTTTATTAATATTATCTGTTGTAGCCACTATAACTTTGTCAAATATTTTAAGACATTTTTTTATTACATCGATATGTCCATAAGTAATTGGATCAAATGTTCCTGGATATAGAGCAATATTCATAACTATTTAATATTATCTTCTATTTTTATTACAGATACAACTTTTTCCCCACCAGAAAGCTTTTTTATCCTGACACCTTGCGTATTTCTTCCTGCTACACGTATTTCTTTAACTGCACATCTCATAATACTACCTTTGTCAGTGGAAAGAATGATTTCATGTTCATCTTTTACCACTAAAGATGCTGCTATATTTCCATTCCTCGGTGAATTAATTATGCCAATAATTCCTTTTCCACCACGATTGGTAACTCTGTAATCTGAAGAGGATGATCTTTTTCCAAAACCATTTTCAGAAACAGATAAAATAAACCCATCAACAGCTTTTTTGATTTTGCTATTTTTTTCAATAGTTTTTGAACTTAAATTTGAATTTTCTAAAATAGATAAAGATATAACTTTATCTTTTTCATTTAATTTAATTCCTTTAATACCTTTTGAAGACCTGCCTTTAAATAATCTTAATTTTTTTGACTTAAATCTTATACATTTACCAAATTGCGTACTTAACAATATGTCTTGATCATCCCTGCAAATTTTTACATCTATAATCTTATCGTCTTGGTCTAATTTCATAGCAATCTTTCCGCTATTATTAATGTTTATAAAATCTTCCAAAGTGTTTTTTCTTACATTTCCTTTAGCTGTTACGAAAATTACCATTAAGCTTTTCCACTCTGACTCGTCTTCTGGTAATGGCATGATCGAACTTATCGAGTGATGGCTTTTTAAAGGTAAAATATTAAAAATAGATTTTCCCTTAGATGCAGCCGTTCCTTCAGGAATTTTATGAGCTTTTATCTTGTAAACTAATCCTTGAGTTGAGAAAAATAGTACTGGAGTATGAGTATTAGCAGTAAAAATTTGAACCACAAAATCCTCTTCTCGAGTAGATATGCCAGTTTTGCCTTTACCACCTCTTTTTTGAGCCTTTAAAGAGCTTAAAGGACTTCTTTTAATATAGCCTTGATTTGTAATGCTTATAACTACTGACTCTTTTTGAATTGTTTCCTCTATGTTATAATTTAAAACAGCATCGATTATTTTAGTTTTTCTTGGTGATCCGTATTTTTCCTTAATTAATTCTAATTCTTTGGTTATAAGTTTATACAGTTCCTTTTTCGAATTAATAATCTTATTGTATTCTATTATTAAGTCAGACAATTTATTTATTTCACTTTCTATTTCTCCAATTCCATAAGCTGTTAACTTTTGAAGTCTTAATTCTAAAATTGCATTAACTTGATTAACTGAAAGTTGATAAGTTGAAATATTTTTTTTCTTTTCGATTAAATTTATTAATTTAATGCTTTTTTTTATTTTCCATTTTTTTGACAAAAGATTTTTTTTAGCTATTTCAGTATCTTTTGAATTTTTAATAATCTTAATGATTTCATCGATATTTTCGACAGCTGTTGCTAAACCAATCAAAATATGAGCTCTCTCCTCAGCTCTTTTCAAATCAAATTTTACTCTTTTTGTTACAGTGTCTTCTCTAAATTTCAAAAATTCAGAAATAAATTCTTTAAGATTTAAAATTTTAGGTTTGCTATTTACTATTGCTAAAGTATTAAAACCAAATGAGCTTTCAATGTTTGTTAATTTATATAATTGTCTTCTAACAGTTTCTGGCTCGACAGATTTTCTCAATTCAATAACAACTCTAATACCTTCACGATTAGACTCATCTCTTAAATCACGAATACCTTCAATTTTTTTGTCTCTAACAAGTTGTGCTATTTTTTCAATTAATAAAGATTTATTTACCTGATAAGGAATAGACTTAATTATAAGACATTCTCTTCCACCTTTTTTTTCTTCTAAATCAATTTCTCCTCTAATTTTAAATGATCCTCTCCCTTTATTGTAACCTTGTTTTAAAATATCTTTACCTATTATTATCCCTCCTGTTGGAAAATCTGGACCTGGAACGTGTTTCATTAATTGGCTAATTGTAATATCTTTATTAGATATAAATGCAACTGTTGCATTTATTATTTCACCTAAATTGTGAGGTGGTATACTAGTTGCCATACCAACTGCAATACCACCTGCTCCATTGACAAGAATATTTGGAAATTGTGATGGCAAAACTTCGGGTTCCTTTTCAGTTTCATCATAATTGTTTCTGTAATTTACAGTATTTTTTTCAAGATCTTCTGTTAAATGCTGGGCAATTTTTCCTAATTTAGTCTCTGTATATCTCATTGCAGCTGGTGGATCACCATCAATGGATCCAAAATTACCTTGACCAGAAATTAAAGGCATACTCATTGAAAAATCTTGAACTAATCTAACCAAAGCATCATAGACAGACTGATCGCCATGAGGGTGATATTTACCAATCACATCACCTACTATTCTAGCTGATTTTCTGAAAGGTTTAGACCAATCGTATCCACCTTTATACATTGCGTAAATTATTCTTCTATGAACTGGTTTTAAACCATCTCTTACATCTGGAAGTGCTCTACTTACAATTACACTCATCGCATACGATAAGTATGATGAACTCATTTCATCTTGAACAAATATAGGTTTAAATGATTTATTCTTTTCTAAACTATTTTTTTCCATGAAGATTTAAAAAGGTATTTCGTCGTCCAAATCGGTGTTGTCCTGATTTAGATTATCTTTAGGTAGCGAAGATTTGTTTTCAGTTACTAGATTTGAATTATCTGTTTTACCTCTACTATCTAGCATTGTTAGGCTAGAATTATATCCTTGGAGGACGATTTCTGTTGAATATTTATCCTGACCAGAGCTTTCATCTTTCCATTTTCTGGTACTTAGTTGTCCTTCAATATAAACATTTGCCCCTTTTTTAAGGTATTGTTGAACAACATTTACTAAACCCTCATTAAAAATTACTATTCTATGCCACTCGGTTTTTTCTTTTCTCTCTCCCGTTGATTTATCCTTCCAGCTTTGACTTGTGGCTAAACTCAACCTAGCTACATTTTTGCCGTTTACCATTTGTTTGATTTCTGGGTCTGCGCCTAAACGACCTATTAATTGTACTTTATTTAAACTTCCTGCCATAATAATTTAGACTAAATTTGTGATTTAATTTATTAATGTATGGGTATTTATATCATAATTGATTAATAAATATAAGATCATTATTATTTAATAAAAAAAAAATGTTGAAAAAAATCGTTGTAAAAGGCGCTAAAGAACACAACTTAAAAAACGTTTCTCTTGATATACCAAAAGAGAAACTGGTAGTCATTACGGGTCTATCCGGATCTGGCAAATCTTCATTAGCATTTGATACAATTTATGCCGAGGGACAAAGACGCTACGTTGAAAGTCTTTCTTCATACGCAAGACAATTTCTTGACAAAATGAAAAAACCTAAAGTAGATCTAATAGAAGGTTTAAGTCCAGCAATCTCAATAGAACAAAAAAATACATCTAAAAATCCTAGATCAACAGTAGCAACGGTAACGGAGATTTACGATTACATGAGAGTATTATTTGCAAGAGTTGGAATACCCTACTCGCCATTTACTGGCAAACCTATTGTTTCCCAACCCGTTAGTGAAATGGTTGATAAAATAAAAGATTTACCTAAAGATAGTACAATATATCTTTTAGCACCAATCGTGAGAGGTAGGAAAGGTGAGTATAAAAAAGAAATATTAAATTTAAAAAGGAGAGGTTTTACTAAAGTTAAAGTGGACGGTAAATATGTAAATATTGATGATTTTCCAAATTTAAATAAGAAAATTAAACACGACATATCAATAGTAGTTGATAGAATTATCTTAAATAATAAGCTTGGTAATAGATTAGCTGACAGCGTTGAAACTGCAGTCAATCTTTCAAATGGGTTGTTAATAGTAGAATATGAAAACGAAACACTGCCAAAAAAATTTAGAAAAATAGAAAGTGTAACTTTTTCTTCAAAATTTTCTTGTCCTGAAAGTGGTTTTACAATAGAGGAAATTGAACCTAGATTGTTTTCATTTAATTCTCCTTTTGGTGCATGTGAAGAATGTGAGGGTATTGGTCATAATTTAAACGTTGACCCCAATTTGGTAATTACAGATACAAAAAAAAGTTTACAAGACGGTGTTATAGAACCTTGGGCAAAATCTACTTCCATGTATTATGCCCAAACACTTTCTTCATTGGCAAAGCATTATAAATTTTCGCTTACAGATCCTTGGAAAAGAATTCCAAAAAGAATTCAAGATATAATTTTATATGGATCTGATGAAGAGGAAATTAAATTTTCATATGACGATGGTTATGAAGTTTATAGTACAAAAAAAACCTTTGAAGGTGTTATCAACAATTTAGAAAGAAGATATCTTGAAACAGACAGTGAATGGAAAAGAGAGGAAATTTCACAATACCAAAGTGAAACTAACTGTGAAAAATGTAAAGGAATGAGATTGAAAGATGAGGCTTTATGCGTAAAAATTAATTCTTTAAACATAAGTGAAATAACTGAAAAATCAATTGATGAAGCACAGCAATGGTTTGCAAATCTTGTAAATGTTCTTAATGAAAGAGAGAACAAAATTGCACAGCACATCTTAAAGGAAATTAATGAAAGATTAAATTTTTTATTAAATGTTGGTTTAAATTATTTAACTTTGTCTAGAGAATCTGGCACTTTATCTGGCGGGGAAGCGCAAAGAATTAGATTGGCTTCTCAAATAGGTTCAGGATTAACTGGAGTTCTTTATGTTTTGGACGAACCATCTATCGGACTACATCAACGTGACAATAAAAAATTAATTACTGCATTAAAAAAATTAAGAGACTTAGGGAATACAGTTATTGTTGTTGAGCATGATATTGAAACAATGGAAAATTCTGATCATATAATAGATATTGGACCAGAGGCTGGACTTAATGGAGGTCAAATAGTTGCGGAAGGAACTGTTAAAGAAGTTATAGCAAATGAAAAAAGCATTACTGGTAATTATTTGTCAGGAAAAAAATTTATTTCAATACCTCGTAAAAGAAGAACTGCTAAAAATGGAAGATTTATAGAAATTAATGGTGCAAGTGGAAATAATTTAAAAAAAGTTAATTTAAAGATTCCGGTTGGAACTTTTACTTGTGTAACAGGTGTTTCAGGAAGTGGTAAGTCTACTTTAATATTACACACGTTGTATAACGCTTTTAATCTTATGCTAAATAAAAATAAAAGCAGAAAAGTTCCTAAAGCTTTTACTGGATTTAAAGGCACTGAGCTTATAGATAAGATTATTGATATTGATCAATCTCCAATAGGAAGGACTCCAAGATCTAATCCTGCAACATACACGGGAGCTTTTGGTCCGATCCGTGATTGGTTTGCTAATTTGCCTGAATCAAAAGCTAGAGGCTATAAAGTTGGTCGTTATTCTTTCAATGTAAAAGGAGGTAGATGTGAAACATGTGAGGGAGATGGGGTTATTACATATGAAATGCATTTTTTACCAGATGTTTTTATTCCTTGTGACACTTGTAAAGGTGCTAGATATAACAGGGAAACATTAGAAATTAGGTTTAAGAATAAAAATATTGCAGATGTCTTAGATATGACTGTAGATGAAGGTTGCGAATTTTTTGAAAATATTCAAAGTATAAGATCGAAATTAATAACTTTAAAACATGTGGGTCTGGGCTATATGAAAATTGGCCAGCAAGCTACAACACTTTCTGGTGGAGAAGCACAAAGAATTAAATTAGCAAAAGAATTATCTAAAAGACCAACTGGCAGGACCTTGTATATTTTAGATGAACCAACAACTGGATTACATTCCCACGATATAAAAAAACTCTTAGAAATTTTGCAAGCATTTACAAATACAGGTAATACAGTAGTTGTAATTGAACATAACTTAGATGTGATAAAAACAGCTGATCATATTATTGATATGGGTCCCGAAGGTGGCATAAATGGTGGTAAAATAATCGCTGAAGGAACCCCAGAAAAGGTCTCTACAATTAAAGATAGTTATACTGGTAGATTTATCAAAGAAATTATAGGAAATAATCCTATGAAAAAGACTGCTTAATAGTAAAATTATGTTATAGTAAGCTATGACTAACATATTGCAATCTTTATCAAAAACTGTTCACTTATCATTAGGTATTGCCTTTCTTCTATTTTTAGGACTTCATTTTTTTGGTGATGGCTTTGCATTTGACAGGTATTTTTTTAGTTGGTTATTTAGATACCTTCATGTTTTGACTGGAATTATGTGGATTGGATTATTATGGTATTTCAATTTTGTTCAAATCCCATCTATGCCGAACATTCCAGATGAACAAAAACCTGCTATCGGAAAGGTAATAGCACCAAAAGCACTATTTTGGTTTAGATGGGCTGCATTAGCTACTATTATTACAGGATTAATCGTGTCTTATCTTCAGGGGTACGTGCATCAAGCTATGACTTTAGGAATTGGTAGCGGAGATCCAAAAACTACTTCTATTGGAATAGGAATGTGGCTAGGAATAATAATGGCATATAATGTTTGGTTTGTAATATGGCCAAATCAAAAAAAAGCTCTTGGTATGGTTGATTGCTCACCAGAACAAAAAGTAAAATCTGCTAGAACAGCCATGTTGTTTTCTAGAGCGAACACTTTGTTATCTTTTCCTATGTTGCTTTCAATGGTTGCGGCACAAAATCTTTACTAATCAAGGTAAAATTTTTTCGTCTTCTTTTTCAATAGTCTTATAGCTTACTTTGAAAAATTTTAATATTGGTGAAGCTACAAAAATAGATGAATAGGTTCCAATAAGTACACCTAGTATCATTGCAAATGAAAAACCTCTAAGTATTTCACCTCCTAAAATATAAATTGATGTTAATGCTAATAAAGTTGTAACAGAGGTAATTATTGTTCTAGCTAAAGTTTCATTAATTGATAAATTTGATATTTCACTTATAGAAATTTTATTAAATTTATTCAAATTTTCTCTAATACGATCATAAATAACAACAGTGTCATTCATTGAATAACCAACTATAGTTAAAACAGCTGCGATAATAGATAAATTGATTTCTAAAGATAATATAGAAAAAATTCCTAAGGTTATAATAACATCATGGAAAAGTGCTACGATTGATCCTACGCTAAATTGCCATTCAAATCTTATCCAAATATAAAAAAGCATTGCAAATAAAGCTAGTGATATTGCTATAATTGAAGATTCTAAAAGTTCAGCGCTTACTTTGGGGCCAACATTTTCAACTCTTCTAAAATTAACATCTGAGTTCAAACCTTGAATTAATTGATCTTTAATTTGTGGTATTAAATCATTATTGTTAGTATCTTTTTGTTCAACTTTAATCAAATAATCGCCCTCTTTACCAAATTTTTTAACATTTATATCTCCTAAATTCATTTTATTTAGAGTTAACCTTATAGATGATGCTTTAACATTAGCATCAGTTCTTAACTCAATTAATGTACCTCCTTTAAAGTCAATTCCGTAATTTAAGCCTTTTGTTAATATAAAAATAATGCTTAAAATAAAAAACAATGCAGATAAAGCATTTGCTAATTTAAACTTTGCAACAAAATCTATTTTAGTATTCATTAAATCTTAATTTCTTTGTTTCTTTTTTTTAAAACTATTATTGATGTTAAATGTCTAGCTAAAAAATATGCAGTGAATAACGTGGTTATTATTCCAATTCCTAAAGTGATGGCAAAACCCTTAACAGGTCCAGAGCCGAACGCAAATAATATTATTGCAGCGATTAATGTAGTTATATTTGCATCTAATACAGTAATCTTCGCTTTTGAGTATCCTGTGTCAAAAGCATGTATTACTGATTTTTCAGTCTTAAGCTCTTCTTTTATTCTCTCAAATATTAATACATTTGCATCTACTGCCATTCCCACAGTCAGAATAATGCCGGCTATACCAGGTAGGGTTAAAGTTGCTTCTAAAATAGTTAATACACCTATAAGCATCAATAAATTTGCGATTAACGCGGTATTAGCTATTACCCCGAAGATCTTATATTTATATATCATAAATAATATTACTAAAATAAATCCTACTATTAATGAAGTAACACCAGATTTTATTGAGTCCTCGCCTAGGTCCGGTCCAACAGTTCTTTCCTCTACTACTTCTAATGGCGTTGGTAAAGCTCCTGATCTTAGTAGCAAAGCTAAATCGGTAGCTTCTTGAAAGGAAAAATTTCCCGAGATCATTCCATTACCAGAAGTGATAGGTTCGTTAATATTAGGTGCACTAATAATTTTACCATCTAAAACTATTGCTAATCTTCTTCCTACATTGTCAGTTGTTGCTCTACCAAATTTTTGCGCACCAAGTCTGTTAAGAGTAAATGATACAATAGGTTCATTATTTTGATTTTGTATACTCGGTTGAGCGTCAATTAAATTTTCACCACTCATTACTATTCTTTTACTTATCTTTAATTTTTCTCCATTTTCTGAAATGAGTTCATCAACACCAAATTCTGAATTTTCACTTACTAGCCTGAAATTCAATTGAGCTGTTTTGCCTAGTAATTTTTTTATCCTCTCTGGATCTTTAAGACCAGGAAGTTCAACAAGTATCCTTTTTTCACCTCTTTGTAATATTGTCGGTTCTTTGGTACCGACGTCATCAATTCTTCTTCTGACTATTTCAATTGATTGTTTTAAAGCTGAATTATTAATATTGATAAGACCGAACTTAGATAATTTTATTTCTATAAATCTATTTTCTAGATTTTTATGTTCTAATTCAAAGGATCTATAGTTATCAATGTAAGGATTTATAGAATTGTCTTTTTTTGTATAAAATAATTGTTCAAATTTTTCATTATCATTTACTGTAAACAATAATGACTTTTTAGAAATCTTAAAATTTTCAAAAATTAAACCGTTGTCTTTAAAAAGTTTTTTAAGTGGTATCACTTTAGATTGAATTTTTTCTTCCACTAAGGAGTCAGAATTTATCTCAAGTAATAGATATGAACCTCCTTGCAAATCTAAACCTAAATTAACTTTTTTTTCTATAAAAATATTATCTTTTTTTTGAAGATTTAAAGCTGAAAAAGCTGCAATAAAAAAAAATATTAAATAAATTATAAATATGTTTATTTTTGAAAAATTTAGCACGAAAAAGAATTATTTTTTGATTTCTTCTTTTTTAAGCAAACTTGTAATTGTTGATTTTATAATCTGAACTTTTGTATCATCTCCAATAACGACTTCTATTCGATCATCTTCCATTACTCGGTCTACCACACCTATAATGCCTCCTGAAGTAATTACTTCATCGCCTCTTTTTAATGCCTCAACCATAGCTTTGTGATCTTTTACTCTTTTTTGCTGAGGTCTAATTAAGAAGAAATAAAAAATAACAAAAATAAGTATTAAAGGTATAAATTGTGCAAATCCTTGTCCGCTCATGGAAAGAGAAATATAATAAATAATTTAGATTAACAAGTTAAATTTTCGTTAGATTTTGTCCAAATTATTCATGTATTTTTTTAAAGCTTTTGGAATATTTACTGAACCATCTTCATTTTGATTGTTTTCTAGTAAAGCTATCATCAGTCTTCCTACGGCCAATCCTGAACCATTTAGTGTTCCAACAAAATCATTTCCATTTTTTGACTTATATTTTGCACCCATTCTTCTTGATTGAAAAGTACCACAAGATGAACAACTAGATATCTCTCTATATTTATTTTCTGAGGGTATCCATGCTTCAATATCGAAAGTTTTTTCTGAACTAAACCCCATATCCCCTGAGGATAGTAAAACTACTTGATATGGAACTTCTAATTTTTCGAGAATTTTAACTGCACAATTTAACATCCTATCAAGCTCAGTGATACAATTTTTAGGTTCTACAATACTTACAAGTTCAACTTTATAAAATTGATGTTGTCTGATCATTCCTTTTGTATCTTTCCCATAACTGCCTGCTTCTTTTCTAAAACAAGGAGTTGAAGCTACAAATCTTTTCGGTAATTCATTAAGATTAATCAAAGATTTTCTTACTAAATTAGTTAAAACAACTTCTGCAGTTGGTATTAAAAACTTTCTTTGATCTTGAGTATTGGACTTTATTTCAAACTGATCTTCTTCAAATTTTGGCAATTGGCCAGTTCCAAACATTACATCCTCATTTACTATTAAAGGAGGAGATATTTCTGTATAATTAAACTCATTTGTATGTGTATCTAACATAAAATTTATTAGAGCTCTCTCAAGTAAAGCAATATTTTCTTTAAGAACAACGAATCTTGAACCAGATAATTTTGTAGAAGTTTCAAAATCTATTCTATTATTCTTAATACCTAAATCTGTGTGCGATTTAACTTTGAAATTGAATTTTTTTATTGAACCATGTTTTTTAATTAATTTATTAGATTTTTCATCTTTGCCAATAGGTACATCATTTAATGCAATATTCGGTAATAAATAAATAAGATTATTTAAATCTTTTTGTATTTTTTCCTGCTCAACTTCTAATCTTGAAATTTCACTTGAAATTTTTTTTGATTTTTCAAAATTTAATTTATCTTTTGACTTAGAGATTTCTTTCTTTTCTTGTTCTAATTTTTCTTTACCACCAATTAATTTTCTATTTAAATTATCTAATCTTTCAAATTTTTTTTCATCAAAATTAAGATTCCTATCAATAAATTTTTTTTTGTAAGTTAATAAATTTTTTCTTAAATGTTTTAAATCATGCATCTTCTAGGTTTTCTTCACTTTTTTTTTTTCAGTAAATTTAACAGTAAATATAGATAATTCATAAAGTAATAACAAAGGTATTGCTAGACCAACTTGTGTGATAGGATCTGGTGGTGTTAATATAGCTGCGATTGTAAAAATGATAACTATAACATATCTTCTTCTTTTTCTTAGATATTCTGAATTTACAACCCCTATTCTAGCTAATAAATTTAATAATATTGGTAATTGAAAGCTGATACCGAAAGCAAAAATTAGTCTCATTATTAGTGAGAGATATTCGTTTACCTTTGCTTCTAACTGAATTGGTAAATTTGAAGTTGAACCCATAGTTTCAAATGATAAAAAAAATTTTATTGCTAAAGGCATTACTAGATAATAAACCAATAAACCACCTAACAAAAAAAGTATCGGTGTTGAAATTAAATAAGGTAACAAAGCTTTCTTTTCATTTTTATAAAGACCTGGAGCTATAAATTTATATATTTGAATTAATAATAATGGACTCCCTAAAA
>MDSZ01029135.1_pt1 | contig 17451 bp, 14 predicted proteins | sample 811201 | NCBI WGS metagenome assembly MDSZ01 (sample SAMN05326647, study PRJNA326480) | marine metagenome | isolation source: seawater | place: Indian Ocean: North | collected 2010
CTCTCTCTCTCTCTCTCTCTCTCTCTCTCTCTCTCTCTCTCTCTCTCTCTCTCTCTCTCTCTCTCTTTCCAATAATGACTACTAATGGGTCGTCGTCGTCGTCTTCTTCTTCACTCTCTCTCCAACCAAAAAGCGTTTTCGTCTTTGAAAGCGCGCAAACAATAAAAAAGACGACTCTTCTTCTTCTTCTTCTTCTTCTTCTTCTTCTTCTTCATTTTTCCCTTCCTCTTTTTTCTTTTGCATATTTAGGGTTTCTAAACCCTGGGACGGAAAGAGAGGGAAGGAAGGGAGAAAGAAAAGGGGACAAAACACACACTACTCTCTATATATAAAAGAAAGACGACGGGACTTTATTGACGACGACGACGACGACACAAAAAAATGTTTGGATTCGGGCGGAAGACGATTCAGACGATTCAGACGACGACGACGACGACCTCGACGGATGCCGCCGCGACGTCGTCGTTGTCGCCGTCGTCTGAATCGTTGTCGCATGGAGCGACGACGACGACGACGACGACGAGTTCCGTGCAACGACATCATCATCATCATCAGAACACCACCAAAAACAACAACGCAAAAAAGAAGGAGATGATGATGATGATGCCGGTGAGCGCGGACGACGGGCCAATCCAAGGAGGGGGGACGATAAAGAAGAAAGCGGCGTCGTCGTCGAAGAGGTCGGCGGTGCGATCGACGCTCATTCAGCTCACCTGCGTCGCGCTCGTGGTGTCCACGATAACTTTAATCGTGAATGCAATCGCACACCACGGAATACCGGACATCGACCCGGGAAAAGTGCACAAAGCGATTAAAAAAGCCGGGTATTTAGGCATCGTCATATACGTCATTGGATTCGGTTTAGCAGAGTTGTTACACTTACCCGGATTAGTATTCGTCACGGCTGGCGTTATGTGCTGGGGACATTTCAACGGATGGATGTTAGCGCTCGTCATGGCGCCGTTGAGTTGCACGATTAGTTTTCTCGTCGTGAGAAGAGTCGGCGGACAAGCCTTGGCGGATGTCCAGTTTGCAATCGTGAAAAGAATGATGAGCCACTTGGACGATCGGCCGGTGTTAACGGTAGTTGGTTTGAGAACCCTGTTTTTCTTAGCTCCGGCGATTAACTACATATTAGCGTTGAGTACGATTCGAGCGAGGGATTTTATCGCGGGGACCGCGTTGGGGTTAGTTTTGCCGCTCACGGTGGCGGTGTATTTTATAGATAATTTGATCAACTACATGGGGTGGGGAAGAGAACGCGCGAGCGGTGGTGGTGTAGTTGGCGTTTGATTTTGTACGTGTATACGCAATTACATATTATAATAGACACGGAAGCCTTTTACCGGGGTACCGTACGCGCGTATCGTTGTTCTTCCCAATCGTATCTCTCTCGTCGTCCTTTGCTACTCTTTCACAAAAAATTCACAGTGGTACTCTTTCAGCCGTCGTCATTTTCTGGTGAGTATTATTTTCCGCGTTCCGTTCGTTTCGTTCGTTGGTGTTCTCATCGAAATAGATGCGGGAAGAAGCGTTTTGTCGTTTGAAAAAGTGTCGTCCTCTCCAACGAAAGACTCCTTAAGTCCTCACTTTTCTTCCCGAAGAAGGAGAGAGAGGGAGACGTGCGCGCGCGCGAAGGCGATTACATCGTCGTCGTCGTCGCCATCGTCGTCATGACCCCTCGTCGAAGTAAAATCGCCCTTCAGTTGGGAAAAGGAGACGCGCGAGACCAACAAACGAGAGAGAACCCGGAGAAGAGACAAAGAGAAACGCCGTTCACGGACCCCGTGGCGTCAGCGGGTTTGAATATTCGTCGTCGCAATCTCGTGAACGAGTTGCAAAGAAGCTATTTCCCGATGAACGCGAACTCGAACGCGTTGGCGGTGGTGCTTGTGAGCGGGGACAAAAGATCGAGCGAACACGATTGGGCGGCGATATGCGTGGACATCGACGAACACAGAGATGCAAAGGTACGCGTATTTTTGAAAGAAAAAAAGAGATGTTTTGCTGAGTACTAAAATCAAACGCTCTTCTTCTTCTACCAGGTGCTCGCGTTGAAGGAAGATATCGGCAAAGAAGACGCGACGGACGATAAAGGAATACCACTCACGATCTCCGAAAACGCGCGAGTCGAAGAAATCGACAGTCGGGCGATCATGGACTATTTGGTCTTCGATCGCGGCTACATCGAGGAAGGAGAGGAGGAAGAAAACGTTGGAAAGTGCGCGTTAGAGACGGCCATAGACGAAAGGTATGGAGCGCCAACGTTGAAGAAGAAATACAGACTAAACGAAGAAAAGGTGAAAAGAACGACCCAGATGAAGAAGGCAGTGATGAACGTCCGAAATTGGGGGTTGAAAGAAGGAGAGGAGAGCAGAAAGTTTTTCCCGATTGGTTTTGGAAGCGAAGACGAAGAGCAGGACGAAGAAGAGATTACGCCAAACGCGTTTGTTGGAAACGACGAAGTTGACAATAATAATAATCAGTATCATTCAGACGAAGAAGATATCGTGGGTACGACGATGTGTGCAAAGAGAAGACGTGGCCATACTCCTGCATCGACTCGCGTAAAAGTGATAGATGCATATCAAGTACCGCAGAGTGGACTACGCACGACGCTTCCATTCAGTCTTCGCGAAGGAATGGATGATGATGACGATAAAACGTCATCACCGTTTTACATCCACGGTAAAAGACAAAGCGAAGGTGAGTGGCAAGGAGGAGAAGTATATCTCTGCGATAAGTTGCGCCGTAACCCAGGTCTGGCTCGGTTGAGTATCTCGCGCTTGGCGGCGGAGAAGATTTGCCGCGAACTTTCAAAGGACAAGAACAAGGTCGTGTCACCAGTAGATGAAGAGGAGGAAGAGGAGGAGGACAAAGGCGAAGAGACGCCGCGAGATGATCAGAAAAAGAAGAGAAAGCTTGGTAGGAATTTCTCTCTGGTACAAACGGTTGAAAGAGGTTGAGATTGTTTGTGCGGGCCATCAGAGACAGACTGTATTTTTAGAAAAGGAGAGAGAAAGAGAAAGAGAGAGACGTTAGGAGCTGCTGCTAGTTGATGTACAATTACATGAAGCTCTACTGCAATAGTGTTATATATAATTCGTATCACCTGCTTTTTCGTCGCTTCTTTTGCTTCTTCTCAGAGGACGAAAAGAATTCGGGGTTTACCGGAGCATTCTTCTCAAAATCGCTTTCTATCTTCTCCTCGTAATCCTCAGCGCTGGCGAATACATCGTCGTCATCACCGAATTCGTCATCGTCGTCGTCATCATCATCATCGAGGAGCATGTCTTTAAGATCATCTTCATCAGATTCTTCTTCTTCGTCGTCGTCGTCTCCGCCATTATCATCGCTGTCGCCGTAATCAACCTCGTCGTCTTCGCTCTCGCTATTCTCTTCTTCGATGAAATCTTCATCATCATCATCTTCTTCTTCTTCTTCTTCCTCTTTCGATGCCTTTCGTTTCTTCTTTGAAAGCAAATACCCAGGTTTTTCACCGTAAGCGGCAGCGAGCGCATCGTAATTGAACTTATCAGTGTCGATTTTCTCTTCTTTGTTTTCAGCTTTAGCGACGATGTCCTCTTCGTCGGTGTCCCCTTCGTCGTCCGTCACAAAATCTTTCATCATTTTTTTCTTAGCGCGAGCGTCTTCAAAATCGGAATCGGAATCCTCTTCTTCTTCTTCTTCTTCTTCTTCTTCTTCTTCGTCGTCCTCCTCTTCGTCATCCTTCTCAGAATCTGAATCGTCGTCACTTTCGCTGTGACCAAAATCGCTTTTCTTTTTCTTACCGTCTTCTTCATCGCTTTCCTCTTCTTCGCTCTCACTTCCATTCTCGTCGGCGGCGGCGTCTTTCTCCTCCAATTTCAACTTTGCTAACTTTTCGCTCTGTTTCACGGAGTAATACCGGTGGAAGAAAATTTCAGACGGATCAACCTCGCTTTCTTTCATCGCCGCAAACTCTAAAGTGCCAGGAACAAACGATGATTGCGCGATAGCCGTTGGCGTGTTAAAGACGCTGCTCTTCGCCTTCTTGGCGATTTTGCTTCCAACTTTCTTCATCAACCATTTATCGAGGAAAGACATTAAAGTCATTTCCATCAACGGATCGCCGTCGTAGAAAACTTCTTCGCCGTTGAGTAAGCTTTTGGCCATCGCTGCGACGGAAGGGTGGACGTTTGAAGCTAACGCCGTGAGTTCCCAAAGACACGTGAGATGAGCGTTGGCGTAGAGTGGCTCGCGTTTGTACGGATCGTACGACAACGAGTTTGAAAATTTGCCTTGATTGCTGTTCTTCATGTTTTCTTTGCCTTCTTCTTCACTATCTTCTTCATTCTTGCTTTCGTTTTCTTCTCCTTCCATTGAAACGCCATTCGTCACACTTTTCTTAATCTTCCTTTCTTCTTTTTCAACCATCTTCCAATGCGCGGGACGGATGCGGAAAACCTCGGACGTCGCCATCAAAGCGCCACACGCGAATGTCGCTGGCGCGTGCATGGCAACTTGCAACAAACGCTTCACAATGGCTAACGATCGCGCGATGTGTTCGTTATTGTTGATCTCGTCTTTTTTGTCGTCGTCGTCGTCGTCGTCGTCGTATCGTTTCCTATGCTTCTTCGCGTCTCCTCTTCTATTATTACTATTGCTATTATTATTATTATTATTATTATTATCTGCTTTTAGAGATTTGAACACGAGAGACAAAAACGGCGCCGCGTGTGCCGCTTTAGGCACTTGTGGGTGATTACACACCTCGTACAACGCGCGATAATACCTGTCAGTAATTGAGGAACTTTTCTTGGACGAGTGCAATTGAAAAATCAACGTCAACGCTTGAATCGAGGCGGCTAAATTCGGCGAGTGCGCCGTGGTAAATAGAGCGGGAGCGATCTTTTCAACCATAGACTCTCTTTCGGACTGAGCGACGTACGGAAACGCGCGGTTGATGCCCGTTAAAAGAGCGGAAACAACTCGAGCGTCGACACCGGAACCGATTTGCTCGTTTACAGAATTCGAAGTTGTTGGCGTCGACGCGCCTTTTTTATCTCTTCCCCGCCCTCTTCCTCGACCGCCATTTCCTCTTCCGCCTTTCGGATGAAACCTTTTCTTCTTCCGACCATTCACCAGAGTGCTGCCATCTTTACTCGTGTTGTTGTTGTTATTATTATTATTATTATTGTTGTTGTTGTTATCTTCTTCGGTACTATTATTCTCAGTGGTGTGTCTCGACTTGTCGTACAAAAACTGAAACAAACCGAAATACGTCTCCACCAACTGCTTGGCGAGTTTCGGCCCATTGCCTTTGTGCGAGAGCGGCATTTGGTTCAACAAAACCGCGCCGTAATACTGCGCTTTCAAACTCACGCCTCGTCGAAACATGAACTGTTCCACCTCTCTCGCCACGATCGATTTCATCATCGGATGTTTCACCGTCACCTCTAACAAAAGATGACTCGCGTTCGACGCCATCTTCCTTTGCGGATCGCCCAATTTGTTTGTTAATAATCTCAGCAATTGTAACTCCGCTTCCGGTTTATTTACCAACAAACCAAACGCGCATTTCATAGATTTTTCTTTCAAAATAGTCAAAGGGTCTTTCGACAGCACCTCTAACGATTGAACGAACCGATGATAACATCGTTTGATGTAATCTTCTACGTACCAATACATCAACCGTTTGCGTTCGTGTGGAAATTTATTGCTTTCCTTTAAATTTTGGTCCGCGAAATACTTCAGTTTCCTATCCGAAGGTAATAACACCGTTTTGAACAGCTCTTCTAACGCCTGTATGGCTTGTGCCGCGCCTCTCTTCCCGCCTTTTACTCTAGCTTTTTCGCATAACTCTAACAAACTTTCCAACTGTTTCAAGTTTGCCGCCGCGTCGTCTTGCACCGCTATCGTGTTGCTCGCAATCTTATCGGACGCCGTTCCAGTCGTTCGAACTAAATTCTGAAACCCACCTCCTGTTTTTCTGGCCGCGAGTTTCTCGTGCTGCTTTTCTCTCTCTCGAATGGCGTCTTTCGCGATGTGTTCTTTTTCGTCGAGAAGTTTCGAAAACGCACTGTCGTTTTCCTCCTCGTCCTCGTCCTCTCGTTTCAAAGTGCCTTTCTTCCTCCTCCTCTGATTTTTCGTCGTCGTCGTCGTCTTCACCTCTTCCGTTTTTCGTAAGCTCTTCGCGGCTTCGTGCCATATCTTCGAGTACCCCTCGAACTCTTTCGTCGTCGTCGTTTTGTCCTGCCCCCCGTCTCTCGAAGCGTCCCTCCTGGCGCTCGGCCGGCGCGTCGTCTGCATCGTCGTCTGCATCGTCGTCGTCGTCGTCATCGCCGCCAAAAAAACTCCCTTATTATTAAAAAGTAGTTCCTTTCTCCTTTAAGTCGAGGAGGAGGATTTTACGCACAACCACCACCACCACCACCAATTGGTGGGCCGAAGGCGTTGTCGTCGTCGTCGTCGTCGTCGTCGTCGTCGAAAGCGATGGTATGCACCTCTCTCTCTTCCTCTATAATAGTCTTCTTCTTCTTCTTCTTCTTCTTCTTCTAAAATTCTAGAGAGAAAAAAAGGGAGGGGGAGAGTCAAAAAAAAAAAAAAAGAGTCAGTCCCTTTCAACACCAACACCAACCGTTGGGTGTGTTCTCTCCTCCTTTTCGTACAAAACTCTTTAAAAAGGTGGTCGTCAAAAGAAGACCAACAAAAAGACCAAAAGAAGAAGAAGAAGAAGAAGATCTCTTTTGTTGAGAGATAAAAAAGACGACGACCAATAACGGGACGACGACGACGATAATAATAATAATGCTTCGACGACTTTTATGCGCGAGGAGGAACATCCACGGCGCGGTTTTGGTGGGCGCGCGGGAGATGACGATCGGCATCCAAAACAAAGTCGTTTTGGATGATGTCTTTTTTGGTGGTGGTGGTGAACGCGACGATGATGCGTGTGTTGGAGTCCGCGCGTTTTCGTCGTCGTCGTCGTCGTCGTCGTCGTCGCGCGACGCGAACGCGCTCGGATGGTGGGAGTCGAAGGCATCGTCGCCGCGAACAATAACAACGAAATCATCGAAGTCCCCGCTTTTCTCCGGGAGAAGAGGCATCCACGACTTTTCGACGTTTACGTCGAAAAGGAGGACGTCACCGCACCAACAACTAACTGGTGGGGGACGGAGAGATTTTTCTACGAACAACAACGTCCGAAACGGTGGCGGTTTCGGGAAAGACTACACAATCATCGACCACGAATACGACGCGGTGGTCGTCGGTGCTGGAGGTGCAGGCTTACGGGCCGCCATTGGCTTATCCGAACACGGGTACAAAACAGCGTGCGTGACGAAACTCTTTCCGACTCGATCGCACACCGTCGCGGCGCAAGGCGGGATCAACGCCGCACTCGGGAACATGTCCGAAGACGATTGGCGATGGCACGCGTACGATACCGTGAAAGGCGCGGACTGGTTGGGAGATCAAGACGCGATTCAATACATGTGCAGAGAAGCGCCGGAAGCGGTGAGAGAGTTGGAAAGATATGGATTGCCGTTTTCGAGAACGGAGGAAGGGAAGATTTACCAAAGAGCATTTGGCGGACAAAGTTTGGAGTATGGAAAAGGTGGCCAGGCGTACAGGTGCGCGTGTGCAGCGGATAGAACTGGACACGCGATGTTGCACACGCTGTACGGACAAGCGTTGAGACACGAGACGCAATTTTTCGTAGAGTATTTCGCGCTCGATTTGATCATGGATGAACAAGGCGCGTGCGTCGGCGTTCTCGCAATGTGTTTGGAAGATGGCACTTTGCATAGGTTCCGCTCGCACAAGACGATTTTGGCGACCGGTGGATACGGACGAGCCTACTTCTCGGCGACGAGCGCGCACACGTGCACGGGAGACGGGAACGCCATGGCCATCAGAGCCGGTTTACCATTGCAAGACTTGGAGTTTGTTCAATTTCATCCGACTGGCATTTACGGCGCGGGGTGTTTAATTACCGAAGGTTCCAGAGGCGAAGGTGGCATTTTACGAAACAGCGAAGGTGAAAGATTCATGGAACGATACGCACCGTCGGCGAAGGATTTAGCGTCCAGAGATGTCGTCTCGAGATCGATGACGATGGAAATTAGAGAAGGACGAGGCGTGGGCAAAGAGAAGGATCACATTTACTTGCATTTGAATCATTTACCGCCGGAATTGTTAGCGGAACGATTACCGGGTATCTCCGAAACAGCGGCTATTTTTGCCGGCGTAGACGTGACAAAAGAACCAATTCCTGTCATTCCAACTGTACATTATAACATGGGGGGTATCCCGACAAACTATAAAGGCGAAGTCGTCGCTCCAGCCAAGGACGGGAGCGATCCGGATCGAATCGTCCCGGGTTTGTTAGCCGCGGGTGAAGCCGCATGCGCGTCTGTCCATGGCGCCAACCGATTAGGCGCGAATTCTTTGTTAGATATCGTTGTGTTTGGTCGAGCGTGCGCGAACACGGTGAAAGAATCTGGTTTGAAACCCGGGCAAAAACATAAACCTCTGAAGAACGAACTGAACGGCGAGCAAAGCGTGAAACGATTAAACGATATTCGATACAACGATAAAGGAGATCAAAACAACAAATCGACCAGCGAATTACGAAAACGCATGCAGCGCGTCATGCAAGACGACGCGGCGGTGTTTAGAACACAAGAAACATTAGCTGAAGGGTGCGTGAAGATCGATCAGGTCGCGAAAGACATGGAAAATTTACACGTCACCGATAAGAGTTTGGTTTGGAACACGGATTTAGTCGAAGCGTTGGAGTTGCATAACTTGATGCCAAACGCGAGAATCACCATGCACGGTGCCGAACAAAGGAAAGAATCGAGAGGCGCGCACGCCAGAGAAGATTTCCCGGATAGATTGGACGATACGTGGATGAAGCATACGCTCGGGTACGTCGACGAAAAAGACAACAGCGTGAAAATCGATTACCGACCGGTGCATCACTACACCTTAGATAAAGAAATGGACGTCATTCCTCCAATGAAGCGCGTTTATTAATTGTATAGCGGTACTACCTGGTACAATACTATATAAATCTACTACTCAACGACATAATCAATACACACTATTACTCCTAAACCATCGCCGTCGTCGTCGTCGCCCCTGCTACTTGCTCTAACTCGCCATCGCACACTTTGTGATCTTTCGGTAACACGCACTGCTTCTCGCACCCGTTCTCGTGTATGGTAACCAACCTAATAACCCCTCCAGAGCTCGCATCTCTCGCAATTGCCAACGAAATCGCCTCCGTCATCCACCTCTCGCACTCCTCTCTTTCCATGTTCTCTTTATACGTGTTATCTAAATACCCGTAAATATACGCCGACCCGGATCCACTCACGCTAAACGGCGCTTCCAACATCGACCCACCCAATGGAATTCCGTACACTTGAGCTCCTCTGATTCGATCCCATCCGGCGATTATCATCCCGGCTTGCAACTTTTCTTTGTTCTCGTACGCTATTTTTTGCGTCAGTTTGGCCACCAAACGAACGTCTACCATCATCATCGGTTCGTTTTCTGTACCGGTACCACCACCTCCGTTCCTTTCCATGGCGTGTTCTTCGACCATTCTTTTCACGTACGCGGCTACATTTTGCGTGTCCGCGGCGGACCCCGATCGACACATCCACACGTTGTCGCATATCTGCGTGATTTTATCGCTCGCTCTGTTTGCGACGTACGTTCCGGTGGACGTTCGGGAATCGGCGGCTAAAACGACGCCGTTTCGGTAGGCGCACGCCAGGATTGTCGTCCCAGTGGACACCGGCACGGTCAGGTCCGTTTCTTCCATCGTATCGTGCGCGTCGTCGCGACGCCTTCTTTCACGCGCGCGCGGGGGTGTGGTGCGAGGAGTACAGCGAAAGCGCTTTTTCAAAACAGTTTGACGTTTTGTGACGACGTTGTTTGAGATCGAAGAGATGATCGGGTGTGTTCTTTTTCTTCTCTCTCGAATTCTTTCTTTCAAAAATCATTCGTAATATAATACTAACAGTCGAATACTACTACGCGTACTCAGTAGGTTGGTACCAAATAATAAAAGAGGAGAGAAAAGGAGAAAGGGGGGACTTTAAAAAAAAGAAGAAGCGACGACGACGACGACGACGACGACGCGCGTTCACTACTCGTTCTTCTCTATTCCATACTACTAAAGTATTCGTTATTAAAAGATATATTCAACTAGTAGGTGTAGTACGTAGGTAAACGTTTAGATTACGCTATTTTTACGGGGCGCAAACCAGGTCCGGACGGCGTCTCTTTAATCGAACAAGTCAAAGCCCATGTCTTCCTCTTCTTCTTCGACCGGGGCAGCCGCGGCAGCCGCCGGCGCGTCGCCACCGCCACCGCCACCGCCACCGCCGCCACCGCCACCGGAGCTTTGGAACGCGCTCGGGTTGGCCAAATAGTCTTTGACTTTTTGCGCCAACTCGAAGGTGTATTCCGTGCCGATGGAGACGGCCAACACGTTCTTGTAAGAGTTGACGATGTAGTGCGGCACCGCGGCCAAAGTCGGGTAATTGGTCGCCAAAGAGATGGAGGCAATGTTGGAAACACCCGCGCTAAACTTGGCCGCCAATTGTTCGTCGGTGATGTCTAAAACCGCAGCCGGGTACACGGCGCCTTTGTCGTAGATGTTCTGAACCACTAAACCGTATTCAAACGGCGTGATTTTCATCTTACCCAACAAAGCAGCCGCGGAGGAACCGACGCGTTCACCTTTTTGAACGACAGTAACGTCACTCAAAATCTCGATCGCCCCTTTGTTAATCTTCGTCGCAATGTTCAACAACTGGAAAAAACCGGTTTGAGACGGTTCCAACGGGGTCACGCCCGCCGGGATTGTCACATCGCACGTCGCCGTGGAACCAACTTTCGCAGGCGCCGGAACGACAAACTCGGAGACCTTCGTCTTGACGTCCTTGACGTCATCCTTGGTGAAGATGACACCGACATTGCCAACCAACAACTCGTGTAAACGCATCCACCCATCGTTGCCCTTTTCTTCGCAATAGTTGCTGATGATCCTTCTCATGAGCGTGTTCTTACCCATCAAAACGACCGAGTTCGGTCTCAACGCGCTACGGATGTCCATGAACTGTCTGGAGCCGACGTTGTCGCAGTGCACGATCAAAGCGGTGTCGAAGTTGTCGAGCAAGTCGTAGACTCGTTCACCATACTTTCTCTTATCGATGTACGCTTGGTTCACCATTTTTTATGTTCGTCTATAAGCGATGATGGATGAGAAAAAAGAGAGAGAAAGAATGTCAGCTCCGTTTTGCGTCGTTGCCAAAACGACGACAAAAGTAGTATTCGAACGAACAAAGACACGACCTCCCGCGTTCGTCGCACGCGCGGTATCAAAAAGATCTTCGAACGACGACGACGACGACGAGTCGCAGAGTGTGAACTTGGACGATGACGATGATGATGAGATAGACAGGGAAGCCCTAGTAGGGTCACATCGAAGGGGGGGGGCTCGTTTTCGTACCTTCTTCTTTTCGTTTTCAATCGCCGGGAGCCACAGTCTCAGGGTACGTACTGCAGTTAAGAAAGCTTGTTCTATCTAACCTTAAGGCGGAATATATCGTTCTCGTTCTTTACAGCGGTATGCCGAAAAGAAACGCGTGCGATGCGAAGTGTCGATGAGTATCTTTCGTTTCCTTTTTTTCTTCTTCTTCTTCTTCTCACAATTTAGGGTTTTAGACGTCTTTTGAGTGTGATATCATCGATTTACATATAAATATACGGAGAGAGAGGACTGCGAAGTGAAACGTGCGTGGTACCAATGGTATATGTGAGAGATGTTTGTATACAACACAGTAGTATTTTTTAAGTTTCCATGTCAGCTTCGCGAGCTTCGTTGTACACGTACTGCGAGCTGTATTCCATCATGAACTTTGTGCTTCTTTTCACGTCGATGAATAAGTTGTACGCTTTCGAGACGTCGTCGGTTTCGACTTTGGTGGATTTTCGTTTGTTCGCGACCAAAGCGGACGCCGAGATGAGTTGAATGGCGTATCGTAAACTTGTTTCCGAACCGATTTTGGTGAGCAAATCTTTCGCGTCTTCGGACATGTTCACGTCTTCTTCTTCGCATCGGATGTTGACTATTAATTTCATCTCTTTTTCCGTGTACGGCTTCGTTTGGATGATTAAGAGGCGATCTAACAAGTCAATAGGGACGCCGTGAGGGGAGCGATAGTTTGTGCCTCGAATTTTCGTTATGCCTCTGTTCGTGGCCACGACTAACACGGGGGATAAGTCGTTTTCCAACGCTCGGTTCAAAAACGAAAAGCACTCCACGTCTAACATGTGCACTTCGTCGATGAAAAGAACTCCAGGTATGATTTCCGCTTTCCCTTCCTCTCGCCATTCTGCGACTTTTTCGTCGATTTGTTCTCGAACCTCGTCGCGAATTTCCCCGGTATCTCCCGAGAATAATGCCATGAATCCCTGCGTGTGCGAATTGATGACATCGATTTCGTGTAACGTTACGGTGTGCACAATCTCTTTTCGTTTTTGCAATTCGCCTTCCGGGCACGAAACAAATTTCGTCGTCGGCCCGGTCGCATCGTAATCGCGAGAACGCGCGAATGAACGTCCTAACTTTTGCACTCTTCCGGTGCTCTTGTCGATATTTATTACATCACCACTGGTGACTTTCTCTTTATTGATAGATTCGATCATCTTTGTCCCTAAATCGTACACCGTCTCCATATCGGTCGTTTTCAGAGTTAACTTTCCAACTTTTGGCGCTACGTTCCCCGCCGTCGGTCGGTCAATCTCAATCTCGACGACCTCGCCTTCGATGATTTCCGTCTCTTCTCGTATTCTCACTCCAATCGCTTTTCTGAACGCCTGTCTCAATGCTTCCGTTTTTGAAATTTCCGTGCTAAAAATCTCCGACCCCGCCATCATCGCGAACGGCGTTTCTTCGTTACTGTCCTCCGCGTTCTTTTTGTCTCCGCCACCTCTTAAACTCGCTTTTCTATTCCCATCCCCCGAGCCGCCGCCGTCCATCCCGTAGTCGGCATCCAACAAACTCTTCGCGATTCCCATCGCCAGCGCCGTCTTCCCCGTCCCGGGTTGCCCCGCGAGCAAGATGCCTCGTCCAGCGATCGTCCCGCTTTTAATCATGGACAAAATAACCCCGCACGCCTTCCGCGCGTCTTCTTGACCAACCATCCCTTGAGACACGTTCTTCGCGTCTAACGCGTCGTCCAAACCGAGGCCTCGGATGTGCGAGTGCGCGCCGATGCGTTCGATGCCTCGCAACGCATCCGATTCTTGCGCCGCTGTCGTCTTAATCGCCGTCTCGGACGCCATTTTTCTTCTCTCGATCGAATTATTTTTTTATTGTGTGAGACGAGAGTTTACACCACCAAAAGAGTCTACCAAATCGTAGTAAATAATACTATTCCTCCTTCTCTGCGATCGAAAAGAAGAAGAAGAAGAACGGACTTTGAGTATTGGACGACCACCAACGCTCTGTTACGTTGCGTGTGTGTGTGTCTTCTGGTGTGTCGAGCGCACTCCTCTCTGAAGTTCTTGAAAAAGAATGCGTGTTTTGTGTGAACGAATCGTTGAAATTTGAAGAAGTCAAAAAAAAAAAACAGTTGATGATCAAACAGTATTTTTAGAGAAAATAATGAGAAGACGAGTTTTTTGGGGTGATAAAAAGCACGGTAATTAATGCAATGCCCACTTTAATAAAAAAAAAAGTCAAAAGCACACACACACACTTTTACTACTACGCATCATCATATACGTATATATATATATATAAAATTCTCGGACTTTGAGAGAAAACGCCCGTTCCTCTCTGCAACCACCTCTCCGAATACTACTGCACGATGCACGATCTCTTCTCTCCGCGCGCGAGAGTGGTGTCGCGATGATTTTTCTTTTTCTTCGTTTCTTCGTTTCTTCTTCTTCAGAAGTTTTGCGCGGCGCCTTCGCGACGATCGTCACAAGCGTTGCTTCTTGGCGCTTTTCATGAACGGTCTCAACGACCACTCGACGTCGGCGTCGTCTTGGTCGACCGTGCCTAACTTCAATTGATACAATCTCAACTCGAATCTCGGACCGATTTCGTTCAACGATAACGATTTCGGGCCTTTAGGCATGTCGTACGTGTGATGGCGGACCGAAATGAAATCGAGCGAGTTGGCAAAGGTGACGACGCGTTTCGATTTTTCCTTCGGTCTGGGGAATAAGTGTCTCAACACGTTCGCGGTTCTTTTGCCCAATTCCGAGGTGAAGTTTTCGCATATGATGTGCGGGAACTGCTCGGAAACTTTCGGTAAGTTGGCATCTTTCACGTCGTGTCGCATGACCGTGTCAGAGATGCCGAAATACGCGGTAGGACCAAACGGTAAGTGCGAGATGACTAAACCGTCCGGTTCGCCTCGGTGTTCGTGGACGATGACGATGTCTGTAAACTCGCTCGTTTTTCCGAGCTCGACGAGATCGGGTAAGATTTGTGAGCCTCGATTGATTCTCGAACTGGTTGGGAACAACAGTTTCAGCTCTTTACAAAACTGGAGCAAACGCGAACTCGGATCTCGAGAGGTTGTCAACAACAGTTTCGCCTCTGGAGCGTTTTTATACTCGTCGTCGTTGACGCCTTTTTCCAAGTTTCCGTATTCTCTCGTGTGCACGTCTTCGAGCTCGACTTCTTTGCGCAACTGCTCCTCTTCTCTTTTCAGCTCGGTCGGTATGGGTTTCCCTTCCTCCAAGCACTCGCGTATCTTTCGTTTCTTCTCGTAGAGTAAACGCTCTTTCCCTTCCAAAGACTTTCTGTAGATGAATTCTTTCCGCAACCTCGCGTTCCGGCGGAGCATAATTTTTCTTCTTCTTCTTCTTCTTCTTCTTCTTCTTCTTCTTCTTCTTCTTCTTCTTCTTCTTCTTCTTCTCAAATCGTGGTGGTGGTGGTGTTCTTCTTCTTCGCGTATATTCCCGACGACGACGACCACACCCACGCCGTCGTCGTCGTCGTCGTCTCTTTCTCTCTCTCTTTCTCTCACGCGCTCACGCGCACTCCGTCTCCCTCTCGCCGTCTCTTTTCAAGACTATTAAAGTTGGTCGTCTGTCCTTCTTTTTGTACTATATTATTAAATGCGGGTGGTACACGGCGGCTCTGAATTGGAAAACAACGCGTTTGTTGTGTTGTTGTTTTGGTTTTTTTTGAGCAAAAAGTGGTCCCAAAAAAACTCCTCTCTTTTTTTCATTCTTTTTTTTTTGTTTTTTTTTTTTTGAGACTGCTGCTCTGAAGAACCAAAAAAGACAAAAATCCCTCTACGAGTAAATAACACAAAAAAACAAACGCGTCGCATCGAAAAAAATGCAAAAAGAACCCCCTTCTTCTTCTTCTTCTTCTTCTTCGTTCTTTTGTCGTCGTCCAGTCAAAAAAAAGAAAGAGAGGATTCCTTTGGATATGAAAATGATTTCACACGCCTTGGAAAAAAAAGAGTCCTCTCATACGAACACAAAGAGCTCTTTTTTTTCTTCCATCGTGGCATTTTGTCGCCAGAATTGTAGCGCGCTTTTGTCGAAAGAGGAGGAGCGCTCTCCCTCTTTCTTGTTCTCTCTGTCTCTCTCTCTGTCTCCTTCCCGCGCTTTGTCGTTTCGAGAGAAGAAACCGTTCGAGAGGAGAAGGAGAAAGAGAAGGAGGCGGGGCGTCGACTGCTTCCCGTTTTGGTAAAGAGTTTAGGAGATACGCGAGACTCCGATTGGATTTCTCAAAGTCGCTTATTATTATTAGTTTTTTCTTTATAGCAGGAGTAAGGGGGAGGGGGTCGACCTTGAAGAGGAGGAATTCAGCAGTCGGTCGAAAAAAGACAGTAGTCGAGACACTACTAAGACGACGACTCTCTGACTCCCTTCTTTTGTCGTCGAAAAAAAAAACAAAACTCTCTCTCTCTTGTGTGTTTGTGTGACTTCGTCGTCGGAAGAAGAAGAAGAAAAAGAGAGTCACAGATACGCTTTTTGTTGTTGTTTAAGTTGTTTAAGTTGAGTGAGACCTTTGAGCTCTTTTTTTCCCCAAAAAGGATTGTCTCTGTCTGTCCAAAAACTTCTTCACTTTTGGAAAAAAAGGAAAGAGACGGACGAGGAGGAGGAAGAAGAAGAAGGGAGATGGATCGTCATCGCGATGAGACGAACGCGACGACCGGGGAAGCGCCAGAGGAGGATGGTGGTGGTTGCGACGAGACCGCGGAGAACGCGTTCGCGCAGGCGTACGCGTACAGCGCGTACGACGCGTCTGCGATGATGATGATGCACGAGAGAGACGACGACGGTTCGACCGCACACCACCAACAACAACAACAACAACAACAACAACAACAACAACAACAACAACACGGAGAAAAACAACAACAAAGAAAAAAGCCAGGACCGACGCCGGATGACGAATCGCAACGACTACAACAACAACTGCTACTGCAACAACAACAACAACAACAACAACAACAACAGCTACCGTCTCTTCTCGTAGCCAACACTAGCGGAACGCCTCCTCAGCAAATATCAACAACGACAACAGCAGCAGAAACAGTCGATGGACAACAACATCTCATCATGACTGCCGCTGCGGCTGCGGCTGTGACTGCTCCCCCGGTGTACGTGAACGCGAAACAGTACGAAGCTATTCTTAGGAGAAGAGCCGCGCGAGCCAAACACGAACTGAAGTTGAACAAAGGCGTACTCGCAAACGGCGGGGGGTCATCGATAGTTGGAGGTAAAAAGAACAGCACAGAACAAAACAAGAAGCCGTACAGGTTTGAAAGCCGTCACAATCACGCGCGACGACGGATACGCGGCCCGGGAGGTCGTTTCTTGACGCAACAAGAGTTACTCGACGGCGTGGGAGGTGAAGAGGCGAAACAGCAGGCGATAATAAGGAAAAAAGAGAACGAGAAGAGAGATAAACAAAGAGAGGAGAAAAGAAAGTTGAGACAGAAGAAGAAGGAGGAACAAATGATGATGAAGAAGAGGAGAAAAAAAGAAACGGGTCCCGTACAAAAGCGTCCTCCTTTGCCTTGAAGCGTCGACCGAAAATAGTTTAGAGAGAACAAATAGATGCGCATTTTTTAGTACGATTATTTTATTTAGAGACGAGCACTTTGGCGTTTACAAATTAATTTACAAACACACCACATAATTGTGCGCGCGCGCGCGCGCAAATAGAACGAATAATAAACTCTCCATCTCTATCTCACTCTCTCCCCTTTGTGTGTGTGTGTGTGTGTGTGTCGATGTCGAAGACACTGAAGATGACGATGTTGTCGTCCGCAGTCTTACGCTCTCTCTCTCTTCTAAAGAATTAAACCAACAAAAATGAAACGCAGTAACGAACAACAACAAAAAGCAAATGTAAAGAACAACAACAACAACAACAACAACAACAACAACAACAACAACAACAAC
>MDSZ01037018.1_pt1 | contig 17445 bp, 16 predicted proteins | sample 811201 | NCBI WGS metagenome assembly MDSZ01 (sample SAMN05326647, study PRJNA326480) | marine metagenome | isolation source: seawater | place: Indian Ocean: North | collected 2010
AACATAAGCCACGGTCACGCAGTGAGTTTATTCTTTGAAGACTTTTTTAAATATAATTTTGATAACTTAGATAAGTCGCAGACTTCTTTTAATTTAAAAGAAAGATTTGATTTAATTTTTGATATACTAAATGTTAAAGATATTGTGGGTTTCTGTAAAAAAATTTCTAAAATTAAAACTGACAGTAATATTGAGACTGATTTAAAAGTCTTAAAAATAGATATTAAAAATAATTTTGATAAAATTATTGAAGGAGTAAATATTCTAAGATTAAAAAACAACCCTGTTAAAATAAATGCTGATGAAATTTATAAAATACTCTCAAGAAAGTAGAAACTTTTACCAATGCAAATAATTTTTTAATTTATTTTTTATAAGTTTATACTCAAAATTGGTCAAATTTTTTTTTGATTTATAAATATTTTTCTTTGATTTTTGTAAATCAAATTCAATATCTGAATTTTTTCTTAGAATAAATTTTTGACTTATATTTAAAAATTTACAAAGTCTCTCGTTTTCTCTTTTAAAATTATTCACAAAGTTTTCAAATTTAATAATCAATACACTTTTGTTCTTCAGCAATTTATCAAAATTTTTGTTATTAAAGCAGGCTAAAAACCAATCACAAAATATATTTACATCATACGAAGGTGCACCTTTAGATTTTCTTTTTTTCATACTTGAAAAAATATCCCTAGGGTCCCTAGTAATTATTATCGTTCTAGCTTTTTCAAAATATTGAGAGGATCTTATTGGATCAAAGACATTAGAAGACTGATTCAAAACTACATTTTGATTTTTAGATATGTTTTTAATATCTAAATTTTTTAGAATTATTTGATTAATATAATTACGTGTTTCTTTTAAAAATTTTTTTTCATTTACGGGTAGTCTTATTGGATAAAAATGAGTCTTAGTTTTTTTTAATCTTAAATAAAAATTTTGTAATTTATTGATTTTAAAATTACTAAATTCTGGATTTCCATAATATAAAACTTTAGTAATTTTATTTATATATTTTTTTGATAAAGTTAATATTTCTTTTTTAAAAAGTTTTTCTCCATTTCCGTATGTAGGATAAACTATAAAATCCTGATATTTTTTTATATAGTCTAAAAAATCGTTCATTGAATTTGATGGATTAAAAAAACTAAAATTTTTGTAACAATTTATATAAATGTTGTGTATTCCCATTGGGTCTGAGCACAATTTAAATTCATTATTACCAAACGGGCTTATAAAATCTACTCTATTTGACAGATAATCATGTACGCATCCGCTTCCGCTGTTTTTTAAACCTAAAATTATAACAGTCTTCATAAATTAATTCTTATCCATTAATTTTTTTAAATAAAAATTCTGCAAAAGAAAATTCAAATTCTGTGTTTATATCAAACCCTTCTATCTCGTCTAGTTTATATAAATATGGCCTTTCCCCAATTAAGGATTTTCTATTAAACATTTTTTTTGTATTTAAAATATTAACCGCAAAATTAAGTTTAACTATTTCAGGTAAATCTTGAGAGTTTGGGGTTTCATTAATTTTAAAATTTATAGGTTGATTATCTTTAAATAAAAATTCTTTTATCACTGTAACAGTATTTATGCTGTCGAAATCGTTTTCAGAAAAATTTTTAAATTTTGTAATAATATCTTTATAGGTATTTAGTTTTATTAAAGGTGATGTACAGTTGGTAAACATAATATATTCACTATTTGTATTTTCCGCAATATTTTGCCAAAAATCAGAATTTTTGCACTCTGAGCTAGCAAAATATTCCTTTCTCTTATAGTGCTTCACATCTAGTCTTTTTGAAATTGAAATAGCTTCATCAGAATCTGTATTGATTATAATTTCATTAATATCACTTAATTGTTTTAGCAAGTTTATTTTATGGATAAGTAAATTTTTATCGCCAAATTCTCTTAAATTCTTATTCTTTACTCTTTGTGAACCTTTTCTAATAGGCACAACTGCAACAATTTTTTTCATGAATATAAATCTTTTTTTTTTAATCTATTATCAATTTCAAATATTCTTTTTAAATTTGTTTTTTTTGATATTTGGTCTAATTTAAAGTTTTTATTTTTAAATTTAAGCCAATCTATTTCAAAATTAAAAATCAATGAAATTATCATCTCTAAATTATTAATTACATTGTCATTAAGTTTTAATTCAATATTCCTTGTTTCTATTCTGTTAATTAGTTTTTTTTTAAATAATTTTTTTATAAAGTCTTTTGAATATTTAGTAATTGAACCCCCCATTTTAATAAATTTTTTTTTTGCTTTTATCTTAGTAAGATTTTTATCAAGTATTTTATATATTTTATAAGAGTCTACCATTGGCTTCGATAAATTATAAGATCCGGCTAAATCAGATCTTCCTATAACCACACCCTTTAATTTATTAAATTCTTTACAATTAAGTATTTTCTTTAAATTATAAAAAGCATTTTTAGTCTCCAAATTAATAAAAAGATCGCCTTTAAAAGTTTTAGGTATCGTTTGAATAAACTTTCTCAACGCATAATCACTTTCAACCATCGGTGCAACTATTGTATCAACTTTTATAAAGTTGCAAAAATGAATATCATTTTTTGCCTCACAGCCTCCAATCTTTACATTTAATTTTAAACCTATTTTTTTTGTTATTTTCCTCATTAAAGCCAAGTCTTTAAAACCAGCCCCTTCATCCTCTAAAGACTGTTTGATAGCCACTGCACCTAACTTTTTTAATTGTCTTAAATCATTTATAATATTTTTCATACAATGTCGTTTACATTTTAATTAAAAGTTTACAAGGTTTAATAATCCTTGTAGTAAATATTATAACCTTTTAAAAATATATTAATACAATTATGAAAAAATATATCTTTTTTATAAGAGATTATAATGATTGGGATAATATTGGACCAATAATTTACTATTTAGCAAAGAACACCAGTTCAAAAATTAGTATTTGTTTTTATAAAAAAGATTTAAGAAAAACCGCCTTGTACAAATATCTAGATAAAACTGTTGGTAATAATTTAGAGATTTTTCTTTGGAGACCAAAAAAATTAAGTTTGTTTATTAATTACATTAAAAATTTTTTTTTCAAAATTTTATCTAAAATTAATTTAATGAAAATATCAGTGCCAATATTCGAAATTAGTGAAGATGTTTTAAAAGATTGGTTTAAAAAGATAAGTATATCAAAATTTACAAAATTAATTATTGTTTTTGATAGAACATTGGGAAGCATAACAAGCAAAGTATCAAAAAATTTGAAAGGTCAAAATTCGGTGTTTATTTCATGTTCACATGGACCTCAAACAAATGTAAACCGATTATGTTATGTACACGAAATGGAGACTTCTCAAAGAAAAAAAGAATTATTAAAATATTTTGAAAAATATAAATATTTAATTATTTCAGATTATCTTGAATTAGAATTTAATGATAAATTCATCAATTCTAATATTAATGAAAAACAGATAGATAAATCAAGAATAGCAGTTTTGGGTTCCCTTCGCTACAGTTCTGAATGGATTAAACACATTGACGAATTTACTCCTCGATTAATTAAAAAAAATAATAATAAAAAAAACGTTGTTCTTTTTATGAAAAAATTTACTGAAAATGTTTTTAAAGAAGAAGTCTATAGGACGGTTCAAATATTTAAATCTTTTACAAATATCGATTTTTATATAAAACCCCATACTCGTGGAATGCAATTTTTCTCAAAAATTAATGCTGAAAATATTCATATCATTTATGACAATAGCTCAACAGAATTAATAAATATGGCAGATGTTATTTTGTTCTATGGAGGAACAGGTATTATTCTTGAAGCCCTTTCAAAAAAAAAATTAGTTGCATGTTTAGATTACCTAGACTGCAACAGAAATATTTATGAATATTTCAACGCTTGCCATAATTTAAGATGTAGAGATGACCTTTATTATTTTTTAAATTCTATAATCAAAAATAATAAAAATATAATTTCAGGAGACAAGCTTTTAAAAGAAATAGTTTATGCCAGAGATCCATCATCAAAGGTATCAGATAGATTTATCAAATTTTTCGAAAATTTATAATAATGAATCTTATTAATAAAATAAAAGATATAATTCCAGATGATATTAATAAAAATCTTTTAAAGCTTTTTATCTTCACTTTTTTTGGAATATTTTTTGAACTTCTTGGTATAAGCTTGGTATTACCCGCAATTACTATAGTTACCAAAGGTGATTATGAATTTAATCTTGGATTAGGCATTGATGATGAACTCAATAACTTTATTTCAAATTTGAATAGCTCAGAATTATTTGTTTTTCCCTTGCTGATATTGTTATTAATTTATACTACAAAAGGATTTTATCTGTTGTTTTTGAGGTTTTATAACGGAAAATTCTCTTATATTTTCGTCAGGAAACTTTCTAACAATATTTATAAAAATTACCTATATCAGGACCAGCTTTTTCACTTAGGAAGAAACTCATCAGATCTTATTAGAATAGGCACCACTGAAATCCCCTTTTTCTTAAAAAATATAATTATGCCATCTATCGTAATTTTTATGGAAATTTTTGTGCTTATGGGAATAATATTTATTTTGTTGTCTGTGGAAACAATAAGCACTTTAATTGTTTTAAGCATAATAATATTTATCTCATTAACATATTATTTAATGATAAGTGGTAAAATAAAAAAGTGGGGCCAGGAAAGACTTTTTCATGAAGGAAAAAAAATACAAAACCTTACTCAAGGATTACATGGCATTAAAACTGTTAAGATATTTAATCAGGAAGAAAACTTTCTTAATAAATTTAATTTTCATGTAGAGGCGAGCGCAAAATCCAATTTGTATGCTACACTTATATCCCAAACACCTGCTATATTAATTGAATTTGTTATAGTCTGTCTAATAATTATTTTCATGATTTTTAACGTAAAATCTTCAATGAATGTCGCTGAGTATTTTCCAACTATGGCGTTATTTGCTGCAGCCGCGTTCAGAATTATGCCATCTATGGGTCGATTAATAGTAAATTTTCAAATGATAAAATATGCATTGCCAGCTGTAAACAAGTTACATAAAGAGTTTCCTCTAAAGTCCGAACCTCATCAACCTTTAAAATCAAAAATAAAAATAAATTTTAAAGATCAAATTCAAATTCATAATTTAAGTTTTAAGTATCCTAATAATCAAGAAAACCTATTACAAGATTTAAATTTTAAAATAAAATTTGGTGAGATTGTTGGAATTATGGGTAAAACAGGCGAAGGCAAGTCCACAATTGTCGATCTTATATGTGGACTGTTGCAGCCTCAAAAAGGAAGAATTTTGATAGATGATTGCGATATTCAACAAAATTTAAAATCTTGGCAGCAACAAATAGGATACGTTCCACAAAATGTATACTTATTAGATGACACAATTAAGGAAAATATAATCTTTGGTAGTAAAAATAATGATGATACAAAAAAAAATTTAAATAATGCCATTAAATTAGCACAACTTGAAAATTTAATTACAAATTTACCTGACGGTCTTGAAACTTTAGTTGGGGATAGGGGGGCTAGACTGTCTGGTGGACAAATCCAACGTATAGGTATAGCAAGAGCCATCATGAACAATGCTCAAGTATTAATTTTTGATGAGTCAACTAGTGCGCTTGATATAGATACTGAAAAAAAATTAATCAATGATATTTATAAACTAAAGTCAAAAAAAACTTTAATAATTATTTCTCATAGAAGAAATATATTGAACCAATGTGATAGTATTTATAATTTAAAAAATAAAAATCTTATTTTGGAATCAAAAAGATGACATTAACAAAAAAAAAAAGATTGGGGAGTCACATGTTATCATTTGCGAAGAAAATTTTTCCGTATAATAGAAGTATTGTTAGTAGAGAAGTTTTAAGAACTTTAAAAATTATTAAAAAAGAGGTTAAATTAATTAAAATACATAAAGTAAAATCCTCAACAAAAATTTATGATTGGAAAATCCCTAAAGAATGGAAGGTTAGCTCAGCAAAAATTTTTGATTTAAAAAAAAATATTATAGTTGATTACGATAAAAATAATTTACACCTGGTCTCACACTCAATACCTGTAAATAAAATAATAAAATTAAATGAGCTTAAAAAAAAAATGTATTTTATAAAAAAGTTACCACACGCAATTCCTTATAGAACTTATTATTATAAAAAAGATTGGGGGTTCTGTGTTTCTTATAATCAATTTAAAAAAATGAAAGATAAAAGATATAAAGTTTTAATAAAATCTAAATTAAGTAATGGATATTTAAGATATGGTGAATTATTTATTAAAGGAAAATCAAATAAAGAGGTGATATTTACAACTAATATTTGCCATCCTTCGTTAGGTAATAATGAAACTTCCGGGATAGTTGTATTAACTTTTCTTGCAAAATACCTTGCCAAAAAAAAAAATAAATATTCTTATAGATTCCTATTTTTACCAGAAACTATCGGCTCATTAGTATATATAAAAAAAAATTTTTATAATTTAAAAAAGAATTTACTATTCGGATTTAATTGCGTGTGTGTTGGTGACGATAGACAATACTCAATTTTAGAGCCAAAAAAAACTAATTCAAACTCTTATTATTTTGTTAAAAAAACCTTAAACAAATTAAATATAAAATTTAAACAATTTAGTTGGTTAAAAAGGGGGAGTGATGAAAGGCAATTTTCCTCACCTATTATTGACCTAGACTTCTCTTCATTAATGAGATCAAAATATGCTGAATACAAAGAGTATCATACGTCTTTAGATGACCTTAAAAAAGTAGTTACTGAAAAAGGATTAAAAGGAAGTTTAAAGATGTACAAAGTATTGGCTGGATTGATTGAGAAAGAAAGGTTTCCAAAATCAAAATTTATTGGAGAACCATTTTTAAGTAAAAGAAAAATATATCCCAATATTGGAGGTTTTATTCACCCAAAGAAAATCAAAAGTCTGTTAGACTATCTCTCATTTTGTGATGGACTTACTCCATCTGAAAAAATTGCTCAATTATGCAAAGTAAAACGCATTCAAGGAAAATTAATTTTAAAAAGATTAGAAAAAAATAAATTGGTAACTTTTAATTAATGAAAAAATTTTTTACTATTGGTGTTATTGGATCAAATGAAGGTAATGGTCACCCGATCTCCTTTTCTACAATGTTTAACGGATATAATCTTAAATATTTAAATAGATATTGTGATTTCCCTTTAATAAAAGAATACCTTCCAAAATTCCACAAAAACAAAAAAAAAAATATAATCCAGAACGCAAGAGTAAATTATATTTGGACTCAATCAAAAAAAAATTCCTACAAAATTGCAAAAATAGCAAATATTGACAGTATATGTAATAGTCTTGAAGATATGTCAAATAAAGTCGATGCAGTGATATTAGCGAGAGACGATATTGAAAACCATCTAGAAATGGCCAAAATATTTCTAAAAAAAAAAATACCAATTTTTATTGATAAATTAATTGTTCCTGATGTTAAAAGTTTGAAAAAGTTTCAAGAAATTTCAAGAAATAAACTTTATATGTCATGTTCATCAGCGAGATATACCAGCAATATTGAGAAAGTTTTAAAAAATAAAAATAAAATTAAGAAAGACACAGTTTTTGTTGTTGGTTACAGTAGAAAAAATTGGGTAAGGTATGCGCATCATTTATTGGAGGGTATTGTAAGAATTTTTGGATATGATGTTATTAAAGTTCGGTGCCTAACAAAAAAAAAGGACAAACAAGAGGTGTATCAGTTGGTTTATAGAAATGGACTGAATATAAACCTTCATTTTTCTGAAAATTTATTTTTACCCATAAATTTTGTCTGCCTTAAAAATTCCTCAAAACCATTATATTTTCCATATGAAGACTATTTTTTTTCTATTAAAAAAATGATGAATGAATTTGAAACAATGATAAGAACAAAAAAAAAAACTATACCTACAGAAGAAATGATTAAGCTTACGAAAATTGTTATTGCAGGAAATTTGTCCAAAAAAAATCTTCAAAAATTTTATTCCCCTGCTACATTAAAGGAATTAAAATGAACAAAACTATTTTAGTAACAGGTGCAAGTGGTAAAATTGGTTCCCAAATTATTAAAGAATTAATTGACAAAAATTTTTGTGTGATTGGAACTTATTTAAAAAAAAAAATTAAATTAAAAAAAAAATTTTTAAATCAAAAAATTTTTACCAAAAAATTTGATCAATCAAAAATAAGTGATGTAAAAAAATTAATAAATTTTATCGCTAAAGAAAATCTAGACTTAAAAGGTGTTGTTAATTGTGCCGTACTAAGACCCATGAAAAAAGGCTCAAATGATAGTTTACAAAATTGGGAAAAATCAATTAAAGTAAATTCAAATGCAGTGTATTTATTGAATGATTTATTTTGTAAATTTTTTAAAAAAAAAAAATTTGGAAGGATTATAAACATTGGTTCGATATATGGTTCAATTGGACCAGATTTTAATTTATACAAGAGTGAAAATTTTGAACTTGAACCAGATTATATCTATAATAAATTTGGCATGATTGGTTTAACAAAATATTTTGCATCAAAGTATGGAAAAGAAAATATTACTATTAATACAATTTCGCCCGGAGGAATTTTGGCCAATCAATCAAAAAGTTTTATATTTAAATATTCAAAAAAAACTTTTTTAAAAAGGATGGCAAATAAAAACGAGATATTTGGCTTAGTTGAATATATTCTATCTGACAAATCAAATTATTTAACTGGACAAAATATAATCTTAGATGGTGGATATACCTCAAACTAATAAAAAAAAGATTCTCATAATTGGATATGGATCCATGGGAAAAAAATACGAAAATTTTCTAAAAAATAATTACGAAATATATTTCTTTGATAAAATTAATAAAAAAAAAAAAAATTTTTTAAAAAATATAAGTCACCCATTAATTAAACAATTTTATTTTATTGTTATTGCAACGCCACCTAACCATCATAAAAAATACTGTGATCTATGTGTAAAGGCTAATAAAGATTTTATTGTAGAAAAGCCTTTATTTTTAAATAAAAAAGGTTGGCGAAAAACAATCTTAAACATTAAAAAAAAAAAATTAATATGTAGCGTTGCTTATCCAAGAAGGCATTCTAAAGCTCATAAGTTTATTAAAAGTTACATTAAAAAAGGCAAAATTGGAAAATTAAAGATAATTAAATCGAATTTTAGCCAAGATTTTAGAAATTTAAGAAAAGATTATAAAAAAATTTATTATTCAAACATGAAAGAAAGTGGAGGCATAATATACGATGCATTATCTCATCACATTAACTTACTTTCTTTGTATGGGGGGAAAATAAAAAAAATAACAAAATCTGAAATGAAGTTAGCCTATTCTGACGTAAATGTAAATGATACTGGTCTTTTATTAATCTATTTCAAAAAAAAAATTTTTGGAATTATATTTGGAAACCAATTTCAAAAACCAAATATTGATGAATTAGAATTTATAGGAACAAATAGTAATTTAATCTTTGATAGAATTCAAAATCAAATAACTATATTAAAAAAGGGCAGAAGAATACTAAAAAAATTCAAAGAAACTTATGACGATCTATTTAAAAATCAAATAAATGATTTCATAAACTGTAAAAAAAATAAAATTCAACCAAAAACGACACTAGATGAAGACTTCGAAAATTTAGGCAAATTGTAAATTCATGAAAATTGGAATTATTTTACAGGCTAGATGTGGTTCAAAAAGACTGCCAAATAAAGTTATAAAAAAAATTAATGACAAAGCTATTATTGAATTAATTATAGAAAGATTAAAAAAAATTCCAAATTCAAAACTAATAGTAGCTACTACTAAAAATGTAAATGATGATAAGATTTGTAAAATATGCAAAAAAAATAAGGTACTTTTTTATAGGGGTAAAAATAATGATGTGCTATCAAGATTTTATGAAATTGCATTAAAATATAATTTGCAAACAGTTATTAGGTGTAATGCTGATTGTCCATTCTTAGATGTAGAAATTCTTAAAAAGATGCTAAAAATTTTTAAGAAAAAAAAATATGATTATTTCTCAAATATATTAAAGCCATCTTTTCCTTCTGGATTACATATTGAAATTTTTAATTTTTATGCTCTGAACAAGGCACATTCAGAAGCAGCAAAAAAATCTGATAGAGAGCATGTGACACCCTTTATATATAAGAATAAAAGAAAATTTTTTATTGGTTCGTTCAAATATAAAAAGGATCTTTCATTTCATAGGTGGACCATTGATTACTTGGAAGATTTCAGATTTGTTAAGAGAGTATTCAAGGAATTCAATTACAGAAATAATTTTAAAATGGCAGATTTATTGGCTCTGCTCAAAAAAAAACCTGAAATAATGAAATTTAATTACTATATAAAAAAAAGGCAAAACCTACTTTAAATTATGATTTTATTGTCTGGAAGTAATGGGTTACTAGGCACTGGATTAAAAAATTATTTTAATCAAAATAAAATAAACTATTACACAATTGGTAGAGAAAACTGTAACTTCAATGGTGATATTAAAGATAGCTTGTTTGTCGAAAAAACAATCAAAAGTTTAGAGCCTAGTGTATTTATTAACATGGCTGCAATAACAGATGTAGACTTTTGCGAAGACAATAAAGAATTAGCTTATAAAGTTAATACTGAATTTCCTTTATTGGTTTCAAAAATACTTAAATCAACTAAGAATAAATATTATATTATTCAAATCTCAACTGATCAAGTTTATAGTGGCATAGGACCTCATAATGAATCAGACGCCAATCCTATAAATTACTATTCTTTCACAAAATATGAAACAGAGAAATTATTAAAAAATGTAAATGCGATTTCGTTAAGAACAAACTTCTTTGGAAAATCTCTAAATAAAAACAAATTTTCTTTTACTGATAAGATATATAACTCTTGCTTGAATGAAAAAAAATTTAATGTTTTTAACGATGTATATTTTTCACCAGTTTCCTTAAATACTATTTATTACGTAATTAACAGTTTAATTAAAAAAAATATAAATGGCATATATAATCTTGGCACTAAAGAAGGAATGTCAAAAAAAGAATTTGCTCTATATTTTTGTAAATTGGTAAATTTAAATACAAAGAATATTATAGGTAACTCACAAAAAGACGTAAATTTATTAGCAAAAAGACCTAATGACATGAGATTAAATTCTCAAAAATTAGAAAGCAAGTTGGAAATAAAATTTATAAATTTGAAAGATGAAATAAAGAGTATAAAAGATGATTATATAAAATGTTAGAAAATTTTTATATCGGAGAAAAAAAAATTGGGAAAAATTGTCCTACGTATTTTATCGCTGACATTGCTGCTAATCATGACGGCAATTTAAATAAGGCTATTGAGCTTATAAATCAAGCTGCTTTGGCAGGAGCTGATGCAGCAAAATTCCAACACTTTTCTGCTGAAACAATTGTTAGCGATTATGGATTCAAATCTTTAGGAAGCCAACTATCACATCAAGCGAAATGGAAAAAAAGTGTATTTGATGTCTACAAAGATGCATCCATACCATTAGATTGGACATCTATACTAAAGAATGAATGTCAAAAGAATAGAATTGAATTTTTAACTAGCCCATACTCAATAGAGTTGGTTGATTTTGTAGATCCGTATCTAGAAGCATTTAAAATTGGATCAGGAGACATAACTTGGCATGAAATAATTAGACATATAGCCTCTAAAGGAAAGCCTTATATAATTGCTACAGGAGCATCAAATGGAAATGATGTTGATGAAATCATAAAAATTGCCTCAAATATAAATAAAAAAATTTGTGTAATGCAATGTAACACAAATTACACAGCTAGTTATAAAAATTATTCATATATAAATTTAAGGTATCTAACAAATCTTAAAAAAAATTTTCCTAACTTAATTCTTGGTCTTAGTGATCACACACACGGACACGCAACTGTACTTGGGGCAATAGCACTTGGAGCTAAAGTTGTAGAGAAACATTTTACTCTATCCAATAAATTAGATGGTCCTGATCATAAATTTTCCATGACGCCGAAAACTTGGAAGGAAATGATTGATAGATCTAAGGAGCTAGAATTAAGTCTTGGGGATGGAATAAAAAAAATAGAAGATAATGAGTTAGAGACAGTGATACTACAAAGAAGATCGTTAAGAATTAATAAAGATATAGAAAAAAATCACGTAATTAAAAGAGATGATATTCATGTCCTAAGGCCCTGCCCTAAAGAAGCTATTGATCCAAGAGATATTGATAAAGTTATAGGGAAGAAAATAAATAAAAACTTAATAAAAGATGAAATTTTAAAATGGGAAGACTTAATTTAGGAATTGTCATTCCTGCCAGAAATGAGGAAAAGACAATAGGTAAAGTTACAGTTTCTTTAAAAAAATTTGGAGATATTCTAGTTGTTGATGACATGAGTACAGACAAAACAAATTTAATATTAAATCATTCAGGAATTAAATTTATAAAAAATAAAATTAATTTAGGCTATGAAGCTTCAGTGCTTAAAGGCATTAAATATCTATTAAAAAAAAACTATAAGTATATAGCAACTTTTGATGCAGATGGCGAACATGATCCTGAATTTTTGAAAAATGTAAAAAAATATAAAAATTTTGATCTATTAATTGGAGATAGAAAAAAATTGAATAGGTTTTCGGAATACGTTTTCTCATTTTTTACAAATTTATTTTTCAGTATTCCTGATCCATTAAGCGGATTAAAGATTTATAGCACCTCTATCTTGAAAAAAATAAATTTGTCTAATGAGAATGATTTTAATACTTATCTAATTTTTAAAATAAAAAATTTAAATGGTAAAATTATCCACAAACTGGTAAGTGTTAAAAAGAGAAAAGACAGATCAAGATTAGGTAGCAATTATAAAGTGAACTTTAAAATTATTATTTGTTTAATTAAACTTTTTTTGAAAATTATAAATTATAAGTTACATAAGGCAAAATTTCCTTATTAAAATAAATATAATTTTTATAAAATTATGAAGAATAAAGACTTAGATTGGCGTATTTGGAATAAAAATGACCTTGTTGAGGAAAGAACTTATTCAAGGGCAACTGGTAAACTTCCAGAGATGGAAAGTGCTAAACAATTGAGAAAAATATTAGGAAAAATTCATAATGAGGAAAGTGTATTAGATGTTGGTTGTGCTTCAGGTCACTATTTAAGATCGATAAGGATAATTAATAACGATTGTATTTATACCGGCGTTGATGCAACTAAAAAATATATTGATAACGCTAATATAATTCATAAATCGGATACAAATGCTAAATTTATTGAAGGTGATATCTACTCACTAAAATTACAGGCAGATATAGTTTTTTGTTGTAATGTACTTTTGCACTTACCAGATATTAATTTAGCCCTCGTGAATCTTCTTAACAGTTTCAAAAAAAAATTGATTGTAAGAACTTTATTGAGTGAAAAAACACATTTATCACAATATTTGTATTCTGATGAGTTTGACAACAAAGGGAACCCAACAAACTTTTTATTTCAAAATACTTACAGTTTTGATTATATAGAAAGTATTATAAAAAAACACGACCCAAAAATAAATTTAAAATTTATTGAAGATGAATTCGACCCAGTATTAGTACAAAAAGAAAGTGATGAATGGAGAAAAAAACAAGGGTTTGCTACAACTTCAGTGTTTGAAAATTTGCAAATTGCAGGCGATAAAGTTTTTCGTTGGGGATGGTTTGTATGTACAAAATAGAATTTAATAATTTTTAAAAAACTTTATGTTTAAAAATAAAAGTGAGTTAATCAAACCATGTATTATAGGATTAGGCTATGTTGGATTACCAATATTAGTAAATTTGTCAAAAAAATATAAAACTAGTGGATATGATATAAATAAAAAAAGAATAATCGAATTAAAGAAAGGTATTGATATCTTTGGTGAATTTAAAAAGAATAATTTTGGTAACAAAGCAGTCTTTCAAAGTAACTTAAATAAAGTTTCCTCAAGTAACTTATTTATTGTAACAGTTCCAACACCAATTTTTAAAAATAAAAAACCTGACCTATCACATATAAAAAAAGTTTGTATAGATATTTCCAAAATAGTTAAAAAAGGAGATATTATTATTTTTGAATCAACAGTATATCCTGGTGTGACTGAAAATATTTGCATTCCTATAATAGAAAAAAATTGTGCTCTTAAAAATGGTAAAGATTTTTTTGTTGGTTATAGTCCTGAGAGAGTTAATCCAGGTGATAGAAAACACCAATTAAATAAAATAAATAAAATTTTAGCTTATCCATATAATTATAAAAAAAAATATCTTTTAAAACTTTACTCTCTTATAGCAAAAAAAATTATTTTAACCGAAAATATCAAAGAAGCTGAGACTGCAAAAGTTATAGAAAACATACAAAGAGACGTAAATATAGGACTTATAAATGAAATTTTTTTGGCATGTAAAAATTTAAATCTAAATCATGATAATATTCTTAAGCTAGCATCAACAAAATGGAATTTCTTGAAATTTGAACCAGGTTTAGTAGGTGGACATTGTCTACCAGTTGACCCTTACTATTTTTCTTACATTTGCAAAAAGAAAAAATTTAACACCAGAATTGCATTAGCAGGTAGATACATTAATGACCAAATGGCTTATTTTGTAAGAGATATTATAAAATTAAAATTGAAAAAGCTAAAATTAAGTAAAAAAAGTAAAATTCTCTTGTGTGGTCTTTCTTACAAAAAAAATGTTGCAGATCTTAGAAACTCATTAGCATATAAAATATTTAAAATGATGAAAAATAAATATGTAAATGGCTACGATCCTTTAATTGATAAAATTACAGCAAAAAAAAATGGATTGATAACTAATAAAGAAAAACTAAAAAAGTTTGATTTTTACGTCATATTAACAGAGCATGACGTTATTAAGAAAATTTTAAGTAAAATTAATAGTAATAAAATAATTTTACCGCTATAAAAAATTAATCTTTTAAAAAAGATTTAAAATTTTTGAAAGTATAATTTGCGAGAAGTTCCGCTCCCAATTCAGAATAATGATAATCACATGAATATCCTAAGAATGGTTTTTTAAGCATTTTTTTTTGTTTAAGAATCTCAATAAATTCTCTTTGCGGATCATAAAAATTAAACGGTTTAAATAGAGTTTTGATTATTTTATATTCTTCCGTTTCCGCAATAAAATTACTATTATCAGAGTTTAAAAAAATTAATGTTGGTATTTTTTTAAAAATCTCCTCGTTGGCTTTTTCAATTAAAAATTTGTAAACAATTGTCTTATCATCAATTAAATTTTCCTTCTTTTTTATTTTATTGTTAACAACATTTCTATTTATTAATGCCAATTTAATTTCATAATAAAGTATAAATATTTTTAAATTTTTTTTTAAAAAGATAAGCTTTTCTCTCTTAAACCTATTCCATTTTGAATTATAAACTTTAAAAAACTCACTTTTATCTTTTTCAATCTCAAATGGTTTATTATTTGATACGTCATAAGTTATTCTATTGTAACGCTTGTTAGAGATATGATTATCTGAAAAATCATTTAATGTTATGTAATAAAAAAGATAATCTACATTAAATTTTTGAATAAGATTGTTATAAATCTTAATGTGATCTGCTAGTCCAGTAGAAGAAACTGAAAAATTTAATAACTCAAATTCTGGTAAAAGCTTTTGCAATTTTGCAGTGAAATCTTTATCATTATTTAATTGTGCATTTTCAGTCATTGAGTCTCCTAATACCGCAATTCTTTTTTTTGTTTTTTTTATCGTTAAATTTTTATCACTTTTTAAACCATAATTATTAAACCTAACTTTTGACGACCAACATTTTGTTGCTATTTTGAAACTTGAATTTTTTGGATGCCAATACGTTAAATCACGATCAGCATAAAATATTAAATTTGGTGTTAAGCCGTTTGGTAGGATATTTACTTTTATAAGAAAAAAAGATAAAGATTCCAATAATACAAACAGTATTAAAAAATTTAATAATATTATTTTTGTAATTTTATACATGAATTATTTCTACACTATATGACAAAAGTTTACACAAACAACATAGATTTATTACATCAAAAATGTTCTAAACGCTTCATTTATAAATTTTCATCTGTTGAGAGTCTATTTACATCTAAGCTTAAAAAAAGAAAAAAGAAAAAATTTTTATTCTTTCCTGAAGAAAATTTAGAATTTACATATGAGGAGTTTTATTTTGAATATAAAAAAAAAACACAAATTTTATTGAAAAAAAAAATAAAAAAAAAAGACAAGATCTCAATTATCTTTTACAATGACTCTCAATTTATAATAACATATTTTGCTGCTTTAAGTATAGGAGCAATTGTAGTTCCAATAAATCCAGACCTTTCATATGATGAGATTAATTTTATAGTAAAAAATAGCTCCTCAAAAATATGCATTTATTCCAAAAAAATAGATTTTAAAATTAAAAAAAATCAAAAGTATGTTTGTTATGAAAATTTTTTTAATCCAAAAAACATAAAGTTTTCAACTTCTTCAAAAAAGAAAAATGACAAATTAAAGATTTCTGACGAGGCTATAATAATTTATACTTCAGGAACAACTGGTAATCCTAAAGGTGTAGTGTTGACACATGGCAATATTATTGCAGACGCTTATGCAATATCAAAAAATTTTAAGTTTAACGACTATACTAGAACTCTTTGTATCTTACCTATGTTTCACAACAATGGACAGATTACAACATTTTTTGCACCTTTATACGCAGGTGGATCTACAGTTATAACCACTGGTAAAACTAATCTTTATAACTTTTGGAATTATGTTTCTAAGTTTAATATTACATGGACTAGCGTAATGGCTTCAATTTTATCAATATTATTAAGTATAAAAAAAGAAAAAATAAATTCCTCTTTAAAAGGAATTTTATGTGGAGGCCAGATTTTGAATGATGAAGTTAGAAGAAATTTTGAAAAAAGGTTCAAGGTGACTGTGTTTGAAGGTTATGGGTTAACAGAGACAACTTCATTTTCTTGTATCAATTGTTATCCTAAAACAAAAAGAGTGATTGGATCTATAGGGAAAGAGCTATTAGTGAATGATATGGCTATATTTAATCCAAATAATTTTACTAAAATGAAAAACGGTATGGAAGGGGAAATTTGTATTAGGGGATATAATGTTGCAAAATACTATCATAATTTGAAAAAACAAAATAAGAAATCCTTTTTTAAAGGATGGTTTAGAAGTGGGGATTACGGAAAAGTTGATAATAATGGTAATTTTTATTTTGCTGGGCGAAAAGACTCTCTGATTATAAAGGGGGGTGAAAATATTTATCCAAGAGAAATTGAAAATGCATTATACAAAATTAAAGAAGTCGAAGAGTGCGCA
>MDSZ01209372.1_pt1 | contig 17445 bp, 17 predicted proteins | sample 811201 | NCBI WGS metagenome assembly MDSZ01 (sample SAMN05326647, study PRJNA326480) | marine metagenome | isolation source: seawater | place: Indian Ocean: North | collected 2010
AAAATTAATGCAAAAGAAGGAGGTGTTAGAGTTCCATTTATCATTACTGGACCGACAATCCGAGCAGGTCAGGAAAGTCATGTAATGGTAAATGGATTAGATTTCTATCCCACAATACTTAGTTGGACTGCTACCCAAAAGCCAAAAGGGCAAAGATTGGATGGTTCAGATCTTTCCGTCCTTCTTCATAAGCATCCAAGAAATCCTGATTTGGTGAAGGATAAAACCGGGAACTCAAGAAATTCAATGGTTTGGCACTTTCCTCACGGGATTGCCCAGCAATCCACAATTAGGATAAATGGTTGGAAACTTATAAAAAATTGGATTCCCGCCCGACCAGAGTATGAACTATATCAACTCTATGAAAATACTGCAATGACTAGAAAGGAAGTGAAGAAAGGATTATTTAGAAGGATTAGGGAAATGGAAACAAGAGTGGATATTGAGGAAGCTATAAACTTGGCTGATCAGATGCCTGAAAAAGTTGAATTCATGAGAAAAGAACTCTTAAGAAGACTTAAGGATATGAATGCTTCCTACCCTTATTTTAATCCAAATTATAAACATCCTTTGAAAAATAAAGATAAGGTTTGTCGAGCTGTTGAGCATGAAAGGATAGGAAATAAAGTTTCCGCAAAGTTTGAAGAAAATGGTGCAAATGTCACCAATGGTCAGATTGCTTATACTTTAAACGGTGGAGAGAAGTCAGAAGAATGGTACATATCAAATGCGGTAGTGAAAGGGAATCAACTTGTTGGTTTTCTTCCTGAAGGAACGACTCATTATGTTTTTAATTTTGTGGATGAAAATAATTTCCTAGTTTCATACCCAGAAATGCCCGACATGTTAAGTGGAGGCAACGGTCGAGGGAAAACAAAGTATTCTTCGAAAGCCTTCAAAGTAGAGTAGATTAATTTTGATAATGTTCTTGTTTAATTGAAGGGTTCTTTTGAAGAACCATATTCTTTGCAAACTTTCCACAATAAGTGTCAATAAGACAAGCCCTTGTAAATTTGGGGTATTTCAAAAGTTAAAAAAGAGAAAATTAACTCCAATCGAGCATTCGTTCGATTGGTAATTTGGCTTTCTCAAGTACCTTTGAATCCATGAAAATCTCTGGTTGCTCATCTTTTAAGCAATTCAATAATTTAGGAATTGTATTCATTTTCATAAACCTGCAATCATTACAGGCACAGTTACCAGTGGGACCAGCTATAAAAGATTTATCTGGTAGTTCTCGGGTAAGCCTATGCATCATACCTGTTTCAGTCAGGATGATAAAAGTGTTTGACGAATTTTGCTTACAAAAAGAAACCATTTTTTCTGTACTACAAACTTCATCAGCCAAATCACGCACTGATTCTATGCATTCAGGGTGAGCAACAACAGGGGCTTCCGGATATTCTAAGCGACATCTTTCAATCGATTCTTTTGTGAAAAGTACATGAGCATAACAGCTTCCCGGCCAAAGCTTCATTTTTCTATCCGTCTGATTCATAACCCATTGACCTAGATTTTGATCGGGTACAAATAAAATCTCCTTGTCTTTGGGAGCCTTTTCAACGATTTGAACAGCATTTCCACTTGTACAAATTACATCACTAAGAGCCTTAACTTCGGCTGAACAATTGACATAGGCGACTACATATGTTTCTGGATTTTGGGCTTTATATGTGGAGAGCTGCGTGGCTGGGCAAGAATCAGAAAGAGAGCAACCTGCATCCAAATCTGGTAACAGTACCTTTTTCTCCGGGTTTAAAATTTTGGCAGTCTCTGCCATGAAATGAACTCCACAAAATACAATTATATCCGCATTTGTCTCAGAAGCTTGCCTGGCAAGACCTAGGGAGTCGCCGATATAATCAGCCACTTGTTGGATTGGTTCAATTTGGTAATTATGACAAAGTATAACAGCGTTCTTTTCTTTTTTGATTTTTAAAATCTCATTTTGTTCGAATGATAATTCTACAGGATTTTTTGCTTGTTTGAAAACTTGCAGATCAAAAGATTTTGTTACAGTATTTTTTGTTATCACTTTAAAGCTTTTTTCTCACAGGTTCCATTTTTATTATACTCAGGGCATTCTGCATGGACCTGAAGGCGCTGGTCTTTTACATCAAGACCAAGTTTTTCAGAAACAGTTTTTCCGTACCATTCCATAAATGGTGCATCAATATCAAATATCTTTTTACAATCTGAGCAAATGACCTGAGCTTTAAAAGTCTCTGACCTGCCATTTAAAGCGTAGAATTTATTATCATGACCAATGTCAATCTTTCGGATGATTCCGCTTTCAACAAGTAGCGGTAAATTTCTGTAAACAGTTGCTCTGGATACAGTATCATCCAGATTTTGTGCGTCCTTTAATAACTGGTCTGCCGTAAAGTGACCAGTTTGGCGAAAGAGGGCTTCCATAACGCCCTTTCTTTGTCCCGTAACCCTTAAACCCTTACTTGCGAGGAAGTCAGAAAAGCTTTCCCATGTCTCTTGGTCAGAAATTTTCATTGAGTATATATCGTCTATTTCTTTTACAATAACAGGTCAACTTTATTGAGACTGAATTGAGAAAAGGATTTATCTTCGCTGTTGTTCTTTGGTAAGATTAAAGCTAAATATGAAACCATGGCTTTAAAAATCAATGATCAATTTATTCCTGACTGGGCAGTGGAAAGGCAAGCTCAGTCTTTTTTTGAACAAGTTGCTAAATCAATGCCAGGAAAGCCAAGAGAGGTTATTCAATTAGCTGCTATGGACTTAGCGAAAGATCGTATGATCGATCAGGCTTTGATGGCACAGGAAAGTCAAAAGCGTGACTATAAAGTGGATCCTGAAGAAATTAAGTTAGGAATGAAAGAATGGATTAGTCAAAATGGGGGTAAGAAGGCTTTTTCCAAGGGGAAGCACCCAATCATTAAGACTCAAGATGACTTAAGGAAAGAAATAATAAGCAAAATCAAATTCAATCGTTTATTGGAAGAAGAATCAAAAGCAGATGAAGTAACCTTAGAGGATGCAAGAAATTACTATGATGCTCGTCCTGATTTGTTTGAGTCAGAAACTACAATTACCGCATCACACATCCTCAAAAAAGCAGAATCTGAAAATGAAATGGTTCAAGCTGAGCAAAAAATTATCGAAATCAAAAAGTTACTGGATAATGGAGAAGATTTTTTAAATCTTATCAAAAAAGAGTCTGATGACGGAGTGAATGACGGGCATCTAGGTACTTTTGGAAAAGGCCGAATGGTTCCATCTTTTGAGAAAGCTGCTTTTGCTCTAAAACCAGGTGAAATAAGCAATCCGGTAAAAACTCAATTTGGTTGGCATCTTATTTTACTCCATGAAAGAAAAGATCCACAGATAACTTCCTTTGAGGAAGTGAAAGAAAAAATTGTGGAATACCTAGGTGAAAAAAGAAAGGATGCTGCCTTTGACAGTTTTCTAGACGGTTTAAAAAAAGAGGCGGTTATCGAAGAGGTGTCGGGCCTTTAATTCCCAAGTCCTCTCAAAATTTCAAGACTGGCTGTAGCCTGATTTAGGGCATAAAGATGAAAGCCGGGAGATCCTTTTTGAAGTAGTTCTTTTACTTGTTCATTCGTCCATTGTGTACCAACCGTAGGTTGACTTTTTTCGTCAACTTCAAGCAACTTACTTTCAAGTTCATTAGGAAGCGATGCCTCACACATTTTACAAAATCTTTGAACTTGTCCGTGAGATAATACGGGTAGTAAGCCTGGCAAAATAGGAACAGATATTTTTTCTTTTTTACACTCATTAGCGAAACGAAAATAAGCTTCGTTTTCAAAAAATAACTGAGTAGTTATAAAATCCGCACCTGCATCAACTTTATGCTTTAGATGAGTTAAGTCACTTTTTTTGTCTAAAGACTCGGGGTGTTTTTCCGGGTAACCGGCAACTCCAATACCAAAATGTGGGTAATGTTTTCTAATTAATGAAACTAATTCGGACGCATAAGTGAGACCACCTGTAATTGGTTTAAAAGAAGTTTCACCTTTTGGAGGATCACCTCTTAGGGCCATGATATTGCAAAACCCTTCATTTGAAAATTCGTCTAGGATCTCAAGTAGCTCTTTCACAGTGTGTCCCACACAGGTTAGGTGAGGCATAACTTCGAAACCAAATTCCTGCTTTAAAATCCGTGCATAGTGAAGAGTTGTTTTACGTGTCCCCCCGCCGGCTCCGTAGGTAATCGATACAAAATCTGGTTTGTAAGGCTTTAATAACTTTGCGGTATTGAGCATTTTTTCTCCCCCAGTTTCATTTTTGGGAGGGAAAAACTCTAATGAAAAAATAGTTTTTTTTCTTCCGAAAAATTCTGAAATTGACGTGCCTAAATCCATAAACATATCAAGATATCATGATATGATGATGCGTTGCAAGATTTTTGGGTGTCTTTAAAGGCGTACTCTTGATGAGAGTAAAAGATTCCGAATGGATTGTAGATATTTCTCTACTCGAGCTTGTGGCTCAATTGCCTGAGCTTTTTCAAGAAGTCTAACCGCTTTTTCAAAATCTCTGCTGTCAACAAGCATTCTGCTATGCTCGATGAGAGCCTGAGTCTCGAATTCAGGAATCTTTGCGGCTCTTTCGAAATAAAGATCTGCTAATACGAAATCTTTTTGTTTCCATGCATTTTGACCAAGCATAATGAGTGCTTTTCCTGCAAGTGGATATTTCTCGACTAAAGTGCGAAGGATTTCTATAGATTGCAAAGGTTTTCCGGTTGCTTTTAATACTTCAGCTTTGAGCAGAAGTACAGATTTCTCATTTTCCGAAGAAAAGGATGATTTGAATTCATTTTCGATTTTTTCGAGATAGAAAAAGCATTCCTCAAAAGATCCTCTTTTGATAAGTGTACTGGCTACTCGAATATATCGAGAGATAGGAAGAACTTTATTTTGCTTGATTGCCTTTTTATAGTTCTCAAAGGACATTTCATAGAGTTCTAAATTATGATATAAATCCCCTAGTCTTATTAAATCTTCCGAATTAAGATTGCCCATGCGTTTTAGAGTTTCAAGTGCAACAGTCGCCTCTTTTTCTCTATTTAAGCCTTGAAGGGTTGCAGCTCGGGCACGATGACTAAATATATTTTCGGGATCTTTTATCAGCAATTCATCCAGTAGAGCCAGAGCTTCATGAAAGCGTTCCGTAGCAATCAGGCAATTAACCAATCCGTTTGTTGCATCCTTGCTTTCTGGAAAAAGTAATATCCCCATACGGTATGCATTCTCAGCCGATATAAACTTTTGCAATGTGTAATAACAGTAACCAAGTGCAATGTAGGTTACACCGTCGGATTCTCCGAGACTAATGGAGCGGGAAAGTTTGTGGGCTGCGTCATCGAATTGGTTTAGGTTAAGCTTAACGAATCCCAAATTTTTGTAAGCTCGCAGAAAAGAAGGAAATTTTTCTATCGCATTTTGATAGGATTGGGAAGACATAGTTAGACGACCCCTTTGATAATACATCGTAGCCAGAGCGAAATCTAGGGCAGCACTTGATTTATTATCAATTTTATCTTCCAAATATAAAATAGCATCATCCAATTGATTTTCTGATTTGGCAATAACTTCACGAAGTATAAGCAGCTCGTTATTGCTGATCCTTGGTTCAACCTCTGTGCGGAAACCATAGTCCCCCATAAAACTTCTAACGAAATTTGGATTGTTCCAGAAATCTTTAGTCAATTCATAGGAAGGTGCATTTCCAAGAATAGAAAATGTGGAGCAGATATATAGTAAGCAGGAAATCGTTTTCATTAATTTAGAAGTGAATATCTAACGGGTAAATAAAACTGCACTTTTACAGGTTCTCCATTTCTTTTGGGTGCTTCATAGGTAGAACTTTCAGCCGCTTTTTTCGATGGTTCAATAAAGTCTGGGTGGGTGTAAGAAACAATTTCAAGAACCTCGACCGAACCTTTTTCATTTATTTGAACGAGTAGTTTAACTTCTCCTTCAACTCCCTTTTTTTTCAGGTGTGTTGGATAACGGAGTATTCCTCTCTTTAAGACATTTGGATTTCTGTCTAATTCATGAAGCGAGAATACGAGTTCACCTTCGAAATTATTTTTAACAGGATTGAACTGGTTTAATGAAAATTGGGCTTTAAAATCGCCTGGGCTTACATCTAAATTCGCAGAAAGAGCTTCAACTTTTAGCGGGGTATTTGGAGTTTCGATAGGTTTGGGTGAGGGTAGATTCTCTAAATTATTTTCAAGTTTTTGTTCAAGTTTTGTCTTGGGAGGAGGAGGCGTTTCAATAATTGCTGGTTCTACTTCTCTGACAACCCATTGCTCATCTTTGATGAATTCAGATAAGGGGAGAAGGAGGAACAAACAACCTGAAACAATAGCGGATATCCAAAAACTTGTATTTTTTGTTTTACCGTTTGTTTCGGATTCGATACCCGGAATCCATTCATTTGAGCTTTCCTGCTTCATTTTCTAATTTCGGCAAGTTTTACTGCTTTTGCACCCGCAACTAAAGCTTGATCCATAACTTGAGTAGCTAATCCAGCTTTCGCACCTTTCTCTACCTGAACGATAACTGAAGGAGGGGCATTTGATGAGAAGGCATTCCTAATTTTGGGAGCAACACCCTCAAGACCAACTCGATTGCCATTAATGATAATCTGTCCGGTGGCGGGCAATGTTATTCTTATGGGAGGATTGACGGAGTCTGAAAGGATTTCAGAGTCTTTGTAGTCTGAATGTATTCCCACTTCATTTACAAAGGATGTAGCGACAATAAAAAAGATGAGTAGAATGAAGACCATATCAATAAGGGGAGAAACATTAATTTCTGTATTCTCACCTTTTGAATATAAGTGGCCTTTTTTCATTTATTCTTCCGTGTGGCAATTGAAACTGAAGTGGATACTTTTTTAGCAGCATTAATGAGCTTGGCCAGATAAGCAGCATCTGCCCATCTATCCACTTGTATAATTACCGGTTTTTGGTTCTTTTTGTTAGCCATCCCGATTAATTTGGGGACATCAGATAATGGAATGGCTTTTCCGGAATAATGAATCTGGTTTTTTTCTGATAGAGCAAAAAGAACTGAGTTTTTTTCGAGTGCGGTCGAGGTTCTAACTTTAGGGCGGTTTACTTGAATTCCAGGTAAAGTTACAAAGGTAGCAGAAACGATGAAGAAAATTAAGAGAATAAAAACTACATCAATAAGAGGGGACACATTGATGTCTCCTGTTTCATTCTCTTGACCAAAATTTCTGCGGAGTTTCATTAGTTCGTAGAATTTGTTCTGATCTGTCGAAGAGAAATGCTCTCTAGACGATTGATGCAATGTAGCCAATCTTTTCTTTTTCTGTTTAATAAATGAGAAAATGCTAACGCGGGTATAGCGACGAGCAAACCTGCCTGAGTTGTCACTAAAGCTTCTGAAATACCACTTGCAACGAGGTCCATTTTATAGCCGTCCTGCATACTCAGTCCGTCAAATGTACGGAGCATTCCGCTAACGGTTCCCAACAGACCAATTAGTGGGGCAGCTGCTGCAAGTACAAGAAGGAAACGAAGTCGACGGGATAGGTAGGAGCTGTCAGCTTTCCGGACTTGCTGGAATTTTTTTCGAGTCTCTTTCGAATTATTATGATTTCCAATACAGTAATGCATGATTCGATTAATCTTACCACCTCCTTGAAAAGCTCCCCATTTTTCTCTTGGGAATGATTGAATATCCTTAGGCAAGATAGTTCGTAGCCGAAACCATAAATCAAAGGCTACGAAATATGTGTAAAGAGAAAGAATTCCAATTGCAGGCATTAAAATTCCACCTTTTTCCCACAAAAAAATTGCTTCATTCCAAATTTCAAAAAGGAAATTCATGAAATTAATCTGTAGAGTCAGGGGTCTCCTGTTTTAAACGAACTAATCTTGAAGAAAAGCCTTCAAGTTTTGAAATGATTCCCTGTAATCTTCTGGTGAGTAGAGCATGAACAATGAGAGATGGAATTGCAGTTACCAAACCAAATTTTGTGGTAACCAGAGCTTCAGAAATTCCTCTAGCAAGTTCACTATTTTCTGGATTGGAAAAATTGGTGATCTGTCGAAAAACATCTATCATGCCGGTCACAGTGCCCAATAGTCCAAGTAGAGGAGCTGTTGCTGCAGTAACAGCAATTAATGGGAGAGCTTTTTCAAGTTTAACTTGAATGTCGATAATAGTTTCATAAAGGATTTCTTCAAGGATTTCTGGATTTTTTCCCTTGTACCCAATAGCAGTTTTTCTAAGTAATTCGAACGGACCGTGGTATTGCTCTTCGAAAGAAGCAGCACCTTGAGGAAGTTTTACTTGAACAATCTGAAAGGCTTTAAAACCTGCAATGCATATAGATAAAAAGGCAAAAAACATTATTGGATAAATCCATATCCCTCCTTTTTTTAACTCCTCTAATGTATTCATTTTCCCTTTCTCCATAATTAGAGCCTTTCCTAATGTTGGATCCAGAGGTACTGTGGCCAATTCTCCAACCTGATCTTTTTTATCAAGTGCTCTACTTATTTCTTGCGAAAGGCTAGACGGAACAGAGGTTAGTCTGGCTGAAGAAATTTGAAGAAGAGCATCAGGCGATAAATTAAATTCTTGATTATAGTCTGTAGCGCTATTTTTTTCCAAAATTCCCGCGATTCCACTTTCACCTTTAAATAGAATTGTTGGACCAATTGACCAAAATGTGCCTTTCTCGCGGGTACCTTCAGGAGGAACTATAGCGTCCGATGAAAAAGTGAAACCACCAGATGAATTTTTGACTGCTTGTATGGAGAGAGACATTGCATTGAAATAGGTTTCGAATGAGCTTTCTATTTCATCCGCTGATTTTTGGTTTTTCAGAATGTTAGAGAGTTTGTCTTTCCATAATGTTTGTTCTGCCGAAGGATTAAACTGATGCCAACTAGTAATATAATCTTTGAGTAGATTCAGGCTGAATTCCAGTTCAGCTTCATTCTCAAGAACTTCTTTTTCTAATTGAAGAAGGCTTGTTTCTCTATTGTCTCTAAGACGTAGATAGTGTTCAAGCTTTGTTCTGAGTTCTTTAGCTTTATCCTCTTTTACAGTGACTTTTCGAGCAAGAGGAAGTTTCTCTTCTTCAATTAAATTTCTTACTTTAGTTAATTCATCAATGGAAGCTTGAAGGTCTCTTTTGGCCTCATTTTGAACTTTACTTAAGCTCTGAGCTTGAAGAAAAAACGGTGGTATAGACAGAATCGCCCCAAAAAAAAGAAGATAGTTTTTCATCGCTCTGTACTAACTGGTATTGGTATGGGTAATTTTAGAAAACGTGGTAATGCCCGATTTTCTAGAATGGCAACTCCTGAAGAAATTTCTTTTGCTATCCCATCTTTTCTGGTCCAAATCCAACCCTTCTCGGAAGGTTGTCCCCAACCGGCAACTGATTCGGATTCATTAACGAAATAAGCAACGCTTAATCCAAAATAAAGAACTCTGAATTCACGAGACTTTCCTTCGTCTAAGCTAAATTCCTGCCGTTCGAGATGTACTTCACGATTGAAGAGGTGAATGCTTTGTAAAATTGAAACAGCAGCGTCCAACCGATCACGTAGTGAGTAATTCTTCCCTTTTTGAGTATTAATTTTTTCAAAAAAAGGGGAAAGCCTTGTTTTAAGGGGACTTGGAATGAAGCCAGAGATTTTATTAATCTCTGTTTCAACCTTCTTCATTTTATCATAAAAAAGGAGAGAAGTTATTTCGGTTTTTTCTTTTCTGTCGCTTAAATCTGCTCTTTGCTGGGCCGCGCCAATATTTTCCTTTTCAAATAATTCTAATTTGTTTTCGAGTTCACTTATTTCTTTTGTTAAGGAATCATCTAGATCAGTCAGGATAATCTTTTCTGTTTCCCAGTTAGCGTTTTCCTTAGAGATAAGCTGTTTTGTTTGAACCCATTCTTTAATTATTTGATGAGTTTCTTTGACCTGAGCGTTTAGTCTCCAAAAAAGAAGCAAAGACAATATTATAAAAGTTGATGATACCCAAGAGTACATGAGGAAACCATAAGCTAATTAGAATAAAAATAAAGCTCTTTTTGAGACTGAGTCTCAATTAATGGGTGGGGAGATTTTTGAGGTTAAGAGAGTAGGCGTCTTAATGTCTGATCAACTAACTTAGGATTGGCTTGACCACGAGTTGCTTTCATTACCCGACCTTTAAGTGCATTTATTGCACCTTCTTTTCCTCCTCTGAATTTTTCAGCGGCGTCTTGATCTTCTTCAATCGCCTGAGTACAAATTGAATCTATTTCACCCTGATCAGACTTAACTTCAAGGCCTTTTTCTTTAACCAGTTCAGATGGTGGTTTGCCTGTACTGAACATTTCTGGAAATAGTTCTTTTCCCACATTGTTCGAAATAGAACCTTTCTCAATCAACATAACCAACTCAGCCAAGTTCTGTGGACTAACAGGAGATTGATCGATAGGAAGTTGAAAATCATCTGTTTTTTTCGAGGAAAGCTCTCTTTGCAAATCGTTGACGACCCAATTCGCAATTTTTTGAGGATTGTTAGCCAGTTTATTTGCCTTTTCAAAAAAGTTACAGAGGGCTAAATCTGGGCATAAAGCAGATGTAATGGAATAAGGTAAACTCATTTCCTGAAAAAATCTTCTTTGCTTATCGAAGGGTTTTTCGGGGAGTTCTTTTTTTATTTTTTCAACCCAGTCCTTATTAATTTTAACAGGCATTAGATCCGGATCAGGAAAATACCTGTAATCATGAGCCATTTCTTTTGAGCGCATAGGAGTAGTATATTTCTGCTCAGGGTTCCACCTTCGTGTTTCCTGGAAGATTTCTTCTCCTTTTTCAAGAGCTCTGATTTGTCGTTTTATTTCATATTCTACTCCATTTTTAACTCCTGAAATAGTGTTTAAGTTTTTCAGTTCAACCTTTGTTCCTAATTCCTGTTGTCCTTCTGGGCGGACACTAATATTGGCATCACATCGCAGTTGGCCTTTTTCCATGTCGCATGCAGAAATACCTGCGTAAACTAGAGAATTGCGAAGGGATGTAAGATAAGCGAAAACTTCTTCCGGAGAAAACAGGTCGGGTTCACTCACAATTTCTAAAAGGGGAGAACCCGCACGATTATAATCTACCAAACTATCCTTTTCATAATGAGTCAGTTTACCAACATCTTCCTCTAAATGAATTCTTGTTAATTGAACATTTCGATGTTTACCCATGACTGCAGGAGTTTCACCAGGCATTTCAATTTCTACTTCACCTCCCAGACAAATTGGCTGATCAAATTGGGAAATTTGATAATTTTTCGGCATGTCTGGGTAAAAGTAGTTTTTTCGGTCCCACTTACAAGTCTCAGCAATATCACAGCCTAAAAGAAGACCGACTTTGATTGATTTCTCAATCGCTTCGTAATTCATTACAGGAAGTGCACCTGGTAGTCCAAGCACAACACAGTCTGTGAGAGAGTTAGGTTCACGACCAAACCCACATGGAACACGGGTAAACATTTTGGATTTAGTATCCAGTTGAACATGTACTTCTAATCCGATTACTGCTTCGTATTTCATGTTCTTGTGAATAATTAGACCAGTTGTGGACTCTCACATCCAAAATTATGTTCCCTATCGTATGCATGTGCGATTGATAAAAGTTCACTTTCATGAAACGCTTTTCCTATTAATTGCATCCCAATGGGAAGTCGATTTTTCGTAAAGCCACAAGGAACTGAAATCGCCGGAAGCCCAGCAAGGTTGGTTGATATTGTATAAATATCGCTTAGGTACATTGAAATAGGATCATCACTTTTTTCGCCAAATTTGAAGGCAGGAGTGGGGGAGGTGGGAGTTAAAATCGTGTCTACTTCATCAAATACCCGATTGAAATCTTCTCTGATTAAAGTTCTTGTTTTTTGAGCCCTCAAATAAAATGCATCGTAGTATCCACTGCTTAATCCATAAGCTCCGAGGATGCACCTTCTCTTCACTTCCTCACCAAATCCTTCGCCTCTGCTCTTTGCATAAACATCTATTGCATTTTCAGAATACTTACTTCTGGAGGTGTAACGAATTCCATCGTATCTTGCTAAATTTGATGATGCTTCTGCCGTTGCAATCATATAATAAACAGGAATAGACAACTCTGTTGTTGGCAGAGAAACCTCTATTATTTTATGACCCTGTTCACGGTAAAAATCGATAACCTTATCTACTGAATCTCTTACTTCTTGATCCATTCCCTCACCAAAAAATTCTTTTGGCAAACCAATCACAGATGGTTCCAATTTATCTTCGATTAACGAACCATAAGCAGGAACTTCACGAGGGAAACTAGTTGAATCAAGTGGATCATGCCCCGAAATAATTTCGAGTAAAAGAGAGACATCTTTTACAGTTTTTCCAAAAGGACCAATTTGATCTAAGGAGGATGCAAAAGCAGCCAGACCAAAACGGGAAACCATTCCATAAGTTGGCTTCATTCCTACTACTCCACACAGAGAGGCTGGTTGTCTGATTGAACCCCCAGTGTCCGATCCCAGACTGATTGGTACTTCACGAGCAGCCACAGCTGCAGAACTTCCACCACTGCTTCCTCCGGGTACGCAGTCCAAATTCCAGGGGTTATGAGTTGGCCCAAAAGCAGAGTTTTCAGTAGATGAACCCATTGCAAATTCGTCCAAATTTAAACGCCCTCCAATAATAACTCCCGCATCTTTTAGTTTCCTTGTCACAGTTGCGTCGTAAGGAGAAATGTAGTTTTCTAAAATTTTACTGGCTGCAGTAAGTGGTTGTCCTTCTACTGAAATTACATCTTTAAGCGCTATTGGAATTCCGTCCAACTTACCTTTAGTTTTACCATTTTTCCTGCGTTCATCAGATTCTTCAGCTTGTTTTAGAAAATTTTTCTCATCCAAATGAAGAAAAGCATGAACACGATCGTCTACTCGATTGGTTTGGTCAATAAATGCCTGAGTGATTTCAACAGAACTTAGTTTTTTTTCAGACAATAATAATGAAAGTTGTGATACAGTATTGTCTACAATTTCAATTGAGCTCATTTCTAATCTTCGACTACTTTTGGTACAACTATCTGATTATTCCTTGATTGGGGAGCATTCATCATTACCTGATCTACATTGTAAGGCTCTTTAGGGGAATCCTCATCCCATACATTATATCGTGGGAATGCGTGAGCTGTTGGCTCAACTCCTTCTACATCTACTTTTTGTAATTTTTGAAAGTACTTGAGTACATCGCCAAGCTGTCCGCGAAATTTTTCTTTCTCGTCAACAGTTAATTCAATGCGAGCAAGATTTGAGACATAATCAATATCCATCGAATTTGTTTCAGATTCATTCATTTTATGTTCTTAGTGTGTAAGCTGTATCTGCTTCTATTTTTTTGACTATCGACTCAAAGGTATTGTTTACTTCTTTTTCTGATAAGGTTCTGTCAGATGCACGAAATCTCATTGAGCATGCAACACTTTTTTTATCTTCTGGCAATCCCTCACCAGAAAATAAATCGAATATGGTTACTGAATCGACGAGGAAACTATTTTTAACGACTTGCCGAGCAATAGATTCCAATTCTGCCCTTACATCTTCTGCAGGTATCTTACTATCTGCCACTAGAGACAAATCTTTGATCGCGGGTGGAAAAGAGGAGAATGCTTGAAAGGCAGAAGGCTTTCTTCTTTTCCCGAGAAAAACTGGATCGATTAGAATCTCAGCAGCTAGGACTGGTCCCTTTATTTCTTTTCCTTTTGATAATTCTAGATTAATTATTCCGGCAGAAATCTGAATCTTATTTTGATGCACATTTCCCAGACTCGTAGCGTGACCATATTGCCAAGAACTTTGGTTCTCTAATAGCGTCCACGGTTGGTTTGGTAGATTAATTCCAGTACTATGAAAAAGTCTATTCACTATGCGTTTAAGGTCAAAAAAGTTAACTGGCTCGATTTTTTTCCATTCACGCAAGTTGTTTTTTGGCAAGATCGAAAAAGACACACTAATTAATTCAGTATTTCCCCTCGGCCCAGGGCGAAAAACACGACCAGTTTCGAAAACCTGAGTAAGGGAGTTAAGATTTTTTTGATTTGCTGCAAGGCAATCAAGAAGCCCAGGCAAAAGGGAAGGCCGGATGTGAGTATGATCTGAGGTTAAAGGGTTCTTTAACTTTATTAATTCAGAATCAAAATCTGAAAACCAAGAGTTTATTTCCTCTTCATTTCGGAGGCTGTAGTTATAAACTTCTTGGAAACCTTGTCCGACCAGATTGTTGATGCATTTTTCACAAAAGTCGTAGGTAAGATCGTTTTCACGATGATTTGCAGGAAAGTATATACGCGAATTATTCAATTCTTCTGTGCCATGGATACGAATAAATTCTTCGACTAAATCAATAGGCCGATCTACTTCTGATCTAAATGAAGGTACATTAACCAGCCATGGGTCATTCCCCTCTACTGAAAAACCGAGTCTTTCCCAAGAGTTAACAAGCTGGTCTGATTCAATTTCAAACCCGCAGTGATTTTCAACAAAGGATTTACTTATATTAATTGATCGTGAAGTTCGCGGAGGTTCTCCAATTGAAATGACTTCAGGTAAAGCTTCCCCGCCAGCAATCTCTAGGATTAAATCAATGGCTCTTTTAGCCGCAGATTGAACGCCCTCAGGATCTACATCCCTCGAGAATCTTTGAGAACTGTCTGAATGTAAGCCAAGTTTTCGAGCAGTCCCTCTGACACTGCTTGGTTTAAACCACGCTGCCTCAATTAAAATATCAATAGTTGAAGAATCTACCTCTGCCTCTTTGCTACCCATGATACCTGCGATGACAAGAGGTTTTTCCTGGTCAGCGATGACCATGTCATCATTTTTCAGGGTACGTTCAACTTGATCTAGTGTGATAATTTTTTCATCCTCATTAGCTTGTCGAACGATAAGGCGATTTCCCTTAATTTTTTTGGCATCGAAAGCGTGCAGAGGTTGTCCAGTTTCAAACAAAACATAGTTGGTTATATCAACAATATTATTAATTGACCGGGCCCCCACATTTTCTAGCCTGCTAACCAACCAGCTTGGACTTGGTCCGATTTTAACTCCTTTTATAGAATAAATATTATAGTAAGGACAACTTTCAGATTCGATAGTGATAGAATGGATCAAATTTTGGGGGGATACCTTCTGTACACTTGTTGCATGAAAATTTAATTTGGGTAAGGTTAGTTTTTTGTTGTAGAAAGCTGCAATTTCTCTTGCAACACCAATATGGCTGAGACAATCGCCTCGATTTGCGGTGATTTCTAATTCTAGAACTGGCTCTGAGCTAAAAAGGTCATGAATCGGAGTACCTACTTTTGGTCTTTTTTCGAAAATTAAAAGACCTTGATCATCTTCTCCCAATTCTAGTTCTTTAGCACTGCACATCATACCCTCGGAAGTCACTCCGCGAAGTTTTGATTTTTTAATTTTAAAACCAGCGGGTAAAGTTGCTCCAGGAAGGGCAACGGGGACCCTGTCACCAATATTAAAGTTGGTCGCACCACAAACGATGTTTTTATTTTGTTCTTTTTCTGAAACAGAAACCTTGCACACACTTAACCGGTCAGCTTCTGGATGTGGTTCTTTAGAAATAATTTCACCAACGACTACATGATCAAGCGTTGATGTTCCTTCATTGGTAGTTTCTTCTACCTCAAGTCCCAACATTGGCAAGGTATCAACGAGTTCTTGGATCGGTCCTTCATATCCGACATAATCTTTAAGCCATTCAATACTTATTTTCATGAACCGTGGTTAAATTGATTAAGGAATCGAAGGTCGTTATTGTAAAAATGCCTAATATCATCAATGCCATGAAGAAGCATAGTAATGCGTTCAATACCGATGCCGAATGCATATCCTGACCATTCCAATGGATCGAGTTCAACTAATTCAAGGACTTTTGGATCAACCATTCCACAGCCCATAATTTCAATCCATCGATCACTTAGTTTTCCAATATTTGGTGCTCTTAGATCAACTTCAAAACTTGGTTCAGTAAAAGGAAAAAAGCTTGGGCGTAGCCTCGTTTCAACTTTATTACCAAATAATTCTTTGAGAAAAAAATCGAGTACTCCTTTAAGATCTTTAATGGTGACCTGTTTATCAATAAACAGACCCTCAGTCTGATGAAAATTAGCAGAGTGTGTAGCATCTACGGTATCTCTTCTAAAGCATCTACCTGGAGCGATAATTCTAATGGGTGGCTTTTCCCTAAACAGAGTTCTTATTTGTACTGAAGAAGTATGAGTTCTTAAAAGATATGCCTCCTCATTTTTTCTTGTAATATTATTCCAACTTGCCTCTTCATTAAGAAAAAGCGTATCCTGTGCATCTCTTGCTGGATGGTCATCTGGAGTATTCAGAGCATCGAAGCAAAACCATTCAGTTTCACCTTCTGTTGCCTCCGCAACAGTAAAGCCAATCTTTCTGAAGATTGAAACAATTTTGCGCCTTGAATTGGTTAGTGGATGAGTTCCACCAGTAAAATTAGATGGGGGAGGGAGAGTGGGGTCAATCTTTTCGCCAAGTGCCTCCAGATTTTGTTTTTCCTCAATTTGAATGAGAGAACTTTTGAAAATCCCTTCAAGTTCCCCCTTGGTTTTATTAATCAACTGACCTAAAACAGGTCTGTCTTCTTGTGGCAGTTGACCAATTCCTTTTGCGATCTGTGTTAGGCTTCCTTTGGGACCAAGAACAGTTGCCTTTAATGACTCCCAATCCGGTCTACTGGAAACTGTTTTTAGTCGGGATGCCGCACCCTCAACGATGGCTTGGAGATCTTTCTCCACGCCTAATCAAATTTTCGGGCCCTCAGGCCTCGAGGGCCGCTTTTGCTTTGGCCACTAGTTCTTTGAAAGACTCAGGTTCGTGAATAGCAAGTTCGGATAGTACTTTACGATTCAACTCAATATTCGCCTTGCTAAGACCATGAATGAATTCTCCGTAGCGCAATCCTTCAGCACGGCATGCTGCATTAATTCGTACGATCCAGAGCTGGCGAAATTCAGTTTTCTTTTTTCTTCGGTGCGAGTACGCATATGCTTCCCCTCGGTCAACTGCATCCTTTGCGTATCTGAAAAGGCGTGATTTATTCCCGAAATAACCTTTGGCTTTTTTTAAAACCTTTTTTCGGCGTTTACGAGTTGCTGGTACATTACGTGCTCTTGGCATGACTGATGGTCTCCAATTTTACAAGATGGCTTTGATAACACGTTTGGCCATTCCTTTGGCCAAAACTTGGTCTTGCCGACCAGCCCGAACTTGTTTTGTGCTAAGTTTACGACGAAGGTGCCGCTTGCTTGGTTTGCGGAATTTAACTTTGCCAGAACCAGTGACTTTAAATCTTTTGGCTATACCTTTGTGCGTCTTATTCATATTC
>MDSZ01028037.1_pt1 | contig 17441 bp, 7 predicted proteins | sample 811201 | NCBI WGS metagenome assembly MDSZ01 (sample SAMN05326647, study PRJNA326480) | marine metagenome | isolation source: seawater | place: Indian Ocean: North | collected 2010
GATGATCGGTCAATACACGACGCAAAAGCAGGTTCTCATCAAGTCGAAATCTCTCGGAGTGCTGTACTACTTTCTCGTCGCGTGCGTGTCCGTGTACATCGTCGGTTTTCTTTTATATCGAGAACACGGGTACCAGAAAACGGTCCCAGCGGAAGGGGTCTTGGCGATTAAAGTCAAAGGCACGGCAGCGACGAACGACACGCAAACGGGAGAGAAGAGAGTTTACGATGCGAACGACTTGGTGCAATACTCATCCGATGGTGTGTTCGTGGCCACGAGACTGGTGAACACGAGACAGGCGAAAGGCACGTGCCTGGGCGTCTCTCAGGACGAAGTGTGTGCGAAAGGAAAGAACACGTGCGTACAAGGTGCATACAGTCGAAACGGACGACAAACAGGAAGGTGTTTGCCGAGCACGAGCGACCCGAACAGCGCGCATTTTTGTGAAATTAAAGGCTGGTGTCCAGCGGAGGCGGAAGAGGACGACGACGTGTTGCCGTTGGAAAATGTGGGCAATTTTACCGTATTCATTCGGATGAACGTGAAGTTTCCGGGGATGTATAACGAAAACGGGGAAGAGATGCGATGGGATAATGCAAACGGAACCGAACCTACGATGGGATGGAATTTGTTTTCGTTGGAAAATATCACGCAGACAAATGATAAGAACTTTACCGAGATTAGCACGTACGGGTCGGATCAGCTGTTGAACGTGTATTTTGATTGTAATCTAGACGAAGGCGTGAAAGTGCCGAAACCACAGAGCGTGTTGACTGGAGAAAACGAGACGTTGACGACGGTGGCCATCGAAGAAGGTGGCGTGCAGACGTGCTCGCCGGAGATTCCGTTTGTGATTGATCGCGTGGATAATCCGTTGGCGGAACTCTCAAGCGGGTATAACATGCGATGGATTTCAGCCGTGAATCATTTTACGACGCCAAACGCGAAAAGGATGAACATGACGAATATGTTTCCTCTGAATCCACCGCATAATTGTAGATTCGATATGAATAATCCAGAAACTCGAATGTTGACGAAAGCGTATGGTCCGAGATTGCGTATCCAGTTTTCCGGCATGGGAAGACGGTTTGACGTCGTCATGTTTTCGCAAACCATAGGTGCGGGTATCGCCTTGTTAGGCATAGCTGTAGTCATTACGGATGCGTTTGCAAAGTATATTCCTGGATTCAAGAAGAAGAAATACGACTTGTGGAAATTCGAAGAACACGTAGACGAGGAAGGCGATTTGATCAAATCGTATTTAGGCGAAGAAGATTTCAATCGCGACGGTAGTCAAGAGCAACAAAAGCAAAAGCAAAAAGCGAGTACTTATCGACATAGCAGTAGTAGCAAATTTCAGCAAAAATATCCTAGTATTCCTGGGTACGGAGCAACAACAACGACGACAGTAAAGACTATGGCGACAACAGCAACAACGGCGCAACCGTTGGACGAGAAAGCGCAGAAGAAAATAGGGGGATTCTTTCGTACTAGAAGCCTCAGAAAGAGTTGAGTAATAGGTATTCTTTAATGCACACATCTCTATATTTATGACATATAGCATTGCAATAATAAAAGGAAACTACCGTAGCAAAGTCGTTCTCTGGCTAAGAATCAACATTCGTGTGAAAATAGAGCATTTTGGTTTCCTCCGAATCATTTGCACTATTCTCAATCTCTGTCGCAGTCTTTACTGGTTGATTTCTGCGGGACTCCCAATTCATACTCAATCGAACAGAAGTTGTGCACGTATATTTGCCTTTCAAAAGTCGCATACCCATCTCCAATGCCTCTCGCTCACACTTGGCTTTCATGTTTATATCTTGTATTCCTTCCATATCGGCGACGTGCGCGATTCCGATGATACGTCGGATAATCTTCGCTCCCGCGAAACGGTGCGCGTCATAAACCACTCTACTGATAAAATCCAACTGTGTTTGTTGAAAGTGGTCCGAATCTGGCGAATCGCAGCTGGGCGATGTACCCGTAGTAAATACAAGCGGGTGTGAAAGACCTCCAAAGTCTTCTTGCCTACCATGGGTTCGCCACAATGTGCTAAAATTGTACACGAACCGAATCAAAACGTCTTTGATCATTGTATGCAAATTTTTCTTATGATCCTCGGAATGTCCTAAACCGTCAGAGGCGTAGTAGGCTAAATATAAATTCGCGATGAACGCGCCAATATCAAACGCCATTGGCCCATAAAACGCAAACTCGTGGTCGATGACGTACGTGCTTGTATCTCCACACATGATACTTCCGGTATGCAAATCTCCGTGCAAAAGCGCTTCGCATTCATTTATGAATTTCGCTTTGATTTCAGTAATGGCTATTTTCAGTTCACCATCGCTTTGTATTTCATTAACGATATCGTCGAGATGAGGAGATGTCCACTTATTATTTGTGGCAACACCATACGGTTCGGTGAAGATGACTTGCTCGGTGAGCGCGCACATGGCTTCGTTCGCACCAAATGCGATTCGATTCTCGCGAAATTTTTTCGCGCCGAGGCATATGGCGCTTGATTTAAACAACGTTTCGGCTAAGTACGTCCCAACGTGCTCAGCCATCTTCACGTACGTTTTGCCTTCGCAGATCCCTACTCGCGCGATTTTGTTTGGTGGCTCGATGTATCGCATGGCAATCGTAGACATTTTGGCGTCGTATAAATACACCTCCGGCACGTGCTTTGGACAGAAACCGTACGCTGCGATGAGCGCTTCAGCCTCGTATCGAACGCGTTCTTGTGTCAACGGCCAAGATTCCCCTACACATCTCACATACGGTAACCCTTGTTTCAGGACGATAGATGCATTTGTTTTCTGGTTCGTTATTATATACACGAAATTGATATTCCCGTCCCCGACTTCCTTGGAGACCCAATCTTCTTTGCTCTCCTTGCCTCCAATCGGAGCGCACACTTTGGGATATTGCGAGACGTAATCAAGAACGGAATTTAAATTTAATGCGTAAAAATCGTCACCATTAGTAGTCGCATCATCTTCTCTTGTATTCGCATCACTGTCGTCCACTTTCTTCTTCTTCTTCTTCCTACCATCCATGGCCTCAATCTCTTCAACATGTCTCCCGATATCAAACGCCGCTTCGGTTTGGTCCTTCTCGCCTCTGTTATTTTTATACAAACAAGTTCGCTCAGTCACAATACCTTCAATCAACCATGCTGGAGTAACATCAAACGCCGGGTTCCAAACGTTAATCCCTTCCGCAGCGACTCGTTTACCTTGAAATATGCACATTTCTTCCCCTGATCTCTCTTCAATTTCAATCAGCGTTCCACACTTGGTCGAAACGTCCAAAGTCGTCGACGGCGCGGCAACAAAAAACGGCACGTCGTGGTGTTTTGCCAGAACTGCCAAAGAATATGTTCCAATCTTATTCGCTGTATCCCCGTTCTTCGCTACGCGATCCGCGCCGACGACAATGGCGTCCACCTCGCCTTTCTGCATCAAGAACGCTGCCATGTTATCGCAAATCAACGTCCCAGGCATATTTTCGTAAACCAACTCATACGCCGTCAACCGACTTCCTTGATTATACGGCCTAGTTTCTACCGCAAAACACATCTCTAATCGTCCTTGTTCGTATAAACTTCTGACCACTCCGAGCGCGGTCCCGTACCCAGCCGTCGCCAGCGACCCGGTATTGCAACATGTCAATACCCTCAATTTCTTCTTATTACAACACGCTTTCAGTAAAGCTTTCGCCCCGGTTTCTCCGATCGCCTTGTTGTGAATTATATCCGTTTCTAGCATGTTTTCGCACCATTTGATGATCAACTCTTTAGCGTTTTGCACATCCGATGTTCCTCGCGTCACCTCTTTGCAGTACTCTTGCAATGCTTTCACCATGTTGCCCAAGTTGACCGCCGTCGGGCGACTTTTTAACAAATGCTCCGATTTTTGCTTCACAAACTCATACAAATCGGTACTTTCATCGTACACCGTTTCCAGCTCGACAGCAATAGCCAACGCGGCGGCAATTGCAATCGCAGGCGCGCCTCGCACGTTCATGTCCTTAATGCATCGAAAGCATCGGTCGCAATTTTCGACGGCGATGAATGACGTTTCCAGCGGGAGTTTCAATTGGTCTAAGAGAGAGAGTGTGCCTCTGGTGTATTTGATGGCTTCGAGCGTGTTCCTCGACGCATCGCGATCCATTTCGTTCCGGTTTTCGACGTCGTTGTTTGGCGGATTGAGGAAGCAAAAACGCGGAGAAAAAGAAATGGAATAAAAATAAGGGAAATTGGAAAAGTAGTGAGTGAAACCATTTTTGAAAAGCCACAGTCTTCTTTGCACGCGCTGATGCGATGACGACGACGAATCGACGTCGATAAGAAACCACAATGGGCAACGGTATTTCCAGTGACAGATCCGATCGAGCGAGAGGCGGTGAGGGGCAGAAACGAGCGGATGCGACACAAAACCACGAGCGATATCAGCGCTTCGTGCTGTCGTTGAAGAGAAACGCCAACCGACTTTTCCTGTCCGGAGAAGTGACGAGAGTGAACGAAGTGACCCGTAATGGCCGGATATTTAGTACATCGGTGATGGAAAAAGCAATCAGGGATATTCGGTTACCAATATATGGACGGTTAGAGCATCCCGAATGCGATGTGAACGACCCAGAGTCGGTTAAGAGGTATAAGGAGAGGTTTAGGTATCTAGAGTCGTCGTCGGTGGCGATGGATGAAGATGTTTTAGATGGCATGCATGCGTCACACGTCGTGCGAGATTTATATTTTAATGGTGACGCGGTTATTGTTTTAGTGGAGATTTTAGAGTGTACGGAAGCTGGAAGGAAAGTAAGAGACGTGTACGAGAAGGCTGGTGGTCTTGTAGGCGCGTCAATGAGAGCATGGAGTTCGATGGAAGAAGTGTTGGATGTTGATAGGGGTTGTAATGGTAGTGATAGCAGTAAAGGTGGTGATAATCCTATCAGAGTTGTGTGTGAAGATGATTTTGAGCTTATCACAATTGATCTAGTCGCAAAACCATCGCACGCTTTGGCGTATTTACAGCCACATCTAGGTAAGGTCACGGCATAGAGATTTAGGTATTTCACGCACGCAGTGATTTAATGGTACTGGGTATGGTACCGGGTACATTAGATACATAGTTACAAACGGCTATACACAGGTTTTCTCTTCTCAAACCTCGCATTCATACTTTCTTTTAAGTCGCTTGAAATCAACTGCGCCGCGTTTTTCAAAGCTATATATTCCAATCCTTTCTCGACGCTTTCAGAATCTCTCGCGTTTATTGCCGCTCTTTTTGTTCCTTGAATTGCCAACGGCGACATACTCGCCATTCTTTTCGCTACCTCTAAACATGCGTGCTCTAACTCTGTTTCATTCGTAAAACACTTAGAAACTAACCCAATCCTTTCTGCCTCGTCGCTTTGTACTGTCCTAGCAGTCAGAGCGAGCTCCATCGCCGTCCCGAACCCTATGATACTGGGTAACCTCTGCAAACTCCCGATATCCGCGACGATCCCTAACTCAACCTCTTTGACACTAAAAAAAGCCGTTCGGTCACAATATCTCACGTCACAAGCTGCCGCTACATCTAAGCCACCCCCAACGCACGCGCCTTTGATCATGCAAACGACCGGTTTCCTACATTTTTCTATGCTCGTCACTGACCGTTGTAGCCTTTGTATGTGCCTCAGAAGGTACTCCCCACGTCTGCCTCCATCTGGTTCACTCTCGGTATCCCCGAGCGTTTCAAACAGTGTTTCCTGGGAAGAAACATCTATGCCGGAACAAAAATGGCGCCCTTTCCCAGTCAGAACGATGACGTTGACGGAGGGATCGTTGGAAAGCTCGTTAAATACGAGCGGGATTTCGACCCACATTTTGCTGTTCATCGCATTTCCCTTTTTGGCTCGGTTCAGCGACACGATGGAGATTTTATGGCGCGCATCCCGTCGCACGTCGATGGTTTCGTAGACCGTCGTCGCGGGCACATTTCCCATCCTTTCTCGCGAAAAAAGAGCTCTCGTCGACACGTCCAACGCGCCGTGTCGCCAGAGCCCTTTCTTTTGGGGAGAATTGGAAAAACGTCTAACGAACGAGAGATACGAAAATTTCACTCCTCATAAAAAGAACGCGACCGCGAGCGCTCGAGACGTCGGAACACTCGCGAAAAAGATCGAGACTCGAACGCGAGAAACGCGAGTTCCAAACAACGTGCACCACGCCGCGAATCCCCGCGCTCACAATTCGTGCACAAAGGATCCGCGCTCGAGACAAGAGCGTGCGCGCGCGTGACGTAAAAAGAGGCAAACATGTCGACGTGTCGATGGCAAAGATTACCACGCGTGGCATCTCCTTCGACCTCGTGCACCAGAAGAGGACGCCAATTCGTCGGTCCCCCCAGAAAAGGACTCGGCACGACGAGAGGCGTTAGGAAACCGAGACTCCGCGCGGTCTCTGGGAGTGGTGCTGGTGCTGGCATGTTTGAATCCTTTGACGGAGAATCTGTCAACTTAGTTAAAGATGCGATGGACAACGCGAAAAAATTCAACAGCGCGAAGGTACACACGGAACATCTCCTGTACGCGTGCACGAAAAGACGCAATCCGACGACGAAAGCGTTGCATAAATCGGGCGCGACAGAAGATGCGGTGAAAAAAGCGTTGTGCGATCGAGCCGGAGTGACGGATGTAGACCTCGTCAATCCGTTTAGCGGGTTGAATCAGAAGAAGAAAGCGGACGGATTGGTACCGCTAGGAGACGATTTGAAGAAGTTATTCGAAAGAGTCGCGAATAAAAGCGAAGTGACCATGAAGGAGTTAGTACTTGGGATGGTGGCGGACGATCAGTGTACAGCGTACGACGTTTTGACAAGTCCGAGATACAACATTGAAGTGGACGTACCTTTATTGAGAGACTTTGTGAACGGCGTCGGCGACGAGAAAGAGTTAGTTGGGGCTGGCGGGAAGAAAATCGATAAGAAAAAAGTGAAGAATATTTTGGCGCAGTGTTCGGTAGATTTAACTGCGATGGCTAGGAAAGGCGAGTTGGATCCGGTGTTTGGGAGAGATGAGGAGACGAAAAGAGCGGTGAGAATTTTAGTTCGAAGACGAAAGTCAAATCCATGTTTGGTTGGTGATCCAGGGGTAGGGAAGACGGCTATTGCGGAAGGGTTGGCGAATTTGATTGCAGAAGATAGCAAAGTCGTGCCAAGGAGATTGAAGAATAAAAGAGTCTTGTCCTTAAACGTTGGTTTGTTGCTCGCGGATACGAAGTATAGAGGCGATTTTGAAGAGCGTCTGCGCTCAGTGTTGGAGGAAGTAAAATCAGCCGGCGACATTATTTTATTCATCGATGAAATACACACGATTGTTGGTGCCGGAGGTACCGGCGACGACGGTGGTTTAGACGCAGGCAATCTCATGAAGCCAGCGTTAGCGAGAGGTGAAATCCAAGTCGTCGGTGCAACCACTGTAGACGAATATCGCAAATACATCGAGAAAGATGCGGCGTTAGAGAGGAGATTTCAACCGGTGCGAGTGGACGAGCCGTCGTCGGAAAACACGTTGAAAATATTAGATGGATTGAAAGAAACTTACGAGAAACATCACGCAGTATCATTTTCGGATGAAGCGATTCAAGCTTCTGTGGCGTTGTCCAGTCGGTACATCACCGATCGATTTTTACCGGATAAAGCTATCGATGTTTTAGATGAAGCCGGAGCGTTGGTACAGTTGAGAGATAAAACGGCCAATGATCAACAAATTCTTTCGGTGTCCGCGATGGATGTTCAGGAAGTCGTTTCGGAATGGACTGGTATACCTGTTAAACAGTTAACGGTAGAAGAAGCGAGGAATTTACTCGATTTAGAACAAGAGTTGACGAAAAGAGTGATTGGTCAGAATGAAGCCGTCGTCTCGGTCGCGCGAGCCGTTCGAAGAGGTCGATCTGGATTAGCCGACGCAGGTAAACCTGTTGCCTCGGTCATTTTTGCTGGCCCAACCGGTGTCGGTAAAACGGAACTCGCCAAAGCGTTAGCGACGGTTTATTTCGGCTCCGAGAAAAATCTTGTTCGCATCGACATGTCTGAATACATGGATGCCGTGAGTACATCGCGATTAATCGGTGCTCCACCTGGTTACGTTGGATACAAAGAAGGCGGTCAACTTACTGAAGCCGTTCGACGCAACCCGCACTCCTTAATTTTATTTGACGAGATTGAGAAAGCTCATCCGGACGTCTTTAACGCGTTGCTCCAAGTTTTAGAAGACGGTCGATTAACCGATGGTAAAGGCCGGACGGTTGATTTCACAAACGCCATGCTTGTCATGACAACTAACATAGCTTCACGAGAAATTCTAGAAAATTTCACTGGTGTGAAAACGCCGCAAGCGAAAATAGATGCCTACGAGCGAGTGAAAAAACTCGCCCGCAAAAATCTCGGCAAACGCTTCCGACCGGAATTTCTCAATCGCTTGGATGAAATCGTTGTTTTCAGACCACTCGGTGAACTCGAAGTCGCGCAAATTGCAGAAAACATGATCGCCTCTGTTTCTTTACGATGTGCAAAAAAAGGTGTCGTCATCAGTTGTACCGAAGCCTTTAAAAAGGCGCTACTTGGCAACGGATTCTCGCCGAAATACGGCGCTCGCCCGATGCGCAGAGCTGTCCAAGCTATGGTTGTAAACCAACTCTCCGAGTGTCTCTTGAGCGGCTTCGCCAACGACGGCGACTCGATTGAGTTCGACTTCGACGAATCGACCGACGAAATCGTCGCCATTAATAAAAACAAAAAGAAAGCATTTCCTTTAGAACAGTTTGGCGGCATCGAAGACGGATTTGACGACGACGAAGACGAAGACGAAGACGAAAACGCAAACGAAGCGAAGCGAGCGAATGGAAGCAGCGGCGAATTCTCCGAAGAGTTTCCTACCCCAGCTTTTCCATGAGCACAGGAAGAGGTTTATGCCTGTGCGTGAAAGAGACAGTGACAGAGAAAGAGACAGAGAAAGAAATGCATGAACACTCATAGAGCGAGGATTTTAGTACCATCAATCAGCTTTTTTGTTTTGCACACGAGTGAATTTTTACCATTTCGTCACACTTTTTTGACGCGCACGACACGAAACAAACATGGGCAGAAGACGTGGCGGTGGTGGTGGTTTCTCTCGCAGGCCCCCTCCGCAAACGCGGTCGCAGTCCGGCGCGCCGCCGCCATCGACCAGACGCGGGGACGGTGGCGGATCCTCTTTGTTCGGGGCCGTGGCGAACATGGTTGGTCAAGGAATGATGTGGGGCGCTGGCTCTTCTATCGGGCATCGCGCTGTCGATGGCGTCATGGGTCCGCGGACGATCGCGTACGAGGCGCACGAACAGCAAAAGAACGACGGGGTCGAGAATAGCGCGAGTGGGATCGACGCGCGGGCCAACCCGTGTGCAGCACCGATGGAACTCTTCGGCAAGTGTTTGGAGCAAAACAGCGACAACGTCGCGCAGTGTCAAGCCTTCGCGGACCTCTTGACGTCGTGTAAGAGAGATCAGATGCAATGACGAGACGACGACGACGACGACGACGAGAAAAATGAAGGAAGACGCGTTCGATGATGCCGGTTCTCTCCTGCGCCTTTGCGGGGACCTCTCGATCTCGTGTAAGAGAAGACAGAGAGAGAGAGAGATCAGATGCGATGACGAGACGAGGAGAAAAGAAAGAAGACGCGTTGTTCGATGATGCCGGTTCTCGAAAAAGATCGACGGACGATAAAACGAGACCGCTTTTACGAGAAGAAACGCGCGCGTTGTAATTCACAGAAGAAGGAGTAACGATAGATGTAGTCGTACACGTTTCGATTCCAATTCGCTCACACATTATTGAATCTAAAATCTACTCTCGGGAAATCACTTCGGGAGCTCTGCTGGAACTACCTCGGTCACAACCGCCGCCTCCGGCGCACCTTTCACGTATTTCGTCGACTTAAAGTACACCGCGTCCCGAGCTCGAGCCTTTGTAGAAAGAGAGAGAGAGAAAGAGAGAGTGAGTCTTTCGAGAGAGAGAAAGAGAGAGAGAGAGATCGAGACCCCTCAAGCCGGGGAAGAAAACGAATGTGATTCCGTGGATCCGACGCGACGACGAAAAGAGACTCCAAACGTCCACGCGCGTACCTTGGACAAATGCGGTTCCTTCAAAGCACCCCTGACGACTTCCGCGCAGGCATTAGCGTACTTCAAGTACGACATGCCAGCGATTCTCCAGTACGCGGCCGAGTTCGCGGCGGCAGACATCGTGCTTCTTTCGAATGGGGCGTCGCGTTTTTGGGGTTCGAGAATGCAAAGAGAAAAGAAAGAAGAAAGAAGATGAAAGAAGAAAAGAAAGAAACGACTTTGCGAAACGCCGCGCGATCTACTCGTATGAATTACACACACACACACAAACAAACAAACACAAACAGCACGACACACACATTCATTCACAGGCATACTCGCACTATTCTCACTACTCCTTCTGTTCCACGACAAATCGAAACAGCTTTACGGCACCGTCGCCTCCGGCGGTTAACACGCCTTTATCCAATCCGCACGACGAACTCAAACCGACGGAAACCGAGGCGCCGCCAATCCTCGGCGCCACGAACGCGTGTTTGTCGTGTGCCTTGTCGACAGATTGCATGAGACTCCCATCCGCGAAAGAATATACGCGCAAGTCGCCTTTGTCGTCCCCAGAGAGGAGAATGCGCGGATTTGGAGAGGATGTGGTGGTCGTGTGGTGGAGCAAAGAGGCGATTTTGCTGGAGTTTGCTGAACTTGCGGTCGAGCGCCAGAGAACCGTCGTTGGTGTTGCAGACGTCGACGAAGAGAGCTTGCGAAGGTCGTGCAAAACAACTTCCCCGTTTCTATTGCCAGAGGCGATGAACGATGGTGAGCTGCTTGCACAATCCGACACGCTCGTAACGCCATATTTATCATACAATACGCCACATCTCGCCGCGTTCGGTTGCGCCGCGTCCCAGAGTAAAACGCCGTTTCCATCTGCCAACGCCTTCTCCGAACGCATCATGCCGCCTGTGACGCCATTGGAATATCCTTTGGATTCGCACGCAATCGCACAGACTAAAGTTGTAATGAACGCAACTTGCTTTGGCTTTGCGGCAACAAACGCTGAACTGTTGGAGTTGCTATCAAACACGCACAATCTAGACGCCATCGTTTGCAGTGAGGAGGAATCGTACAAAGATACTCGACCATCGGTGGTGGCGCACGCTAACCGTTCACCCGTAGGATTAAACGCGAGAGCGACGGGCGACGAAGATGAGGAAGAGTGCGACCCACCTCCATCTGACGTCGTCTTTCTATTTGGAATTTCGAGTTGAAAACGTTTTTTCGTTTCTTCGAATCCAAACCTCCAAATTTGTAAGCCTCGATTGGAACTGCCGCACGCGAATATCGGGAACGATGGGTGCGAAACGACGACTCGTGCTGAGACATCCGCGGGTGAGTCATTTTCTTTTCCACCGCCGAGACTGAATCGAGGCGAGGAACTCGGAGACGTTTGAGAATCTTGCCGCGACAACGCCGTCGCGGCTGGTATAACGACACCGAGCTCGTGGCCCCAATCGTGTAAGTGCGGCGTCTTTGGAGCCGGGGATGGCGTCTCTGGACGTTTGTGCGCGTCCGAATACGAAGTTTCTCTATCGTCCATAGTAGCGTTGGATGCGTTGGATGAAGACATTCGTTTCGTCCGTTTTGCATACTTAGGCGCGAATGACACGTTCCAATCCTCGAGCAGTACTGCAGCTTCGGCCCAAAAATTTTGCTTCTGTGAAAATCCGAATAATTCCGCCAAAGAGAGCGTAGATTCTCCACTCACATTATCCATCGTTGCGCGTCGAATAGCTTCAGCCGCTGATAAAACACCAGGAGCGCGTTTACTATCCCCCAGTTTCGAAAGCTCTTTCAAATCAACCGTGACTAAACCGCGACGCACGGCAGCTACTGCCAACTCCGTTGTATCTCTCGCGTTGCAACATAAGTCGACGAAGCCGTCACCGCTGAGACGCGCGAGCTCGATCGGATTTCTCAAAATTATCGTCGCCTTATCTTTCCTCAATTGGTCAGAAACAGTACGTTTCGTGGATGAGGTGCTAATATTCATTGCACTGACATTGGCAATTTTACGTTTCACTGACAATCGAAAGAATTCTGCTAAACCATCATTTGCCGTTCCCGAAGAAAAACTATTCATATTTGAATTTATGTTACGTTCGCTAAATCGTAACGTAAACGCGCGTCTCGAGAGATTTTGTCGAAGCATGTGCGCGTCAACATCGAATGGTTCTCTAGAAAGCATCTCCGTGCACGCTTCCGCGTCGTCTGGTACATCGCTGTACTTGTTTGCGTATCTCCCATTTTCGTCAAAAGCGACTAAAAGAGCACTAGCGGCGAGACGCGCTGCTGCACTCTTCGCGACAAAATGAACGCCTTTCTGTTTGAGCGTGTGCGGATGCTTAACGGAAGTTTCATTTTCATCGCCATTCCTTCCTTCAATTGAAATCGATAAAGATCCCTGATGTTTGAGCGCTTCACATTTCGCGGGCAAAGGTGTTGAGGGAACACTGTTTTGCTCTGCCGGAATTGTTGGCGTTATAGCATTGGGGTCTAGCTTCCGACCAAATGCGCCATCGAAATCAATTTGACCGGTGTTCACGAGCTGGGAAACCGAACGTCGCAACGGCGAAACCACATCGTTTAAACCAAAGTTTTCAACCACCGTCGAGGCGAGCTCTATCGCGTGATCTATGCTATCTTTCTGTTTCAACGGAGAAATGCATCCGATTTGTTCAAATTCAGGCACATCGTCCTCATCAGCAATATTTTGGTATCTAAAACCATCGTCACGACTATCTCGTATACTCCGTGAATTGGTTAAACGTTCTAATGCTGCTAGTGGCATTCCAGCGAGTTCAAACGCGCGAGAAACGCTCGCACTTTTCGTTTCCAATGCCTTCTCGCACGCCGCGATGATACCTGGTTCTACAACTTTGCGCCTTCGCGAAGTTATGTGCGTCAAGAGATCTAAAGCAGACGCTTTCGAACCATGGCTTTCCTTTTTTGTTTCGAAATCGATAAGGGTATCGTACCCTCCTACAAGTCGCGAAAGCATTTCGACGCTCTTCTCACAATCTCCAGAAATCCAATGATACGCCGCGATTCGCCATTTTGCATCGAACGAATCTACATCATCTACATCATCGTCAAGAATTTCTTCGCGAATAAATTTGGAAACTTTGCTCTCCATGGCATACGAACCATCCTTACTAATCACAGACGACGACGAAGGATCCTTCGCGCATCTCAAAATAGCTATCGACAAGCTCACGTCGTTCAAATGCTTCAAACAAAGCTTTGCGGCATCTTCATACTGTCCAGCGAGCGCAAAAAACGTAGCAGAGAGTTCGTATCGATGCTTTGAAAGCAACGCGTACGCATTTTTCAATGCCGCCTCTTGGTGCCTCTTCTCATTGAAATCTCGAGATAAGAACTCAAACAGTTTCTGGTCCTTCTTCGCTTTGTATAACCCAGCTAACACTGACGTTCGACCTAAACAGACGAAAAGCAACGCGCACGATTCAGGATCTTTCGTTTTTGCAAACGCGGCGCGCGCGGCTTTATCTAGTATCGCTTTTAAATTTGTCTCATTGCGCAGCCAAATCGGGACGCCAAGCATGCGCAAGTCGCGCCAAGCGATTTGAGCGGATGATGAGGCATGGAGGATGGCGTCGATAACAGCTTCACCCGTTTGGCAATGTGCAGCCCAGAGTAACTCTTCTCCCGTAACATCAACGTTATCCAATCGTCGTTGTCGTCCAAACCTCAATTCGCGAACGCGATGGAGTGCGTGTAAACGTCTCCCGGCTTGATCAACCGTCGCCTCAATACCTACGTCGCTATCTCTCAAAGCGTCGAGACAACCGAGAGCTTCGATCGCTTCTTGCGAGCTAAGTCCAAGATAATCCGCATGACGAGAGAATAAATCTGCTGCAATTTCTGCCTCGGCCTCACTAAATGAAACGGATGAGCCCGTCGCACCGGCGGTGCTCGTGTACGTCGTCGTTGTCGACACTGAATCGTCTAAACTGTTTGAATTTTGCCGAAAGAATGAAGTAGATTCGGAAGCAACACTGTTTTGACGCGAGAGGTTTTCGGGTGCAAACATGTTCGGACTCGTTCTGTTTGCCGTGAGGTTGTTGCTAGTACCATCGCCACCGAAACCTCCAAATGCACTCATATCGAATTCTGGAACGAGCGATGGCATAGGCGCATTACTTTCATTACTAAACGTCGGCATTTTCGATGCGCTTCTAGGTGAGATGACTTTTCCACGAGGAGTTGACGGTCGATCGTCCGCGTTTGAGTTTTCTAGTTCTAATATCGAAGAAATCGTGCTTCGTGCGGAAGTAAACTCCATGTTCATACCGCTATTGTTCATGTCTTCGAGGTGCGAGATAACTTTTCGAATCGCTGCTCTCGCGCGATGCCCTTTTCGGCGCACAATCCAGTCTTGCAAGACTGCGGGGTGGTAGCATGGTAACGGAGCAGAAAGTTTCGCAATTTCACGCGCTAAAGACGTACTACCATTCGCTCCGAGTGATAATATTTCACCGTCGTCAAACGAGACAATTATACTTTCACCGTTGGACTTCCATGCCGCTCGCGCGATTGGTTTCTCCGTTGCGCGAGAATATGCGGTTGTCCATGCCCTGAGTTTTGAATTCTGCGCAAGGATGAATATTTTCTGTCTGAAAGCTACCAAACACGCCAGTGTGCCACCGCCAAGATCAATCCATTCCGCGGAAGTCGTTCCTGATCCTTCAGATTCATCGCACGTAAACGTTGCCACACTCGTGAATCTACCGTTGCGCTCACCAGAGGCGTCGAGTATTTCGATTGATTTCGCAGATACATCAACCGTACATACCCTAGCACCACACGGCGAAATACTCACAAACGACTGTTTCGAGGAACTGACATGACCAAGCAGATCGAAAACTTGCTTTTCACTATCAAAACGCCAAAAGTTTGTTCGAGTGCAGCCATCGAAACACGCGATAATTGGTCCAGAAATTGTACTTTTGACGATGTCATATGTACCGCGCGGTTTCTTGGATGCTATCGACATCTCTTTATACTCGAAAATACTAGTATTGTTTTCACTCTTTCGCTCTTTAATTGAACAAACGTGAACATTGCCAGAGATTCTCGGCGTTAAAATCAGTACGTCACCCTCCCCTATCACGTCTAAACGGTCGTAACTCCATACCGTACTTGGATCATGATTTTGAAGCGTTATTGAAGACACTGAAAAAACATTCTCGTCTGTGACGACAATGCGCACGAGCGGCTCGTCTCCACTGCCACTGCTATTCGAACGACGCAAAACGAACAAGACATTCTCGTCCGAATTCGACCAGGCGAACGATTCTACATTTTCTACTGCCCTACCTAAAGAAGTCCAGCTCGCATTGCTGCTAGACGACCAGAACTTCAATTTGCCGGACATGTCTAGTGTCCCGATTTTATCCGCCTTGGAATTTGTCTCGATTTTGTTCAATGCGCAAGAGTGTCCGCTTGAAATAAACGTCGAAACAGATGATTTGGACGTTCCATACGAACGTTCGATGCGTTCATTATCATACACAATCGCTTCCACGGCGACTCGATTTTGGGATTCAATGAGAGTACATTTTGCCATCACCGAAATGGGAATTTGGTTACAAAATGGAGCATTAAACATCGAGAACCGTCGTCGAACACGAGTGACTTTTGCAATTCGAGTATTACTATCATCTCGTACGTTTGATAACAACCAGGTCGTGGCAAATCCGTTCGCATCTAATATAAGAAGAAAATCTCCGTGCACGTCAAACGATACGAAATCGTTACTTCCATCCGTCGTTGATTCGTTATTCGTAACGCACACTTTGAGAGAAGACGTAGTTTTCGACGAGGTTGATCCGTCGTCGTTGTCGTTGTCGTCGTTTGTTATACATCTGACGTTCCAAAAACGTACGCAATTATCAGATGCTAAAGTGGCAATTACCGCCACAGAACGCGATGTTTTGTTCACCTCGTCGACGATTTTGCTATCCTCCAAGACGAGAAAGTCGAGCACGATGCTCCCTTTCGGGTGCGCGACTCGTACGGCAGTTGCACCAAAAAACACAAAAACGTCTTCTTCAGAATTCGACGCAAATACAGTATCGCCGCATCGCACTTTTGTTGCACTCTGAATACTTTCCGCGTCAAACGTCAAATCCGATTTTCTTTGGCTACGTAAACTCTTCTGATCCTCTTCATTCCAAACGTGTTCAATACGCACGATTCGTCGACGCGCCGAAGATGAATTCGCGTAAACAATCGCAATTCCATCGCTTCGTTTACTCCACGCGATTGCACGAACCACATCACATTCATTATCGCGCTCGAGTACAATCGACTCGGTTTCCACCCACGCGTCGACATTTGTGTTATCATCAACATCGTCGTCGTCATCATCGAATAAACCGAAGTCCTTCTCTTTTTCCTCTTCTTCCTCCATTCGAGTCGACACTCGATGGTACGTTACTAAAATGTGTCCATTCGTAACTGCAATCGCATCTCCATCTTTGTTTATCGCACATTGGAGGATTGTTTCCTCGTCTTTCTTTCTCCCGTCGTCGTCATCGTCGTCGTCGCACAACGCTTTCGGACTCATCGCGAGTCTCGTCATTTTCCTCTTTTTCCAATGCCCAATCGCAAGCGTGAGAATCTCAAACGATTTCCTATCGACGCCTCGCACGACGAACGCTTTCTTCCCGTCGTTCTTCGCGCGCGCTCCGTCGAGACAAGACCACCCCATCCGTCGTCCCTTTGTTGTCCTCGACGCCGTCGACCCGTCTTCCGCGCCGCGTCGTCCTCCTCCAGGGAGCCTCGACGTTGGCTCCAGAATTCTCGTCATCGATGCCGTTTCTCTCGACAACACCACCTTTTCTGATTCTCTTCTCCCGACGACTCTTTTGTTGAGTGTTGTTCGCGAGGGTCAGAGAAGAGACGCCTCGATCAATGGGAGAGAGAGAGAGAGAGAGAGAATGGTCGTCGTCGTCGTCGTCGTCGTCGTCCATCGTCCATCGTCGAAAAAAAACGACGCAAAGTGGTCATCGTGTAAAAGTGTGTCGTTCGTTCCCAATACTAATGGTTTCTTTTCCATCCCAAAAAGGTCGTTTAATATTTAATATTTAGGGTTTGTAACCCTAGAAAAAAAAAAGGAAGGGAACAGACGAGAGTTCTTCTTCTTCTTCTTCTTCTTCTTCTTCTTCTTTCACAGACGACATTTTCAAAGGAGCCGCATCGGTGAAGAAGCTTTGTGTCCTTCTCGGTGTCCTTTTCCAAAGAAGAAGAAGACGAAGAAGAAGAA
>MDSZ01100881.1_pt1 | contig 17439 bp, 8 predicted proteins | sample 811201 | NCBI WGS metagenome assembly MDSZ01 (sample SAMN05326647, study PRJNA326480) | marine metagenome | isolation source: seawater | place: Indian Ocean: North | collected 2010
AGAGCGTGTTAACCGCCACTTCCCTAACTTGGAAGTTCTCAACTCCTACTGGGTCGGACAAGATGGTAAGCACAAGTACTACGAAATCATCATGCTAGATCCAAACCATCCAGCAATCAAGTCCGATAAGGACCTGGGATGGATTGCTGAATCCCATCACCGTGGACGTGCATACCGTGGAAAGACCAGCGCAGGCAAGCGTGGACGTGGTCTACACAACAAGGGTAAGGGTGCAGAAAAGCTGCGACCTTCTCTAAAGGCTCGTGGAAACATTGGCAAGTGAATTCAACATTCACCATTGGTAATCACGATACTTGGTTTGTGCTGGATTAGACTACTTTCATCCGTTGGGTTCATTGAGGTCCGCCATGCTGGGTGTACTGCAGGAGGGGTATCATGTCGAGTGAAATGAGCGTTTCACAAATCAATGGCAAAGAGATTTACCTACCTGATGGCAGGCTTTTGGGCGTTGTTGGAGAGACGGTTATAGACGGTAACCAATTGTGCGCAACCCACATTTTTGTAGCAGGATGCCCAGATGAGTTGGTCGAAAAAGGAGTTCACCTAACAATTCCTTGGAGATGGGTCAGGTCAATTGGTGATGTCGTCATTCTTCGATGGTTCCCTAAAACTCCAATTCCATACGAACATTGAGGTGAAGAAATGACCCTTGAAGTTCATGTTTTAGGAACATCCTCGGCAAGGCCTGCTCAAGGCCGTTCTGTTTCCGGTTCAATAATTGAGACTCCTGATGGTATGCTCGTAATTGATTGTGGTGAAGGATTTCAAAATCGCTTGGTCAAACACCGCTCAGAAATGAAGAATTTCGGTGGACGCCGATTGAAAATGGCCAAGGTCGCGGCAATTCTTCTAACCCACGGACATTTAGATCACACATGGGGTGTTTTGCCATGGATGCAAACCATGGCACTAGATGGGAGGAAGGACAAGTTGACTGTAATTGGCCCAACTACTCAAGAGGTTGTTGATGCTTTACTTGGCAGTGAAGTAGAGCCAGAAGTCACACCTTCAGACCTGGTGATTCAATACGACATGTGGATGGATTTAGGAGCAACATCTGAGGCATTAGGATACGAGGTCCAGTGGGTGTTAGGAGACGGAAAGAGATGGGTGAACATGAACGATGGTTCTGAGATATCGCTGCCTCAACCATTGAAAGGAGCCAATATTTCTGCTCATAATACTCAACACACAGTTCCATCTTTTGCCTGGAAAGTTGCATTGAATGGAAGAAAAGGAAAATTCGACAGAGATGCGACAAGTCATCTTCCCGATGAAATCAAGGCTTTGCTTGCTTCAGGTGAAGATACTGAGTATGATGATGAACTACTTATCGCAACAGACTACAGAAAGGATTCAATCCCCGAGCGCTCAATCATAATATCTGGAGATACTGCTGAGCAGGCTATCGATTCGAATTGTGATCTATTGATCCACGAGGCAACTTTCCTCGAATCTCACAAAGACATTGCAAACGAACACCTACACTCAACCGCCGCAGGTGCTGCAAGAACTGCAAATGAATGCGGGGCCAAACATCTTGCCCTTACTCATTATTCCGCTAGGCTTGACAGTCACGATGAATCACTGGCTGAGGCTCGTGAATTACACTCTTCAGTTGTTGCATTAGGTGATGGTGATAGACTAGTATTAGGGGACGATTTGTCCCTCAATCATCTAGTTAAACAAGCAGAAGGCTGGGCATAACAGAGTTGAGACAGTTTGAAAACCGAGATGTTTGTTTGCGGAAATATGAGTAGCCCTCGGCTTCTAGTCATTCTCCTTGCCGGCCTTCTACTAGCACCATTAGCAACTGCAACCGAGGGCAGAGCACCTCCACAGTGCGCAGAATTCGACCTTTCAGATGTTGTAACCTCAAGTTCAGGGGTTGCAGTGGATCCCGGGGCTTGTATCATAATCGATATCGGTGTTAGAAGTCACGCCACAACTTTAGCGATTGACATCGAAGTACTAGACGATGCAATGGATGTATTGATGTTCGACCAAAATTCGATTCAGCCATATCAGAATGGACAGAATTACCGCTCCTCTTTCAATCAAGAAGCCACCTTTGAATCGATGATTGGTTCGCAGTGGTTAGATTGGGCTCCCCCTCAATCGATTAGCCCAAAAAATTGGTACATTGCTTTCGATAATTCCGCACATGATGGAGATGAAGGAATGGGTGACCAGGGAGGTATGACTGCCCGATTCAAAATCCAATTGGCACCAGCTAGCGTTGAGGATTATCCATTAATTCATGACACATTCAAGCTCAATGCTGGAGAGAGAGTTAACCTTGTTGATTTCAATGTAGATTCTGGGACTGAATTGACATATTGGGTTCACCCTCTATCTGGTACTGGAGACATATTCATTCAATCAGACAACCAACTGGAAGGGGATCTGATTATCTCTGGAACTAACATTGATGACTTTGGCGGGCAGGATACAAGTCAAGTAGATTGGGAGATTTCAGAATTCTTGAACCTGCAAAATTTGAATCTGATTGCAGAGGCAGGTTCGACAGGTGTACATTTCACGCTGAAGGCTTGGTTTGACCCTGTACTTGCACCAGCGGTGACAGATTATGAAAATTCAACAACAACAATTGGTGAAAAAATCACTCTCGATGCCAGGAATACACCAAATAGTCTGCAGCAGGTTCGGGCGCTTTCATGGGATTTTGATTCTGATGGCTTAGAGGATGCCATTGGAAATTTAGTAGAAGCCTCATGGAGTACTCCGGGAATGAAAAACGTGAACCTGACAGCAGAATCTCAGACAGGTGCAGTAACTATTGTAACCTACCAGATTGAAGTCTTGGATGTCGTTTCTCCAACCGCTATAATCACTGGAACTGGAGGTGCACTAGACTTGAACGGAGATAGAAGATTACTCCGTCTATCCGACCTTGTTCTTCAAGCATCCAATTCAAACGATGACCATGCAATTGCTTCAGCGTCTTGGAGCGTAGACGGTGAGCAGGTCTCTTCAGCATCACAGTTCACCTTCAGTCGGTCTGAAATCGGAACTTACACTGTGACTTTGACGGTGACGGACCCTTCAGGGAACTCTGGTCAGACGAATACAACAATCGTAGTTTATGATTCAACAGAACCAATTCTTGTATCCTCTAGTATTTCAGATATTTCAGAGGTTGAGAAAGGTGAAGAAATTGTATTTCAAGCAAAAGCAGCGGATGAATGGGACGAACAAGAAGACCTGCGATTTACTTGGGATTTAAACCTTGAAAGGGACAGTAACGGTGATGGCGATTCCACTAACGACCCTGATTTTGTCGGACCAAACCTAGAGATATCTTTTGGTGAAGTGGGCAAGTCAAAGTTCGCAGTAACCGTTTACGATAAATCAAACAATTCTGATTTTGAAATTTTTGAGGTTATGGTAACAGAACCACCAAGCCAAACCGGCCTCATTGCTATTGTAGCGGTAGTTTTCGCAGTCATCGTTGTAGTATCTGGTGTTGTATTATTTGGTTACAAAGGAGTCCAAAGAAGACACGCAATAGAACTTCTAATGGCTCGAGGGTTATCTCGGGATGAAGCAACTTCTAGAGTTTACGAAATCACGAGGAGCGTGAAATTACCAGCCTTTGCAAAGGCATCACAGATGGCAGGAATCATAGATGGAACTGAATTTAAATCAGCTGCAGAACTACAAACGGATGCAAAAACTGCAGAGTTCAATGCGATATATGGAGAACCACAGAATGCAGATGTCAACGCAGGTTTCAGACCGGCTACAGTTACCAGACAGGTCGACCCAGCATTGGCTGAAGCAGCATTGGCCGCTTTCGCAGAGGAACCAGAAATGCCGTCTATTGTGAATTCCACACCAAATCCGTCCACTGGAAAAGTAAGAAGTGGAGGTGTTGCATTACCCCAACAACAAACTCAACCATCTTCTCATAGTTTGAGCTCCCAATGCTCAGCATGTGGTAAATCGTTTAGCGTGGAAATCCCATCAACGGTCAGAAGTGCGGTCGTTGCCTGTCCGAGTTGTGGAACCGACCAATTATTTGAGCGTTGAAAACCGAAAAACTCGCGCTCGCAACGGGGATGGTTTCATTTGGGTGTAGATAACGTAATTGAAACGATGTCAGAATCAGGTGTGCGTCTTCTCCACCGCGGAGTCCCGCAACCTCTTGACTCCAGCAAGGTCGCGATAATGCTTGTAATCGTTATGCTGTTGCCTATTTTCAATCCAGTTTCTGCAGATGAATCTGCCGGAAGAGATGACTTCGGCGTTCTAGAAGCAATGGCAAATGCACTAATCGAAGAGCGAGATTCCGGTGAGGACGACGTTGCAAGGAATTCTGCTGAGGGAGTACTAAGTGCACTAGAGGCTCGTGGTAGAGAAATTGCAGATGGAGATGCTCTACTAGCAACTGACGGAGTAATCGGCGATATCACCATGCGAGAAACGGAACCTCTTGTACCGTCTCACCCTCGACCCTATGTTTACCTGACCGATCCAGAATCCCACCCTGATGGATGGCCAAACAATTTGTTAGATACACTTTTTGAGTTGCCACCAGGATTTAACGATCCACTTGCATTTGGAGCAAATACATACTCTCTGTATGTTAATTACACTGCGAGAAATAACGGGCCACAGTATGAGGCCTGGGATTATGGCACATTTACAGGCGACGTACTTTCGTTCGGCGAAACCGGTCTATTCGAGAATGCAATTGATTTGGATGGAGACGGAAGTAATGACGTTGCAGTAGGTCTTTCCATCCTTGGGCTTGGAGTACAAGGTGAAGGCTGGGATGTTGAATTGAGCGATGGACTGATTCCGGTGGTTGAGTCGATTTGGATTAGACCAAACTTCCAATGGCGGGTTCGAGTCTTAGATCACAGTGATCCACTATGGGATGATATGGCTAGTATGGAAGTTTCAATGATGAAAGGTGTTGCGTACGACTTGACATTCACTGGTGATGGCGAATCATATGCTCTTGTCATTGACTCAAGATTTACACAACCACCGCACGATTTTCAAGTGAGAGTTGGACTTGACCAACTGACTTTGGATATTACTGGTACGTTTACAACCCTTGCAGATATTCTCAATATTTTTGCAGGTGGTGATGACTCAGGTTTGGAAGTCACTTCAGTTTCAGCACCATATGCGATTCTGATTTCAAACCCCAATAGAAATTCTGCAAACGAACAAACCGATTGCGAAGATTCTAGTTGGTATGACCCTGTAGCAGACCATTCTGCAGAAAGTCGAGAGCACAAGTGCGGATACTCAGTAGGCATCGGCTATGTTCACTTCAAAGAACCAGATTTGGAGGGATTTAGACCATTAGATGAAATAGGATACATCGATGTTGGGTTACATCCAGTTGAAGGTGAAACAAAACTCCCAGAAGAGTTAGACTTGGTGATACGAAACGATAACGCAGGAGAGAACTCATTCGATAACATTGAAATTTTCAGTGATACAGACGCTGACCTATATTTCCACTATTTCGAAGATCGCTCCAAGCACATTGAGGCAGGGGGCCAATTTGGTAACGTTACAGATTCTCGTGGTTGGGTTAGAGATATGCCAAAAGGAACAATGCCGCAAGAGGAAATAGATGCCATTTTCACTCTGATTGGTGAAGCACCTGGCTCCAGTAACCTCCCCGGACAAATGCCAAATAGGCTATCATTGATCATTTCAATCAAGAATTACACTGCGGATACATCGGCTAATGCTGCAGACCCTACATTGGTTCTAGACCCCAGCGACAACCGTTGGAACAGTCTAATTCTGATAGCTGGCACAGAAAGGATTTCTAAGATAGAATACGTTTCCACATTTCAGAGACATGGTTATGCTTCTGATGTTTCTTCAATGGAGGTAGAGATTGTAGACCTTCCCGAAGTAGTGGCCATATTTGGGACATTTGAGATTCCTTCATCAAACCGGGTTAGAGTAGAGTTTGGTACTGCTCCGGATTTATTGAGTGAAGTTCTCGATAACGTAGTGTTAAACTTGGTAGAGATTATCCTAGACCTTGGGACGATTCTCAACGGATTACCTGAAGCAATTGTAGGTACAGCAGGAGAATCTAGCGGAGAAATATTCCTACAATGCTACAACCAAGTCCGGGAATCTTGGTCGGATGGAAGTACCCGTTCTGAATCAATGGTACAGGGCGTCAAACTCGCTATCGGTAGCAGCCCGCACCCAGTGATGGATAAAAATCACATTTTGCTTTCAGAGGACTTAGATTACACTGACCAAAACGGAAACGTCGACGGCAAGTATGGTAGAGTTAATTCTGCCCTTGTACCTGTGGGAATCAGTTTGATGATGACCGACATCTCTGGAGCATCTTATTCTTACAATCAAGATACTGACTTGCGCACAATTTCAATATCTGGAATTTCAGGTGATGAACTTATCATTGGCCACATGCGCCACTTCTCGAATTCCACAGATGGAGATGTAAGACAATTCGCATCGATTTCTAACCGACCATCAAATCTGACAATCGCACAACAGGGCTCGCAAATCACTTACACTGCATCTGATGAAATTGGTACAATTACATACAGTGGTGAGGGTAATGGACAGTACAATGCACTTCGATTGAATGGACTTCCTTCGGAATTTGAACTTGAATTAGGTGACACGCTTGCAATGTCCGCCCCTGACGGTATTGGGTCGATTGAGGTACAAATCTCAAATGCATCTGTACCACTTACCATGGATGATGACCATGCGAGATTCTGGATCGACCAAGTTTCAGGACAGGCTAGCATGTCTTTGCGCCTTTCAAATTTGACTTCAATTGTCTTGAGTCCTCCTGAAGAACCTGGTGCTCTAGGACAAAGGGGCAACAGTGAACTTGTGATGAACCGGACTGGTTCCTCACCGTTCAGCGTATTATTGGAAGATGTTAGTGAAAGGAGCGATAAGTTCCTCGGTCTGTCAGGCAGGATTCACCTTGATCCTCTCCCAGCCAATGTTACACTATCGCTTCCCTCCTCTGAGAATTCAGACATGATTACAATCCCTGAGTTTGGAGACGCAGACGGTATCCTTGCCTTATCTTTCTTCTTGTCAGGGATGATTGACTTTGGCTCTTCAGTAAACGACTTCGCAGTAGAGAGTATGGTCAATTTGGGAGATGCATCAAACATACAAAGCAACATGAGTTTAGGGCTTAACCTACGTACAGGTGAAGAGTTCGACCTTACTCTAGATGTCAGCAAAGGCAAGAACGTACCAACCGCTCCAAGATGGGTCCATGGAATCTCTGGTGAAGTTCTCGAGGTAACAGAATTAATTTTCAATTACAGCAGGATGCCTGAGTTTACACAGAGCTCACGGCTAACTGTTTCAGAGGCATTAGCAGATTTCGAGATATCTGAAGAAGAAATGCCGGAGGTGATTCAGGTGGCAGAATGGGCAGGAGTTACGGATGCAGAAGCCCTTTTTGAGGCCTTAGCAGACGGATATATTTCGCCACGAGAAATGAGTTTACTCGATGAGGAAACTCTGGAAGATGAAGGTATTACATTTGACCAAAGAAGGTCATGGCACAGCAGGATTTGGATGCCTCAACTGCCTGCTGGCAAAATCGAATTAGGGTACAAAGTTGAAATCGAAGATGAAATTCCGACCTTCCAAATAAACGCCTTGCTGATGGAATATACTCCATTCAGGCCAGTTCTAACGATAGAGTTGAATGGTCTTTCCCGCGCTGATTCACTTATTGTGTTGACAGGACTAGATACTAATTTGCAGAGAGATGTCACATTGAATGCAACTATCTCAACACAATCAGACCTACTGATTCCTAGAACTACTGTCGATATGACGTACGATTTGGGAGAACGTTTAGACCACGCGAGAATCCTTCAGATTGACAGGCTGCGAGGAATAAGAACAGAAATGATGATGTTCGATGCCCCAGCAACTGTAAACCAACTATTCGCTAAGGTTGGGGACATTTTGCAAGTAGACTTGGTGGTTCCCCCTGCAGATAGAATAGGAATCAACTCTGCAGATTCTATGATGCTACAGCAACTGAGAAAGATAGACGGACTTTGGTGGCCTTCTACGATGTTCATCAGGGATGTGCCTGGAGAGATGCACCTCAAGGCTGCACCAGCAAACAATTTTGACATAAATGAAGAGCAATCATTCCAAGGTATGTTTGAGATGAATTATTCATCGAACAGTGATGATATGGATTTGTTCATCGAAACTAAAGGTAAAGCACAAAACATCAGAGGCGATAACCTGATGCTGGCAGAAAACCTTCCAGATAGGTTCGTTATGGGTGTAACCGAGGATTATGGTGCAAGTATCTCTGCTTCAGGAAACGGTGTAGAAAAACTGTACATCAGGAGAAGTAACTCGGTTATTCAGGAAGGTGTGGAGATAATTTCTGCCGAGTTAGTAGGGGAAAATCTTCAAGGAGCGGAGGTACATATCTACCGACCTCTTGGGTATCCCGTGATTGTAGTTGATGGAATTACAGGAGGTAGAATTGTAGCAACGTCGCATACCGAAGTTGATGTTCTCGGCCTCGATGTAGATGCTAGGGGTGTTCTGCTTGATGCACAATTTACTGGGGGCATTCCTACTGCATCGAGTGTTGGAGTTAACGGTGTTGTAACCGATTTATCCCTGATCAGTAGTTTGACGGGTGGGGAAATAGAGACCACGCACATAATGATCGGAGATCCGTTCTCCTCATTCTTGGCAACAGCAATAGCGATGGTGACTGGATGACTGTAGAATACGACCAGGAGATGGAGGAGGAACTCCACGATCGCTCACAAGAAATTGGTGAGTTCGTCGTCGAATTGGCAGAGAAAATACACCCATTACGAGTAGCACTAGCTGGAGTTATTCTGATCATTTTACTCGGTGCACTAGTATCCACATGGTATTGGGTAATTCCAAGAGACGATGTCGAAATTGATATCCTCTATCTCCAGAGAAATGGACACGTAGTACTAGCAGAATTGACCAACGACGGTAGTAGAGAAATCAGAGATGTAATACTGACGGTTGATTTCGTGGACCAAGAAATGTCGGTCTTAGATAGTCTAACAGTTACGTTTGATTCCATACCTAGTCATACGAGCGTTTCGGGTGACAAGATGGAACTGGACTTGCGAGGTTATTCTGTGTGGGAAGAATACACGATACAAGTTCAAATTGAATGGACTGACTTTAGGGGTTCAGAAAATAAGGAACAATTCATCCATGTAGTATCAGAGCAAGTAACTGCGAAATTTCATAATGACTGCGAAGAAGTAACGTGGTTCTTTTGAGACTATTCTAGGCAACTCCTAAAACGAACTTTCTACGCCATCAGTGTGTGCGTAGAGCCTTCTTGCTGCTCATAATATTCCTTTTATCGGGGATACCGGTTGTCAATCAATCGGAACATGTACCCGAGGAAGCGGGTATTGAGTGGGTGAAATTTGACCTACCAAAGGATTCGATTCGCAACTTTGTAGGCCAATTAGATAATTCTCAATCTCTTGAAGATAGACCTTTGATTGCACACTCAAGATTGGGGATTCATGACACTTCAGGAATCTTGTTTGAACAAGAAATCCCTGAGGAATTGCTCACGCCTAGGCCTGATTTGAGGTTGGTTTTAGTTTCCACAGAATTCAGATTTGCAGTAATTAGGGCAGAAATTTCTGAACTAAATGGAGTTGAGGTGAGGGAATTCATAGCTCCCTCCGGATTACTAGTACAAGGCACCCAAGCGGGACTAGCACGTCTTGCTCAGGTTACGGGAGTAGCCTCTGTACAACCGGTTCCTTTGGCAATGGTTGTCGACTATTCAATAATGAATGTACAGGATTCAACTCCTGTGCGAATAGAATCATGGCGGGCAGATGCATTACTTCCCGGAGTAGATATTTCAGATAACTGGGGTATGCGCCTTCACCAAGAGTTGGACAGCGTCGCTAATGGTTTCCTATCCGATTCAATTTTTGCGGAATCAGGAAGATATGATGGATTAACATCAACTTCGATTGCAGCGATTGCAGCAGAACCATCAATTGCTTGGGTTGGAAATCAACCAAGTCTAACAATTTGGAATGACCAAGCGCGTAATCACATGAACATTAATGCAATGAAGCAATATTATACCACAGACTTGGATGGTTCTGGCCAGATCGTTGCGGTAGCTGATTCTGGAATAGATGAAGATCATGGTGATTTTGGAACTAGAATAATTGGCAATGTGGACGTCATCGGCGACGGTTCTACTGCTGATGCTCATTCAGGACATGGGACTCACGTCGCTTGTACTGTGCTTGGAGATGGAACTAGGGGGGGATATGCAGGAGTTGCACCCGAAGCTGAACTTTATTTCCAAGCAATGGAGAATGACAACAGTGGGAATTTCCAATGGTCAAGTATCAACAATATGCTCAACACTGCTTACAATAACGGTGCTAGAACCCACACAAACTCTTGGGGCTCAAAGTCAAGCTCGGACTGGGGTGTTTACACTTCATCATCAGAGGATGTGGATGATAGAGCAAGGTACTACGACCAATTTTACAGTGGTAGAGAAGGTCTGACTATTTTGTTTGCTGCAGGAAATGATGGACCGGATTCAGATACTATTGGTTCACCTGCAACGGCTAAGAATTTACTAGCCGTTGGGAACTCACAAAACCGATATTCTGGTGCACCTAACAGCATCATGGACGGTTCGAGTCGCGGTCCTGTAGATGATGGTAGAATCAAGCCTGATGTAATTGCACCGGGAGGTTATGTGCGTTCATGCAAGGCACAAGAAGCAACAGATACAGGTGATGCTACGTGGACTAACAATTGGTACATGGAGTACACTGGAACTAGCATGGCGACACCAAATGCTGCAGGAACTGCAGCACTGATCAGGGAATACATAACAGAGGTTGCCCAAAGACCAGAGCCGCAAGGTGCTCTTGTCAAGGCTTTGATGATACTGGGTGCGAGAGATGTTGGTGCTCGTGACATTCCGAACAATAATGAGGGCTGGGGTAGAATAGACCTCAAGGGAACTCTTGCACCAACTAACGGAAGGGGAATATGGGTCGATGATCGCTCAATTTTATCATCAACAGGTAACTCCAAGAGTTATTCATTCAACGTTACGTCTCCTGGACAATCATTCAAGGCAGTAGTTGCTTGGTCCGACGAGAGAGGCTCTAGATTCTCTAATACACAGCTGGTGAATAATCTGAATTTGCTAGTTACCACTCCAAGCGGAGTAGAATACAAAGGTAACGAATTTTCTCAAGGAAGGTCGATTCAAGGTGGTACACACGACTCCCTGAACAACGTGGAAGTTGTGTTAGTCGACTCCGCAGAGGCAGGTTTGTGGACCGTCAAAGTGACTGACGCTAGCCATAATGGTGGAAGAGCCCAACCTTACGCAGTGGCAGTATCTGGAGTAGGAGTTAATGATTTGAGACCAGATCCATCGCCGATTGTAACATCATTTTCGACCGACATACCAATCCCTCAGGTTGGTGATGAAGTTCTTGTTGAAATGGAGGTCTCGAATCTTGGAAATGTTGAAGCAGAAAATGTCGACGTAATTTTCCAAGAAGAGGGAATCTCTGTCGATTCTGTGACGTTCAATCTCGGTCCAGGTGGCTCGAAAGTGCTGTTCTGGGACTGGGAGCCCCAAACCGCAGGTGCACGAACACTTTCTTTCTTGGTTGACTCAAGCGATACAATCGATGAGATTAATGAAGGAAATAATCGAATGGATGTAGTTGTGAACGTGACAACTCCAGGCGTTAGAATTGAATCTGAAATGGCTACTTTCACCCTTTCTGATATCAATGCAACAACATCATCTTGGCAAGTCACTTTAACCAACACGGCATTGTTGAGTACCAATGCATCTATTTCAGCGACAGGGGTTTTAGGACCCAGCAATGTTCCAGTTTCATGGTATGTTGGGCTTGATCAATCCGACTTCTTGCTCGAAGGTCAAGAAGGTGCTCAAATCAATGTAACCCTCGTGCATCCAAGTGGCCCTGACCCTGGAGTTTACAAAATCGGACTATTGGGTTATGACGAGGATAATGACGTCAGTAGCCCATTCTCGCTGTTTTTAGATGTGCCAGTTTTGTCACAGACACGCTTAGAATTCGATTACAGCACTATTCCGGTACACCCCACTGAGATTACCTCAGTTGATTTCAGGCTGTTTAATCTTGGAAACGGAGACATTGGATACGATTTGTTCTTGGAATCCCCACCGGGTTGGTATGCTGGTTTTGATGATTTATCTGCACAGGGAGGTGCAAATTCTGCGTCCACAGGTCTTATGTTAGAAGATGGACAAATGAATATCGGAATATCATTTACTCCGCCTCAAGTAATGACATTAGCAGGTGCTGAAATGACAGTAATCCTGCGAGTTGTATCACAAAGCGAGGAAGCTAGGATGATGCAATATGAACTTCCACTAGTAGTAGAGGAGATACTAGAACTCACCGTAGATCTAGAGTCATCATTTTCAACAATAACTCCAGGTAATTCTCTTTCACTCCAGTATACAATTGAGAATGTCGGTAACGCAGACTTGGACTTGAGCCCAAGGATGCAGTTACCTCAGGGTTGGAGTCAAAATTCAGTGCTTGAGGACCTGACTCTTGGTTGGACCCAATCTCAAAATTTTATCATCTCAGTAACTGCTGATTCGGCTGCAAGAAGTGGACAAATAGCCTTCATTTTGGATTCTAATGAAGAATCATGGAGCCACTCTGAGAGTGTCGAAGTCCTTGTTTTACCTGAACCTGTAGTTACATTTACATCGGTTGAAATCGAAGGGGAGATTTGGACCAATATTTTCGGTCCCGGTAAACACCCTGTTGGAGTTCCAATAAACTATACTTGGATTGTTGAAAACAGAGAAACAACTCCTTGGAACCCTTCGATAGTATTGCAAAAAGATAGCAAACTGTTAGGTGATTGTACACCTCTTGGAGTGGTTAACAAAGGGGATTTGAAAGCGCTTACTTGCACCATAATTATCATGGGGAATGCTGATCCTTCATCAGAACCCCAATTCAATCTTCTCTTGTCGGGAGATTCAGTGACTGTAAACAAATCAGTATCGATGCTAGTGGCATCAACTAAGGAGATAACTTGGGAAATAGACGGACCTAACACTCTTCAAACCGGAGAATCCTCTACAATTGAGGTCACGATTACAAACACTGGCAATTCGCTTATTTCTGGTGCGCTTAAAGTCACTCCATCTAGCGGTTGGAGTGTTTCAATCGACGGCAGTGAGTCATTGAATTTAGAGGCTGGGCAATCTCAATTGATGAGGTTAGAAGTCATTGCAAATCAACCAGGGGATGGTACTATTTCTCTTTCAATTTCGGGTGCGATTGATGTAACCAACTCAGGTACTGCAATCGATTTGAATAGCGAAGGAGAAATTACAGAAGATTCTAATTCTGTAGTAGAAACTTTGTTTTGGGCAGTCTGGATTATCATCCCAATATTGGCGGTTGTAGGATTGGTAATAGTTCGAAGGAAACCCTCTGCCCAGCCAAAGACTGCGAACTTTGCCAATCACAATCAAAATTCTCAACCCCAAACATCCGTTACGCCTTGCTTCTATTGCAGACAACCAATCCTTACTTGGATGAGAGGCTGCCCTGCATGCGGTGCACGTTATCATCCCACCTGCAATGTAGAGAATTGCACCCATTGTGGTGCAGAATCATCATCTTTCGTAAATACAGAATGATTCGAGCATCTGTCCATAGCCTTTTACTGTGAGTACCTCGACCGGGGTTCATGGAACCCCGCAGAAAAGACCCGAAAGCCCGTCAAGGCATCACCAGTATCATCCTGGTTTCTTTGATGCTATTTTCATTGGTTCCAGCACTAGCAACTCCAGTAGTTGCAGATGATTCAGGTAGAGATGCAAATATCAGATTAACAATATCTCCAAGTGCTCAAACAGTGAATCCAGGCGAAACTGCGGAGTATACAGTGCGTGTATACAACGACGGTTCGAACCCGGTTTCGGTGAACCTTGCCGCAAATAATGAACAGGACTGCACAGGATTTTCCGCAACAATTGGCCAAATTGGACAACCTATCGAATCAGGTGATAATGCTGAGACATTCCTAAATGTCACTCTCGCACAGAACGCTGAGGGTTCTTGCATTACTACTGTGAACGCAAATGCCAATGAACAACCAACTCCTCCAGATCAACCGGGCGCACCTGCACAAAAATCTGCAGATGTTGAAACCACATCTGGCGACGGTTCTGGTTCTACTTTGTTCGGTGTAGATCTCACCATCGATGCACCTGTCAATCCAACGTGGAATGGTGAAGATGAAATTACCTGGGACGTTGAAGTAGAGAACACCGGGCGTGTCCAAGAAACTGTTGAACTAAGTGTCGAGCCCAGAAGCGGCTCAGGCTGCAAATCTGATGGAAGTCTCAACATCGACGTTAGTCCAAGCTCTGTCCAGATCGACAATGGATCGTCAGAGTGGGTAACAGTTACTCTCGATGTCCCAGAAGGCAAAGAAAGCGACAAGTATTGCTGGGAGATTGAAGGCGTGGTAACAAACGACCAGAATCCAAATGGTAGTGCCTCTGACACAGAGGAATTCAGTCTTTTCGTCCCCGAACTGAAGAGGTGTGACCTAACCCTGTCAAAATCAAGTCTGAGCCTTGAGCCAGGAGAAACAGGAACTCTATTGGCTACCTTCACAAATGAAGGAAATACGGACTGGCAAATCAATGTCGGCTTTAACGGTAGCAAATCCAGCTGGGCAAGTGTTGATGGTGCATCAAGTGGTATGCTGAACTATGATAATGGCAATGGAGAAAAACAATTCACAATTGAAATAACACCTGATGATTCAGTGGAGGCTAATTCACAAAATACGTTCTTAATCGAAGGTAAGGACGGTAACTTCTGGAAGTGTCAGAGCGAAGTAACAGTCACCGTTGGTCAGTCAAGGGGTGCAACAATCTCTCTAGGCAATACTGGGATTTACGATATTCCGCCGGGACAAGACAGAAGCACGACTCTTACCGTCACAAATACAGGCAACGGTCCAGACACCTTCAGAGTAGCAGCATCTTCTCTTCCGACAGGCTGGTCGATTACTCTCGAATCGTCAACAATCTCTACACAGTCAAGGTTCAATAATGCTGAGAAATCAGGTACAATCGATGTTACGATTTCACTCCCACTAGATGCTTTGGCAACGGAAGAGGTCACAATAGTATTCTCTGTTTTACCTCAATCAAGCGGTGGCGCTTATGATACCGCTGAACTAGTCGCAACAGTCAAGGCCGTTCATGGAATGAGTGGAGAGACACCTGCGGACGACCAGACAGGTCGCTCTGATACGACAGTTCAGTTCCCAATCGTCGTTAACAACGACGGAAACACACTAGACAGATTTAGGTTCTCTGTGATATCTCAAACTGCACAACCTGCTTGGGGTAAGCATTTCGAAACCGAGGATGGGAGTATTGTAACCGAAGTTGATATCCCTGCAAGGGAAACTATCACCATGTATCTTGTTGTATCAATTGACGGAGAAGAGGAGTTAGAGAGTTCAAGATTAACGGTTAGAGTCACGAACTTGGGTGACAATAACAACGGTGACGATGACGAAGATGGTGTTCCAGACAACCAACTAGAATTCGTATTCAGAGCAATTCTTTCAGACAGGGATTTTGCTATGGATGTAATAATCATGAATAACGCAGATGACCTGTCGAGAAATGAAGTTCTGATTCTGCCTCCCGGTGGTTCTCAATCATTTGATCTCAAAGTAACAAACACCGGAGATTTGACAGATGAAGCAATTTTCGACTTTAGTGGGCTTTCTGGCACTGCAAGTCGAGAATTATTCTACCGAGGCTTGCCTGTTGAAGGGCCAATCACTATTCCAAAAGGATGGGGAGCGTTCAATGAAACCACTGGTACATTTTACTACGATGGGAACTCCCCTCTTCTAGGTTCCACTGAAGACAAGATTTTCGAGAAGATAGTAGACAATGAGATTGTAGATTCTCATATCCCGATGCCTTTCTATGCTGTTCTAACTTTAGAAATCGAAGTCAATAACGGTGCAGAAAATGGGGATGGCGGTCTGCTAGAATTGGTAGTAACTTCAGTTTCCAACGCTGCTAACCGTAGCGGCAAAGTGACATTTTCACTTTCCGTAGAGACTGTACTCGATGCGGAATTAGTCGTCCAAGGAGATGACGAGAAAGATATCACCTTCGGACAAATTGGTAAATCTCCAAGATTTGAAGTAGATGTCATCAACACTGGAAATATCGAATCAGAATTCAAGATATTTTCAAGTGGAGGCGTAAGGGGCTGGAATGTCATTCTGGGCTACGAATCTGGTGCAAATTGCAAAGACAAGGGCGATCACATTCTGTGCACGATTCCTGCCGGTGATACAGTTCAAATAACCGCTAAAGTAAACCCTCCCGGAGGAGAGACAGCCGAAGTAGAGGATACGTTCACTTTCACACTATCCGTTGAGCCAACCGATATCGGATTGGCTGGCAGAGAGAACATAAAGCTGACAGTAAATGGTGAGCCTGAACAATTTGCACTTAACTCGCTAATTACTCCAAACGTACTGTACGGAATAGGCGCTTTGGTCCTAATTGGCTTTGCATCATTAGTCTTGAGAAGGCGCAAATGACCCCTACGGGGTCAGCCGTTTCAGGCTGACAAAATTATCCTGCGTTAGACAACGCTTATGGACGGATGTCTAGTGGCTGGTACAAGAGAGTGTCAACACTCTCAGTTGGTGGCATAGTTGGTCGGCGCAGAAACGGTTACAGGCACCTATCTTTCGATGTTATGGATGACTCTAATCGGCATTGGTATGCCTCTTGGCGCATTCATCACTCAGTACTTCGTTATGCCCAAGGTTGACTCCTCTAGGCCACACATGACAAAATCATGGTTGATGGAGGGCTACGAGCGTGACCACAGCCTGTATCCTCGTCGTCTTTCAACTTACGAATGTGGCTCGGAGCCAGTCGGAGAAGCGATGATTCAATTCCACTTCCAGTACTATTGGTACGCAATTATTTTCTTGGTTTTCGATGTTGCATTCATGTTTATGGCTTTGGGAGGCTTACTTGCTATGGACGCAACAGAATCATCTACTGCAGATCCTATCGCGACGGTTGGAACAGAAATGATTGTGCTAATCGTCTTCTTTGCAACGATGACTCTTGGAGTTTGGCACGTTTTCAGAAAGCGAGGTCGAATTTACATTTGAGGTGATATGATGAGCGATACTGGAGAGAATTACACTACGTTCAACAGCAGAACACTTGTTGAAGTTGTGGGCGACGTAACTGATGAAGCATTGAAG
>MDSZ01214459.1_pt1 | contig 17438 bp, 11 predicted proteins | sample 811201 | NCBI WGS metagenome assembly MDSZ01 (sample SAMN05326647, study PRJNA326480) | marine metagenome | isolation source: seawater | place: Indian Ocean: North | collected 2010
ATACTTGGCTTGTGTCTTTTCCGTCCTTCATGAGAACGAAGTACTTCTTTTCACCCATAGGTTATACCTCGTGCCGTCTACGGTAATGTCAAGGTTATAATATTTCCCCCGTCAAACCGCTATACTGCGCTACATATTGGTCGCAGTCGGCCTTTTCAGAAGGCACTTTCGAGCAGTAATGCGTTTATGCTAAATGCTTAAACTTCAGCTCCAGCAAGAGTTTTCGAACCTGTAACTCCGGGGACCTGACGAATCGTATCAACAACAGTTTTCGCGATTATTCCAAGGCTCTCAGCTTCCAGCTTGATGATTATATCATAGTCACCGAACAGTAGCGTAGCGTCTGAGACGTTTTCTAACTCTTTTATTGTTTGAAATGCTTGATACTCTTGACCTGGTGAAACATTTACCAGAACATAACCAACGGCCATAGTTACTCCAAAAACTCAACCATCATGAATCCTGTGCTTATCTCAGGTCATCAAGGCTAAGTTTGTATAATTCCCACTGGTCTTCTTGCCAGTCTTCTGGCATAGGTCCGTCTAGCCAATTCAAGAATTCCTCCAGAGTCCAACCTTCTGGTATCCTATCATCTCTAGTAGGTACTGTTTCTTCATCGTGCCATGTTTCAATATCCTCTTCCTTGCTGCGGTTACGCAAAATAATAGCACTAACTAATACTATGGCTAGAATACCCATTGTCACAGTAATGGGTATTGTATAGGATTCTGAGGACTCTTTTGTCTCTTCTTTGAGATCTGTGCAATCTTCAACACAGCCAACTGGCTCATCAACAGCTATTGATGATGTATAATTTACTTGGTTCCCACTCCAGTCTTCGCATGATAAGTCAAATGAGATAAATCCACTAATATTGGTTGGTAATAACCACGAACTCGACCAGAAACCAGAATCATCCAGATCCATCACTTCACTGGGAAGTACAGAATAAATCACATTTCCATCCTGATAGTAATCCGCCATACAAACAGCGTCTATTCCATCAGCATCACTCATTTCGACCAGTATTTCTAGTAAGCCAGCATTGGATATGTTAACAGGATGGTTAACATTGATTATTGGTGGGGAATGTAAAAACTCAAATGTCAAGTAAGATATTGAAACTATTTCGTCTATGTCCATAACTCTGACTCCAAGACTGCCATTGCCTGGGACAAAGGAGGAGTCGAGTTGTATTCTGAAGTGGTAAGCAGCATTTTGGTCAGCAAGGTCGTTACCACAAATTGCAGGGCTTTGACTTGGAGCAGATACAATCCAGCCTAACTGTTCAAGGCTTGCGCTGACATCTTGAATTTGTCGCGAAGAACGTACCCTAACTACGGCGTCAGCAGTTTGACCGAACATTAGCTGTTTGATTTCAACCCCCTCTTGGCAAAGATCGATAGCTAAGATTTCAGGTGGACTCAAAACTATTGGAGTCTGAATCGATGCAGAGGTTGATGCACCATTAGCTCCGGTAATATTTGCAGTAATGATTAGATCACCACTTTCTATGCTCTCTGATGTTGTAAGGGGGAGAAGGGCAACTCCGCTTTCGAAGTCTACCGGCAATGAATAAGGGCTTTGACCGGGCCAATGAATTGAAACATCTCCGTAAACTCCTTCAATGGAATCATCGTAATCTGTTACTGTAACTCGAATATACTCTTCACCTCCTCCGAGTACGTTTTCAACATATTCGTGCTTAGAATTTACTACATCGATTACTGCTTCAGGAGGCTCGTCTGCAACCTGGATTGTTCTCTGGGTCATGAAAACCCCCTCGTGATTTCTTAATTCGATCTTAAACGAAGATAGGCTGCTTTGTGTTGGAATAGTAAAGGATGCTATGTAACAATGGTGCTCAGGGCTATTGCCCGCTACGTAACTCAGGCCGTCGATATTTCCTCTTGTGGCGCTAATCATAGGAGATTGAGAACCTATTGAATGATCTGGATCAAGGACACATGCCTTGAGAGTAAGTACGTATCCTCTCAGCACCCCTTTATTTGGGAATGAAGTCAGGACAGACGCACCACCCCAATCGGGATCATCTACTCCTGAGACATGTACGCCAAACCAAAACGCAGGAGCATCTCTAATATGGGCTACTGCACTTGCAATAGACACTGTAGAGATGTTTGATTCATCGGTGGTTGTCGCCTTGATGTCGAGCATTCCCAATTCTACATTCGTTGGCAAATCGATTGTAGTCCACCAAACATAGCCATCTTGACTACCAGTTCCTTGCTCGAACCACTCGCTGCTGTTGTTTCCGCTTGTTATTCTCCAGGCAATCGTAGCATTTACCACCGCACTATCATCAGTTGCCTCTATACTACAAACGAATCTATCACCTCTACTGTATTGGTTAGAGTCACAGTAAATGTCATCGATTATGGGAGGACTATTTGCCCATATCGCGAGATCGAACTGGTTGTTGTCTATGTTCCTTTCAGGATTTAGTAGCGATGTTGCCTCCCATCTTATGACAAGGTTATTCCAACCTTGTCTCGAGGTGTTTATCTCAAGTTCAATGATTTGCCTGCTTCCATTTTCTGAACCACTAGGCAAAACTATGCTGCGATTTGTGAGCACAACACTGCCAATTTTGTCTAAAATTTTGAGATTCCCAACGCCAATTCCAGGGCCAATATTTTCAATTGCAATTTCGATTTTGCAATTGGTGTTTACGCTAAGGTTTTCTGTTACTCTAACGTCAATAATTCTGATGTCATGGACAATGTCTGAATACGGGCTCATTTTCGGATCTCCAACAACTACACCCATCCAACCTGTCATGGTATTTGCAGCAGCGTAGGATTCAGCAAGGTTGTATCCACTAGCGTAAGATGATAACAATACACTCGGCGAGGAAACCGCAGTTAGATATGGCTCGTATACGTAGCCTTTGATTCCGCTCGCTCCGTCTTCAAGGATATCTGCAATCAATGATTGGCCGTAGGAAGTGCCCCAATTGAACGAGCGGGCACCAGTACTAACCGCGGTCTCAACAATCGATCCGTTAACCCAATTCATGTGTGGTCTAATTACACGAAGCACTGCAGAGTCAACATACAATGCTCCGTCGGTAGATGTAGGAACAATGTCTAGAGATATTCTGATTTTCATTGAAGTCGCATTTTCATGCGGTCTAAATCTCATTGCTTGAGAATTCCAATCTGTTGTATAATCGCCCTTCGAAGATTCGTTGTAGCTTAGTTCGTTTCCGTTAGCGCTGAAGGAGGTAACTTGAATTTGGTATTTCCCAAACACATCTCCATTCCGTTTTCCGTAAGCGTATACATTCCAAACGTGGTTTGTGAAATTTACTGGAATTTCATGTGTAGTCTCAAGATACGCAACATTTTGCCCATTGCCTGAATATGCGGTACAGTTGTTTAGGATGTTTCTGTTTAGGGCTGTAATTGAACTGTTTTTCAGGGCTGTATCCCAAATCATCAGGCTGTCAATCATGCCCTGGAAATATGCGCTTCCGGCTCTATTCACTCCAATTTTGTAAAGGTCAAAGTTGTTTAGAGAACCATTTGGATAGAAATTAGAATTTACCAAAACTCCGTCCATGTATTGTCTTACATTACCAGCATCGTAAACTGTGACGAGATGTGTCCATTTCTGAGGTGTCACGTCTCCGAAGGAATTTGATTGATTGTTGTGAAGTTTCCACTTGCCGCCTGAAACCATGTGCTGGAATGATTGATTTGAGCCTGCATTATCGTCAATTGCGAATGTAGAAGCGTAAGACGGTAGAGCGGTAGTGTTTGCCCAAACCCATTGGCTAACGCTGAAATTACCTAGCCAATCATCAACATTCACCTTGGCATAATCATTCACTCCATCAAACCATAAACAATTCCCATCAACGCAATTTCTCCAATTAGTTGAGTTCATTCCATACAATGTGAAATTCGAATTATTTGTGAGTTCATCACTTGAGATTGAACCATTCCCCTCTTCAAAGCCCCAACTGTGGATTAGGTTCTCTGATTGGGGAATCACGTCACTGTGTACAACAAATGCAGAGGATGGAATTGTCGCTTTGCTGACGTTCGGGCCCTCCCATGAGAATTTCAATCCGTGTGGTCCTCCGCCCTGGAAAAATTCGATTCGGAAATCATTGTATCCAGCCGTTAAGTTGAGTGTGCCGGAGTATTCTCTCATCCCGTGCATTCCATAGTTTTGAATTAAGCTGCCATCGTTGATCCATAATTCCGAGCCGTCATCGGAATTTAGATAGAATGTCCAGTTTCCTGTTTCTGGTATATCTATTAGCCCACTAAACCTTGCTCCCCAATTATTCTTGAATCTATCATCTAAACCAGGGTACGGGTTACCTGACGAAGAATATGCAAGGGTTGACTCCAATCGAGTGTGGTCAGGAATTCTATCGATTAGATCAGGCATTGTAGCAGCGTTGAAATTAACTCCTTCATTGTCAAAATATTCTGCAAATATACCCGGACGTAAGTATCCTGACTCCTGAGTGCAGCTCGTGGAAATTCTGGCCTCGAATGCACCATTTCCGCCCTGCTTTGTCGAGTTCTGATATGACCAGTTGAAAACATCACCAGAATTTACAGTAGGTGCTGATATATTCCAATAACGTGAGCCACTTTCCCAAGAAGAATCAAGTGTATCAAAGCCTCCATTTGAGAGGTAATTTCGGTTCCAATTACCGTCGTTACTTCCCCAAGATGCGTAACCGATTACATTGCTCATATTAGTTATGAATTCAGTTTCTTCATCAAAGTATACTGGTAGATTCATGGTGTCGTTAAGTGTAGTATTTGCTAAGTACAAATCATCGTTCCAAAATTTGTATCCTGAGTCATTTCTATTTGTTGCTAAATCGAGGACATGTGTGCCTCTTGCACCGTATGAATTATTTGCTTTTTCAATCAAATCCAAGGCGGTCTCAACCGTGTATCCTGTTAATCTAGTTACCAAGAAAAACCCGTACTCATCTCTGGTGAATTCTTCCATCTGCTTTCCAGCAAGAGGTCCGTAGTTGTGATTAATCCAATAGTCACTGCCAATGTCAGAATCATATGCGCCACCAGCCAGTGATATTTCTTGGTCAAAAGACGCTTTACTATTACCGCCACTAACCCTCAAGGGCATGCCTTTAGTGGTTACCAAATAATTTAGATCAGTGCCATTGTATGCTGACAGCATTACTTTGAATGGCTCGAGGAAATATGTATTGAATTGATTCCTGTTGATTGTTTCACCGGTTGGATTTGATGAGTTATCGAAAATGAAAACTCTGTCTGCGCTGATATTTCTAGCAGTAACGAATGCCCATCCAATTGTTCGGCTAACTTCGGATTTATTGTTGATTAAGACCCCAACATCGCTGTAGTCGACTGCAGTGGATAAGTTGAAACCTTCTGGAACTGCTACCGTCCTCAATGGACTCTCATTCCAAATTTCGGTTTCAATGCTAAATCCATCAAATATGTTATGTCTCAATTCCTGTTTGGAATTGCCCTGCTCGGGAATTTGGATTAGACTGACCACGAATAGCGCAGCTAAAAAAAGCGCTTTTCGTGATTGTGACATGGTATTGTGCACGGGATGTTACTCAAAGTCACTTCGCTTGCTAGTTTGCGTCAAAATTGTCCTTTTTTGATTAAAATCGTCAATGTGTATATGAAGGACGGCCCCTCCTGCTCTAAACATGGTCGAGTTGTATATGGCCCGAACTTGTCGATGGGGAGTAGTTCGAGTCATAGGTGGCGAATTACATTTGCAAGAGGCAGATGCAGTTATTACACCTGCAAACAATCGTCTCTCTGGAAGAGAGGGTTTAGACGCACAAATTCACAAAGCAGCAGGTGACGAGTTGCGAGAATTTTGTAGAAATGTGAGCATAGAGCAGAGGAAATTGAACCTACCTCCTTGTCCAGTAACAACAAATGTTGTTTCAGAACCGTACAACCTCGAAAACAAGTTTAAGCACATAATTCACGTAGTAAGCCCAGATTGTCGCAGACCAAACCAAGATGAATCTAGACGAGACTTGCTACCCCAAGCGTACCACAACTTGTTTGATACACTTCGAGAAATGAAAGACGTAAGTGTGATTGTAGCTCCTCCATTATCCATGGGCGTGTTTGCATACCCTCACCGTGAAGGTGCCAGACTAACTCTTGAAACACTGCTCGGTATCATGGATGGAGAGGAAGATCCTGGAATTAAGGAGTACAACATTGTGGTGAAAGAAAGAAATTTCATCAATAATATGCGTACAGTCTACAGGGAATCAGAAGATCAACTCCCTGGTGTTGACACAACAATGGAATGAGGTGTTAATTTGGTCGACCTGCCAAAAATGGTAGCATCGGCGATAGAGGGAGATCGCTCTGACTTTTCGGTAGCAGTGCTACTTTCTAATAGCTCGATAACCGCCAAAAAAATTCGAGAGGTACTGCCAAAAAAATTACGTTTAGTGACTCTGACATCCTCATCCAAGGTTAAAGAAAATCTTACAGAATTGGGTTTAGAAGTTGGTACACTTGAGGATTCGTTGTCATCACTAGGACTTTCTGTGCTCAACAATCTTCACGATATAGTATTACAGGGCTTAGGCGAAGGTAGATTCGACTCCAGAGATAGAATACTTGCAATTATGGCTGAACCAATGAATGGAATTGTTGTGATCGAAGCGAATTCTCTTGCCTCGAACAAATTAGCAATAATAGCAAACGAGCATGGAGTCGATATCGAAGTTTTAGCAAGAGCGATGGAACTCGCAAGACAAATCGGAGGACGTGGTAGAGAAGGGCATGCTGTTGGCGCATTATTTGCGATTGGTTCAGTTCCAAAGTTGAGGAGATACACCACAGCAATTGTCCTAAATCCGTTCAAAGGACATTCAGATTCCAAGAAGGATATAACTGTCCAAAATAATCACGAAACTTTGGCAGAATTCGCTTGGTTGGATGGTGCGATTCTATTCAATTCAAAGGGGATTGCTAGCGATGCAGGTCGCTACGTACAAGTTCCCTCGGGAATCAATCCAAAATCGGGTGAGGGTGGAAGGCACTTGGCGGCTAGGGCCATTAGTCAACTAGCCGATGCGATTGCAATCTGCGTCTCTTCCAGTGGAGTGATCACCCTTTATTCAAAAGGAAGAGAAAGATATAGGGTTAGGCTATCTTAATCGCATCCTCTAGCGATAATTCCCCGCAAGCAACCCTTCTTGCAAGTTCAGTGGAAATTGTCAAGTTTCCAGAACTCGTGATTCTAGATTGTCTTTGAATCTCCTTCAATTCACCCTCAGTTGGGTTTAGTTTTCTTACAGAATAAATTCGAATACCGCCCATCAAAGCGATTCGTGTTGCTGCATGTAGATGAGTTTTCATTCTAGAACCAGAACTTGTCTTGTACTCGTTAACTTGAAGAGTTTCAATACCTCTCAAAATCAATTGATTGACTATCCTATCACGCAAGAGTGGAGCTCCGTCTCCAACTTTAACACACATTCTTTTATGTTTCACGGCTGATGCAAGGCCTGTGATGTGATCTGCTACGGAGTCAATTTGCTCCAATTGAGCACTACCCACTACGACTCCATCAGCGAGCCATGCTATTCCAGGTCTTGGTCCGGGGTCTACTCCAAACACTAACTGTATAGCAGATTCTAGGCCTCTAGAAGCTTGAATTGCTCTCTCAACAGCAATTTCGACCGTATCCTCAGTAGCAGGGAAATGCCCTTCCAGTACCTCCTCGGGTGAAGAAAGGAGAATGCCATCCCATTCGTCATCTGCTGCAAGCATGACAAAATCACATTTCCTTCTTTTCAACTCCCTCATCAGGTGGAAAGAAAGTCGGAAATCATCGGTCCTAACTGCGATCCTGCGCACACACCTCCCAACACCCACTCATCCATCAATTTGACGCGTAATCAGCGATATTCTCAAAAGCGGTTGACATAGATTCACAATCGTGACAGGTCAATATGAGAGAGAACTGAGGTCGGTTCTAGCAGGTATTCCGAAAGGAGTTGATGCTGTTACTAGGTCATGTGACGCAGTTGCTAAAGCCAAAGCTAGACAAGTTATCGAGAGACCATTTCTAGTTGTTAGGGCCGCAGGCTCTGGAATGGAAGGAAGTGGAGATTTATTGGCACTCAGAGGAGATTTGTGTTTCCCAATTGAGGTAAAGACTTCAAAAAAATCAAAACTGTATCTCTCGGGTAGAACTTGGGATCAGTATCAAGCGATGATTTACGAGGGTCAGAGATGCGACTTGATGCCCCTATATGCATTCAGACTCAAGGGTGTAAGGGGAGATTCCTGGCGGATATTCAGAGTTGAGGTTGGCAAATTAAGTGGTAGGCTTGGTATGCTAACGAGGAGGATTCCCCCCCTTCCTGAAACAAGAAATGGTAAACCATTCTTAGATTGGGAAAAAGGCATGCCACTTCACAAGTTCCTCGCACTTGTATGTAGAACCGAGAAAGGCAGTGTTGTAGATTCATTGAGCAAGAGAGCGAGGTCAGTCGATTACCAAGTTTTGCCACAAGAAGATTCCCAAATGCGTATCACAGATATGGCGCGCCTATGAGGAATACCAAAGCAACAAGAAGAAGCAGCGAACTCATAGAAGAGGCCTTTCTTGTTACATGCTCCACCCAGAGTGGGTGTAGCTTGTACAGGCCAGTCTTCTTTCCTACATTTCGGATACCGGTCATTATTCCGTGAACTATATCCTTGAATAAGTGTCCACCATCAAACGGTATCATTGGAAATAGATTTGTAAATCCAAGGAGTATATTTACCCAAATTAACCAGAATAGTAGGTTTATCAGGAACAGCAATCCGCTCAGCCCAATTGTATTTGCAAGCCAACCGTCGCCCGAATCGAGCATTTTTTCTTGTGCAGGGTGGATTGCAACCCCTTGATATTCAAAGGGAGTAATTAAAATCTGCAAAGTGTTGATTGGGACACTGATAATGTAACCAAGTGGACTTGTTTCAAAGTCAGGGTGAGCCCAGCCAGCGAGTCTGTCAACTCCTGCGGTACCACCCGCTAAATTTTGTACACCAAGGAAAGCATCTCCTTTTTCGATGCCCATGGAATCTAACAAGTCTTCCTCGTAGCCTAATTCCAAATAATAGTCGTACTTGTCGGTTAGATTAACCATCAGAGTTTCTTTGCTACCATCGCTATGCCTCACAACTTCCATAGGTACAATTTGACCTGCAGGTAGGTCTTCCATCAAAGCAGCAAAATCATCGGATGTTGAGATTTCGGTTCCGTTAATTGATTTAATGACGTCCCACGCCTCTAAGCCAGCCTCATCGGCGCCCGAGTCCACAATAATTTGGCTCGAGTGGACACCAGGATCCGCTGCTGAGAATTGACCTGCAACTTGTCCTAGTAGCACGATTAGAATGAATGCAGCGAATATGTTTGTAGCGGGTCCAGCGGCAAACATCCTCTGTCTTTCCCTGCGTGGCGAGTTTACAATTTCGTTGTACTCGGGTTCAGCGAATGCGCCCAGAGGGAGCGGTCCAGCCATCAGGAGGCCGAAATTTCGAACTCGCATTCCGTGGGCTCGTGCTTGTATTCCGTGACCAAATTCGTGTATTACCAAACAAACAACGAATGCAATAACTCCCCACCCAAGCGGTATAATAGGACTCAACCCCGGAATAGCGACCAATTCTGAAACAGGCCTTGCTTCAGCTTGATTTCCGTAGATAATAGCAGACACTATCGCTAGAATTATACCGGCTGCTACAAAGAACATTGCACCCCAGCATACCCATAACGACAACTCACCATATGCTCTCCAGAATTTCCGTGGCTTCGATACCTTTTCGAGTGTGTCTTTGCCTTTTCCTGTTCTAACCATTAAGACCATGCCGAAGAAAATTCGAGATGCATTCCACTGGTCTAGTTTACCAGAATTCTCCCAATACCTGAGCAGCATATACCACAGCAAAACAGCCAGGAAAACCTCCGTCCACCCGATTTGGATAGATAGGAAACCGCTTGCCATGGTGTTCCCCAAACAGTAATTACACTTCAATCCGATGTCGCTTAGTTCTTCAACAACATACCCCTAGGCATTTCATGGACGCAGTTAGCCATGAGGTAAATTCATGGATCAATGAGGCATTTGGTGAAAAGCCAGCCGAAGTCTCTGTGTGGGCGCAAGAGGGTGATTTTTTACAGTTATTCGTACGACTTTCGGATAAGGTTGCAATACTGAGTCTATCAGAGGATGCAGGGGAGGTTTCCGAAGAAGACTCACTAATTATTCGCGAGGGACAGTGGCAGCCGAATTCCATTCAAACAAGGAGAATGCCAGATGGATTTGTAAGGTTCAAGCATCGTACAAAGGAAATATTGCTGGCACCAGAATTAATCCGTTCTCCCGATTGGGCATCAAGCCTTCTAGAGGGTTGGTTGACCGATATTCGTGGTGAATCGGGAATTCCAAAGACAAGGTCTCAGAGAATATCGACGCTTGTCAGAAGCAAAGACAGAATCGAAAGAATGCTAAAACAAGCAAACCTGAATGAAATTGCGGATGAGGTTAGATACGTCGAGTTCCGGCTTGACAGTGCGGACTACAAACTCGCTGGAACACAGATGAGTCATTCTTCTTCGGAAGAGTAAATCTTTGCGAACACCGCTTCTCTTTCAGCCTCGATTGCTTCAGGCGATCTTCGCAAAATGCTGTTTATAGTTGGGTCGATAATTACTGGCAAAAGTAATACTACAATCACGAATACAATCAGGTAAACAAATGATGCACCGGGGACTTGACTTACACCTGGAGAATCGCCGCCGCTTACCATCAGTTTGACGGTTCCTAACCACGGGATTTCCGCACCTGATATACCGATTACCCAGTCTTCTTGCACCGGCCTAATCATTCCACTGTGAATAGAATTGAGACCTTGAGCGAATTCAAAAACAGCCTGGTCATCATTGCAGTCATTATTATCACCCAAAGTGATGTATCCGGGATTCATTGGTGTGTAATTTTCAACGCTGTACCACACAGAGCCATGCTGTGCAGCAGCACCACCACAGGAGTACTTTCCAACTTGCTCTCCATCAAAAATCAGGTTGATTTCATTGACTCTGATTTGGTCTGTACCTGGTACGGTCCAAGAAATAATGCACAATCCATCCCAGTAAACACCAGAGTCACAATTATTTTCAGAATTTGGAGCTGTGCTTGCGCCAATATCTATTTCGAAAAGTGCTCTGTGAATGATAGGGGTACTTGCCGCCTCTCCATTTCTCTCGTAAATTATCACGTCACCTTCCATTCCCAAGGATTTGTATCCAAAATAAGGTGAATTTTCGTCAGTTGCTTCAGCGAAACTGATGATTCTATTTTCATCTGGAGAATGAACCAATATCAAATCTCCAGCATCGATAGTTCCCACTTCACCGCCAGCATCATGCTGCATAGAATTGGATTCAACAACGACTAGCGGTGGCATTGAGCCTGTGTGCGCCCACATAGCAAGAACGAGGAGCGAAATCATTCCAGCAGCCAAAACCAACTCGCGAAGGAGTGTTCTGGTGGGGTCGTTGTCGCTCATCGCAATAACCCTGTAATCAGCGCTTCTTCAATCCCTTCTCTTGAAGGAATGTATTCCATGCATCTAGGTGCCCGCCGCCCAAGATGCGAGCGGCCTCATCACCGTCGGGTTTGAGTTTCCGTAGTTCTGACATAGAGGTTTTTGCCATGATCATGTTTAGCGTGTTTGCTCTTGCACTAAGATTTAGGAAGGCTGGGGCAGAAACAGCGAGACCTATTCCGCCAACTACGATTAGCACAATTGCAATTCCAGTGTATTCTGAGAAATCTGCATTGTCTTGAAGAAACATCAACTGAGCAGCAGATAGGGTTGTTAAAAGGGCAGAAGCAAATGTTCCAGTTCCTGAAATCCTCAGTTGATTTCCATACTGATTATCCCACCAACTCATGTCTCTCGCCATGTAATCCTAGGTCAGTCTTATTATTCGATTTTTGGTATTAAGAGAAAGTGACTGTACTGAGCATTGTTCAAATGGGATGAACCCTCGTGGGCCGAAGGCCCACACAGGCAAGAGGCGGTTCTCAGATGAAAAAATCACTATTCCTCACTCTAATTTTCCTTACATCATTGATGTCCCCGTTTGCTGCTGCAGACGTCACTGAGACCCAATTTTCTGATGGTTCAACATCTTATACCCATACTTTCACGGGCACTGGAGACGGTTTCGCAGGAAACCTTACTTTCCCATATGGTGCGGAAGTCACATCTGCATCATTCGATATATCAGGACAGCCATCTACAACTACGTGGACTAATCTAACAACGGACTCAGACTTCGGTGGCACTGGTACAGGGTCTTGGACGGGAACTAGGCCACCTGGTTTTAGTTACGCTTACAGAACCAGCCTCGATATAAATAACGACCAAGTGCAGTTAATCGGAACCCCAACTGACAGTGTTAACGGTTTAGACAGGTCAACAGATGCAACATCTACTGGTACAATCAATAATTCCGGGGGTTTCGCCGCTAACGGAGATTTAGGGTTTATCGGTACTACTAAGCCACTGTCATCCAGAACACTAACAGGTTCATCCTCGACCTATCGTGGCTTTGTTATTGCTCATGGTGACGAATACCATACAGCTACTTACACATCATCATCCCCATCAACTACACCTACCATAAAGCGTTACAATTCTACAACAGGTGGTTTTATCGGTCAAGCAACAATATCATATGGCACTCAATGCTCTACAACAGCGATGTACTATGCATATGACGCAACGAGTGATGGAAATGGTAATGTTTGGACGGTTTCGTTTAGTTACAGTTACAGGTACATAACCAAATGGTCTGTTTCAAACACAACTTGGATATGCCAACAAGTTTACACTAGCCCCTCCACGAGTTTGTATCCTGCCGGAGTAGACATTGACGAAGATTCGGGTAGGATGTTCGTCTTATATTACCAATCATCGTACCCTAATTACAACAGATACCTCTACGAGGTAAACCCTGCTAATCCATCAATTTCGAATGGAACTTGGTTATTGGGAACACGTGATGAGTTGGGCTCTACCAGTACAAATCCCAGTGGTTTAATCGTTGATTTGCCGAAGATTATAACCAATGAATACTATCAATCTGAAGGCTATCATAATCACTTTACAATGGATGGGCCATTTGTTGAGCGTAATGGAAAAATGAAGATTTCTGGCGGTGGACATTATGGTATGGACCAACTAGGAGACAATCTAATTGGGTATCAGTGCTATTGGTCTTCTTATTGCTCGGGTAAACAGAATCAAATTCAGCGCATGGGTTCGGGAGTAATTTATGATTCAAGGTCTGTTTCCACTACCTCCTCGGTAGTTACGAGTTACACAAACACGATTTCAAGAAGTGTCACAGAGATTACAGTTTCTGCATTAGTCGGCTATACACCAGCCAACACATCTCTTGAATTAGAAGTCTCAAATGACGGTGGAACTAGTTGGCAAAGTGGTATTTACGGCCAAACCATAAGATTCCAATCTGCAGGTTCTAGTATAGTTTGGAAGGCATATCTAAATGGGACACTAACCGAAACTCCAGTACTTGATTTTGTAAGTCTGACATACACAACTAACTACCGAACAAGTGGTTACATGTACATGTACACTTCGTCGACATACACCTCTACAAATGGTCCGGTTGCTATTCAGTCTTGGTGGAACGGTTCAACTCCGGCCGGTACAAGCATTAGTGTTGAAATTAGAGATGGCGGCAGTACAAAAACCGTAACAAATAGTGGAGATACAACCCAGTTAACATGGACTTCTAGTTCGCGTTTGTACATTTATCTGCGCCTATACTCGTCAGGTTCTGATACACCTGTTATAGAAGATGTCAATTTCGCTATTTATTCAGGCGCTCCAAACGGAGCCGGTATCGACATCGGTGGTGATGGATCAATTGAATGGGAAAGTCAAGGTATTCTGTTTGGACCCACTACACAGGGGGGTATTACCTTCGTTAATGAATTCAACAATTTGATACCAGATACTGGAGCAGGTACCGCAACTATCCCAGTTCATTTAACCTCTAAATCCGAAGGTATTGTTATCTTAGAGCGGTTCAGTGTTACGTATTCTATTAACACAGTAAATTTGGATATTAGTATACCAGAAGGCGAGATTCTTCACGAGAGAAGCGAACCATACGAGGTAGTTACAAGGCATATCGTTGGTGACGGAGCAAATAATTACATCCAATCTGCAACACTATCTTTCCTTGCATCTCCATCTTCTAGCGCTCCCACTCTAGAGTGGCAGGATGGTGATATTTTCCCAGCTCCGAACGACCCGGACGACTGGATTGAAATCGACCAATCTTCGTGGTCAGTGTTGAATAATGGGATTCTGGAGATACACTGGCTGTTCTATGTAACATCTAATTTCCCAGACCAGGATAATGTCAGGTTTGTTTCAAGTTGTACAGACACAACTGGCAACAATGGTTTCTCACCAACTCCTATTTCAAGCTCCTCTGGTCTAAGAGTTAACAATTCGTTTGGATTGGGTTGGTTGAATGTCCGAGACAACTTCGGCGAAGTAACATCCGATGACTTAGAGGATGGAAGTTGGGTCGCAGCAGGAGAAACACTGCACTTCCAAGGTGCAATGTGGTTCGCTGATTCAACAGATGCGCCAAAGGACAATGCTTTCGATGTTAGAATTGCAATGAACGGTTATGTAGACTCGACTTGGAGGGATACATCGAACATAAACGGATCGTTCTTTATTTCTGTTGATATGCCTGAAATTGATGTTGAGAGCGGTTTGACTTATGAAATTCAGACGTACAATGAGAGAGATGCTACAAAGGTATTGGCATCCAATTCAGATTGGAGGAGGACATACAAGGTTGATGCCACTCACCCTGAGGCCTTGATGACTTTCCCAGAGAACGACGCATATGAAGCAGCTGATGAAGCTCAAGAAATCAGCATTACAGTTTCCGATGCGGTCGGAGACCCAACAGATTTGAGCCTATACTACTGGGTAGAGGCAGACCATGACATGAACCGAAATGGCGAGGCAGACCCAAGCGAGTATGCTCAAAAAATTGTAACCAACAACACGGAAGGTGACTACAAAGTATTCACTACGACCATAGACCATTCTAGAAACCCAAACATGGGAAGAGTATCCTACTATTGGGATGGTGGCGACAATGCAGGAAATCCGCTTCATTACAGTATTGTGATTGACGATCAAGAGTACACTTGGGAAAGCGGTCCAGGGTTCAACGCAGACGATGCTACTTTCAGAACCCGCAAGGACTCATCGGCAATTTTCACAGGACTTGACTGGGTGGGGCACAACGACGGCGCACCGATTTTCGCAGGGACTGAACAAACAATCTCCCTTGGATTAATTGATGCAAATACTGCAATAGATTTCGAATACATTGATTTGGTATTCGATTTTGAAGGCCCGGACAGTGAGGTTGACCAGCAAAGAGTATCCTATTACGGCATTACTGACATGTTTTCTAGTAATTCCGATTTCATCTCACTAGCATCATCTTCAAAGATGGTTCAAACCACAAACGAATCAGGAATTCCACTAATTTTGATAGATTTCGACTTCACCATAGGCTGGGATTGGCCTGATGAGGAAATCTCTGACCTAGCACTAGAGTACAAGGAAAGGGGTTCTGAATTCCCAACAAGACACATTATCTCTGAACATACATTCACAGTCGAAAACGACTTGGTCCTGGATGCGTCATCATTCTTAGTTGAAGATATCAGTGAACCTAGGACAGGTATTGTGGCAGACGGCAGCAGAGTAAGGAATGACGACAGACTCGAATTTACAGGACGTGTTGTATACGAGGGAAGCAATGTTCCAGCACCAAACGATGCGTCTATCGTGATCGAGGTATTCGATGGACAAAGCGTATGGTCTGATGGTTCATTATCCGATTCTGGAGAATACTCTGTTGAAGTTCCCCTGTCACATGCGGAATCATTGCGCTCTTCGCCTACACGTACATGTTTGATATCGATTAACGGAATTCCTGGAACAGGCGAGGACATGACAGGCCAAACCGTTTCCACCACACTAAGAGTCGTGGTTGACGACACAGCACCTAGAGTGGTCAGTAGGGCATCACCGCTGAATGTAATTGACATTTCAGCAACAACCGATCTGACAAATATTCCAGTGGAATTCCTTGGTACCGAAGACGCTGATATGACCGGTTCACAACAGAGCGTACATTGGGTTATGCGTGACTCTAGCAGAACCCTTACATTAGGCGCAGGTCAATCAGTTCTAGGTATGCAGCAAGATGGACAGAGTGTGATTTGGACAGGTACTGTTGATCTGACGGATGAGGGAAGAATAACGCCTCGTGAGGGAGATTGGGTAGGATTTTATCTCACAGGTTATGATTCTGCAGGAAATGAATTCCCGGTTGTTTCCAATTCTGAAGCAAGCCCGATATCAGAAATAGCTGCAGATGATACAGACTTCGAAAGGCAATGGGTAAGGCTAGGTGCAGTAGGCCCTCAATTGAAAATTGGCTCAGTCCAATTATCTGATGACCACGTCGCTCCAGGTCAAGAGATAGAAATAACTGCAGATGTTTTGAACGTCGGAGGAGAAACCAACTTCCAGTTCAAGGTTGCTTTCTATGCTGGGGACGCAATAGTTCCCTTCGATTCAGTCACATTGAATAACATTGATTCAAATCAAAAGATTCCGGTCTCAGTCAAGTGGAACGCAAAGGAAGGAGTAGATAGGATTCGAGTTGTAGTCGATCCTGATGATGTAATTATTGAGGTTAACGATGATGACAATACAGCTGAACACAAAGTCGAGATAGTCTATGTTTCGTACATGGGTTGGTTTGATTCAATCAGAGAGCAGCCATTAATTTGGCTGTTTTCCATCCTTTCAATAATCGTTCTAGTCGCTATTGGAATTACTGCCAGTAGGACTGCCATCTCAAACAATGACGAATCTCTCTACAATGAGGAGTGGGAAGAAGAGGAAGACTGGGAAGAGGATGAAGACGAAGAATACGATGATGATGATGACGACTATGATGAGGACTACTGAACCTCAAATCGTTGCCCTCTTGAACCAGTGACTTCGCCCGACAAACATGGCCGAGGGTGTCTTCTCCAAACTCGAGGAGAGTTTACAGAAGGCTCTCGACGAGCGTGGATGGACTCCAACGCCAGTTCAGCAGGTCACTCAGGATGAGATATCCTCGGGCGGTGATAGGCTAATTGTTGCCCCAACCGGCTCAGGAAAAACCATGGCTGCAATGCTGCCACTTCTCGACCGCAGTCTCAAACATGGCTGGCAAGGAATGTCAATTCTTTACATCACACCATTGCGCGC
>MDSZ01123057.1_pt1 | contig 17437 bp, 15 predicted proteins | sample 811201 | NCBI WGS metagenome assembly MDSZ01 (sample SAMN05326647, study PRJNA326480) | marine metagenome | isolation source: seawater | place: Indian Ocean: North | collected 2010
ATTTGTATAATGTTGAAGTGTGTACGACAAATTTTGGTAACCTTAACCGTCCACACTTCTCTTCTTAAATATAAACTTTTTAAATAGCTAATTGAGCAATAAACCCAATAATTCTCTTGTTTTTATTGCAATTACAATAAATTTTATGAGAGAGTTGATGCTTATAGGCTAAAATAATAGGAAATCAAGCATTTAACTATATAAAAAACAGCTAAAAAGTAGCTATTTTTAACGTTTTTTTGATTTTAAAATTAGCAATCATTAATTATAAATTTCTTTGAAAATTTATCATGCAAAAAATTGTACTAAACTGGATAAAAAAAAATACAGAGATTTTTGCTCTTTCTTTATTGGTAGTTTTGGTAGTTATAACTACTACTTACTACAATCATTCAAAGAAAATTACAGAAAGAAACGTAGATAATCTTTTAAGTAATATTTATTTAGAAAAAACATTAAATCATTTTTTTGATTCACTTGAGCCAAAATTTAAAAAAATTAATCATAAAATTCAATCTGGTGAAACTTTGAGAAAAATTTTAGAAGGTTACTCGATCAAAAATAGTGAGATAAACGTATTAACAACAAAATTATCAAAAGATACTAATTTAAGCAAAATAAATAAAAATCAAATAATTCAGATCACAATTGATCAATCTAAAAATAGAGTTACAGAGCTAATTTATCCAATCTCAAGAACAAAACGAATTAATTTAACAAGGAATATAGAAACTGAAAAATTTGATAAAAAAATAACTGTAACTGAATTAACAAAAAAAATTCTTTATAAAGAAAATATAATTCTTAGAAGTCTTTATAGGTCAGCTATTGATGTTAAAATACCACCTAATGTGATTGTGGAGTTTGCACGATTATACGGATTTCAAATTGACTTTCAAAGGGATATTAGAAAAAAAGATACTTTTCAATTAATGTACGAAGTTTTCTTGGATGATGAAAAAAAGATTATAGAAATAGGTGAAATCTTATTCGCAAATTTAAAACTTAGTGGAAATGATTACCTTCTTTATTATTATGACGAAAAAAATAATAAAGGTCATTATGATGAACATGGTAAAAGTATTCAGAAGACTTTAATGAAAACACCAATAAATGGTGCAAGACTTTCGTCGCCATTTGGAATGCGTAAACATCCAATAGATGGATTTAATAAAATGCATCAAGGAACAGACTTTGCGGCACCATTAGGAACACCTATCATGGCTTCAGGAGATGGAGTAGTTGTAAAAGCTGGTTGGTGTGGAGGTGGTGGGAATTGTGTAAAAATAAAACATAACTCTGTATATCAAACAATATATGCCCACATGTCCAAATTTGCTAGCAATATCAAAAGTGGTACAAGAGTCAAACAAGCTCAAATAATTGGATACGTTGGGTCAACTGGAAAATCAACTGGTCCACATTTACATTACGAAGTTATTGAAAATGGAAAAAAAATTAATTCACAAACTTTAAAATTACCATCAGGCAAAATTCTCAAAGGAAAACATAGAAAATTATTTGAGATGGAAAAAATTAAGTTGAATGTCCTTAAATCTGAAAAAATTGTCGGCTTAAGTTAATTTACTTCTTGCGGATTTTTACTACTATTCGAAAAGTCCTCTTTTTCTTTTTCAAGTTCTGATTTTTCACCAATTGCATTTTCTTGAAACCTATTTTTTTTAATAATTTCTTGTTCTTTTAAAATTCTAGTGAAATGGTCAGCATGTTGAAAATAACTTTCAGATAAAATTTTATCTCCACTTGAAATCGCTTCTCTTGCTAAGTTATTATATTTCTCAATTAATTTTGCAGCGTTATGATTATTTCTACCTGGAGATTTTCTTTTAAAATTGTCATTATTGGAAAAATTTGAATTAAATTTGTTTCTATCAGATCCATTATTTTTAAAGTTTCTGTCATTTCTTTTGAAATTATTTCGTCTATTGTTGTTTTTAAAAGTAACCATAAAATAAATTAATTAATTTTTGTACTGATTATACATCTGTCTCTTTTTGCATAATCTCTTATAACTTTATTAATATAAAATCCTTTTTTTGTTAGTAAATCTATCACAATCTTTTTCTGATCAAATGCAATCTCTAATACAAATTTCCCATTTTTCTTAATCAGTCTAGAAGTTTTGTTTATAACTTTTCTAATTTCTGATATTCCATCTAAACCACCATCTAACGCTAATTTAGGCTCAAATTTAGCAACATCCTTTTCCAAATATTTTATTAAGTGTTTTTTAATATAAGGAGGATTTGAAACAACGATATCATATTTTCCTAAATTAAAGTTGTCAACATTAGATTTATAAAATTTAACTCTTTGTATGACATTGAGATTTTTGGCATTAATTCTGGCAATATCAATACATTTTTTGCTGATGTCGATCCCAACCCCTCGTAAATCTTTTTTTTCTTTTAATAGAGTCAACAAAATACATCCCGAACCAGTTCCGATATCTAAAACATTAAGATTTTTTTTATATTTATGAATATTTAAAACTTCTTTAACAATAAACTCTGTCTCAGGCCTTGGTATTAAGACATTCTCACTAACAGTAAAATTGTAATCCCAGAAATGTTTTCTTTTTAATATATATGCAATTGGCTTTCCTTTTGTACGTTTTTTGATTAAATTTTTGAAATCTAAAATTTCTTTATCTGATATTTTTAGATTGTTATTAATAATTATATACTTCCTATCTTTTTTTAAAATATCTGCTAACAAAATCTCAGTATCTAATTCTGACGATGTAATATTCTTTTTTTTTAAAATATTAACACCTTCCTCAATAATATTTTGAATATTCATTTTTTATAACTTCTTTAAACTTTCTTCTTGAGCTTGGAGTGTCAGAGTTTCTATTAATTCATCAAATGCCTCTCCTTCTAAAAACTCATCTAATTTATGTAAAGTTAAATTTATTCTATGGTCTGTAACTCTACCTTGTGGAAAATTATAAGTTCTTATTCTTTCAGATCTGTCTCCAGTTCCAATTTTAGTTTTTCTATCTTTAGATCTTTCTTGGTCAATCCTATTTCTCTCAAGTTCGTAAAGTCTAGCTCTAAGTATTTTCATTCCTTTTGCTTTATTCTTATGTTGTGATTTTTCATCTTGTTGCGAAACCGATAAACCAGACGGTATGTGTGTAATTCTTACTGCACTGTCAGTTGTATTCACAGATTGACCTCCTGGTCCTCCAGCTCTAAAGACATCTATTCTTAAATCAGTCTCATTTATTTTTAAATCAACTTCTTCAGCCTCTGGTAATACAGCTACTGTAGCTGCAGATGTGTGCACTCTTCCTTGTGTTTCAGTGTCTGGAACTCTTTGAACTCTATGAACACCACTTTCATATTTTAATGTAGAGTAAATATTTGTTCCCTTTATTGATGCAATTACCTCCTTAAGTCCACCAGCCTCACTTCTTGAAATAGAAATTAATTCCAGTGACCATTTTTTTTTATGACTTACTTTTTCATACATCTTAAAAAGGTCTGCTGCAAATAAACTTGCTTCTAATCCTCCGGTTCCTGCTCTAATTTCAATTATTGCGTTTTTTTTATCTGCATCATCTTTTGGAAGAAGAAACAGTTTTAATTTTTTTTCATTTTTTTCATATAAAGATTTTAAATCACTGAGTTCATGATCAGCCATTTTTTTTAATTCCTCATCAGTATTAGGGTCATTAAGAATTTTTTCCAAATCAATTTTTTCAGCCTCAAATGAAAGGTATTTTTTTGCATCCTTAATTATTTCATTTAAATCGGAATATTCTTTTGATTTTTCTGCAAATTTTTTTTTATCGATTTCCCCTGTCGATAAATCTTTTTCTAAAATCAAATGTTTTTTAATTAATTCTTCAATAGTTTTTTTTGGGATCATTTTTAGTTTTTTTCTAACTCAGAAACTTTTTTTTCAACTTCATCAACTACTTTAGAAATTAAATCTGAAGTCATAACTTTCTGCGATTGCACTCCAGATAAATAAAGCATATTACTACCCTTTCTACCTCCAGTAATTCCAATATCCGTATAAGCTGCCTCTCCTGGTCCATTAACAACACAGCCAATAATCGATAGAGTAATTGGTGTTTTTATATGAGATAATTTTTCCTCTAAAATCTTAACAGTATCTATAACTTGAAAGCCTTGTCTTGCACAAGATGGACAAGAAATAATTTTAACACCTCTATTTCTTAAATTTAAGGATTTCAATATTTCATTTCCAATTTTAACTTCTTTAACTGGATCATCAGATAATGAAATTCTTATTGTATCACCTATTCCTTCAAGCAATAAAGTTCCAATTCCAATTGAAGACTTGATGCTTCCAGATAAAAAGCCACCTGCCTCAGTGATACCAAGATGTAGAGGATAATCTGTCACTTTAGACAGTTGTCTATATGCTTCTATAGATAAAAATACATCAGACGATTTAACACTTATCTTAAAATTAAAAAAATTTTGATCCTCTAGTATTTTGATATTTCTCTGTGCACTTTCAACTAAAGCCTCTGGACAAGGTTCTTTATACTTATCCAAAATATCTTTTTCAAGCGAACCTGCATTCACTCCAATTCTTACTGAACAACCGTTATCTTTTGCCGCCTTTAAGACATCATGAATTTTTTTCTTATCACCAATGTTACCTGGATTAATTCTTAAACAGCTTGCACCATTTTCTGCAGCTTCAATTGCTCGTTTATAATGAAAATGAATATCTGCAATTAATGGTATATCAATATGTTTAACAATTTCTTTTAGAGACTTTGTTGAGTTTTCATCAGGACAAGAAACTCTTACTAAATCTGCTCCTTCATTTTGAATTTCATTAATTTGCTTAATGGTAGCTTTTACATCAGAGGTTAATGTATTTGTCATAGATTGTACAGTTATTGGACTATCCCCACCTATTTTTACTTTTCCGACTTGAATAAGTTTAGTTTTTTTTCTTTTGATATCTCTAAATGGTCTAATACTCATCTTTATTTATGTAATTTAAATTCTTTATGTAAAGCCAATAAAGCTTTTTTAATATTTTTTTTATCAATTAAAACTGAAATCTTAATTTCAGATGTTGAAATAACTTGAATATTAATTTGATGTTTGGCTAGAGATTGAAACATTCTAAAAGTTACTCCAGGAGTCGTGACCATTCCTACTCCAATGATAGAAATTTTGGAAACACCTTTTTCAAATAATAATTTTCTGAAATTAATACTTTTATTGTCTTTTATTATTTTCTTGGTCTTATTTAAATCTTCACTTTTAATTGTAAATGTTAAATCTGTTTCCTTTCCATTAGAAGAGATATTTTGTACAACCATATCAACATTTATTGAATTTTTATATAAAGGCTTAAAAATTGATGCAGCAACACCGGGCCTATCTTTAACACCTATTAAAGTTACTTTTGCATCATTATTTGTTGATGATATTCCTGTAATAATTTTATTATTAACAATATTGCTTCTTTTGGTAATTAATGTACCTGGTTTTTTAACAATAGATGATTTAACCTCAATGTTAATTCTATTTAGTCTTGCATCTTGAATAGATACTGGTTGCATCACTTTAGCGCCTAGTGAAGCCATTTCTAGCATTTCTTCATAAGAAATCATCTTAATTTTTTTTGCTTTTTTTAATTTGTTTGGATCTGTTGTGTAAACTCCTTCCACGTCAGTATAAATAATGCATCTTTCTGCTTTAAAAAATTTAGCCAGCATAATTGCACTAGCATCTGATCCTCCTCTTCCAATTGTCGTAATTCTTTCACTACTGTTAACGCCTTGAAAACCTGCTATGATAGGAATTTCATCATTTTTTAGAGATCTAAAAATTTTTTTTTTATTTACTTGATAAATTCTAGAATTTTTATGTAATCCATTTGTAAGGATAGGTATTTGCCATGCTAACCAAGATCTAGATTTAATCCCTTTATGGATCAATCTACCAGCAATCAATGAGCATGCTACTTGTTCACCACTCGATACGAGTACATCGTGTTCGATATCTGAAAAATTTTTACTAATATCTTTTGATTTTTTAATGAGATCATTTGTAACACCGCTCATAGCTGAAGAAATAACAATAACTTTATATTTTTTTTTCTTATACTGGCTTATTATTTCTGCCACTTTTTTTATCTTTTTAATTGTTCCAACCGAAGTTCCACCAAATTTTAACACTACTATTTTCATTGATAAATTTATTTAATTTATAATTGATAAAATACATCTTAATTGGTATGTCAACAAGTTATCTAATATGAGCACTGTAAATAAAAAGGAAATTGAAAAATTTTCGTTAATGGCTGAGGAATGGTGGAATCCAGAAGGTAAATTCAAACCTCTTCATAAATTTAATCCTTTAAGAATAAAATATATTAAAGATCAAATAGTTAGCCATTTTAGATTAAAGAATAACAATGAACCACTCAAAAATATCAATATTTTAGATATTGGATGTGGGGGTGGGCTTCTTTCTGAACCTATGTATAAGATGGGAGCAGATGTGGTTGGTATTGATGCATCAGAAAAAAATATCAATATTGCAAAAGCTCATGCTGATAAAAATAACTTAAAAATAAAGTATATTTGTGAGTCACCAGAAACAATAAAAGTTCAAAATAAATTTGATGTAATTTTGAATATGGAAATAATCGAACATGTAAATGATATAAATTTATTTCTCTCCTCTTGTTCAAAATTACTTAAAAAAGATGGCCTTATGTTTGTTGCTACATTAAATAAAACTCTTAAATCTTATATATTTGCAATTATAGGTGCAGAATATATTTTAAGATGGTTACCAATAGGCACTCATGAGTGGGAAAAGTTTGTAAAACCAGATGATTTAGAAAAAATTTTAAATAAATATGATCTTGTTTTAAAAACAAAAGATGGAATGATCTTTAATTTACTTCAGGATGAGTGGAATTTATCAAAAGATACTTCTGTTAATTACATCACTTGTTTTACAAAAAATTAGTTCTCCTTACTATCTACCCAGGGAATTGAATATGTTTCTATCCCCTCTTCTTTGAGTTCTTTTAACTCCTCTTTTGTTGCGGTGCCGTAAATACCTTTTTTTTTACTTTTGTCTTTATAATGAATTGATCTAGCCTCATAAGCAAAATTTTCCCCTACAAACTTAAAATTCTTTTTTATAAATTTTTGATAATCATTTATTTTCTTTTTTATTTTATAATATTTTTTGACATTAAATTTATCATCAGAAAATTTATTTTTACTAACAACACTTGGTGTCATTAGTGTTTTTTCTATTTTTAAAGAATTGCATAAATGACAATTTAAAAACTTTTTCTTTTTCAATTTTTCAAATTCTAATGAGGAAGCAAACCAGCTATCGAATGTGGTATTACAGTTTTTACATATTAGTTTATATTTAATCATAAAAATAATTTAATAATTAAAAAAAGAATTTCAATGGGTCTTAACTTCTGTAATCGGCATTAATTTCAATATATTTTTTTGTTAAATCCATAGTATAAGTAGTAAAGTTTTTTTTACCTGTAAAAATATCAACTACTATTTCTATAGAGTTATTTGACATATAGTCTTTAACTATATCCTCTTCATATTTTTCAAAAATTTTACCATTAGCTATAATTTTAAAATCACCAATTTTTAATGATAATTTATTAAGGTTGAGTTCTACCCCTGCTTTTCCTATTGCCATCATTATTCTCCCCCAATTAGGGTCCTCTCCAGCAATAGCTGTTTTAACCAAAGGCGAGTTTGCAATAGAAAAACCAATTTTTTTTGCATCTTCCTCTGTCTTACAATTTTGAACTTTAATTGTAATAAACTTTGATGCACCTTCACCGTCAGCAACCACTCTTTTTGATAAACTCAACATTACTGTATGTAATGAGTCATCAAAATCTTTAATCTTAGAATCAGATATATTTTTAATTTCTTGATTTCCAGCTTTTCCTGTTGAAAAAATTGTTACCATATCATTAGTGCTTGTATCTCCGTCACAACTTATAGCATTAAATGTAGTAGCAATATTTTTTTGCAATAATTTTTTAAGAAGATTATTTGAAAGATTAGCGTCGGTAAAAATATAACCAAGTGTGGTAGCCATATTTGGTTGTATCATGCCTGAGCCTTTTGCAACTCCATAAATTTTTACTTTTGTATTTCCAATTTTACTTTCCTCCATTGCTAATTTTGGTTTTGTATCTGTTGTCATTATTCCAAGTGCAGATTTAATCCATATATACTTGTTTTGAGTGTATTTTATATTTTGAATCAACTCAGTAATTTTATCTTTTATTTTATCATAAGGGTAAGGCTCTCCTATAGTACCAGTGCATCCAAAAAGAATATGTTTTGAATTTATTTTATCAGGATTATTATCATCATCTTTTTGCTTTTCAGTTAATTTAGTTGATACAATTTCAGCAATTTTTTGAAGTGCTTGATAACCTTTTAAACCTGTAAAGGCGTTTGCGTTTCTAGTGTTAACTATTAGCGAGTATACTTTGTTAGTTTTTTGCTTTAAATTCCATTTTATATTTTCAGATACTATTTTAGACTTAGTATAAACAGAAGCGTGATTTGCTCCATCCCTAAAATAGTACATAACTAAGTCATCTCTTGTATTATTATATAATTCAGCTGAAATAGTAGAAATTGCTACACCATCAATATGATCTAAATCTTGCAAGTCTCCCATTTTTGAGTCTTTATTTTGAGATGATAAAAAATTATTTAAATTAATACCCATTGTATTTAAAATATATATTTAATACTTATATAATGCACTTAATATAAATAATAAATCAAAAACGAATGCTTAACCCTTTAAAATTTCTCTCTAATTTTATAAAACCTAGCAATCAAAGAGAGCTGGATAGAATTCAAAAGACTGTCGATCTAATTAATTCTTTAGAACCAAAAATTAAAGAGCTTACTGATCAGGATTTTCCCAAAAAAACTTTGACTTTTAAAGAAAAGTTAAAAGCAGGAGAAAAAATTGATGATTTATTACCTGAAGCTTTTGCATTGGTAAGAGAAGCATCAAGAAGAACTAGAGGTGAACGTCACTTCGATGTTCAAATTATTGGTGGTATTGTTTTACATCAAGGTAAAATTGCAGAAATGAGAACAGGAGAGGGAAAAACTTTAACCATTACCCTAGCTGCTTATCTTAATGCACTTAATGATAAAGGAGTACACATCGTAACTGTAAATGATTATCTTGCTAAAAGAGACTCTATCGAAATGAGTAAAATCTATAATTTCTTAGGTATGTCCTCAGGTTTTATAAATAATTATCAAGATGATTATGAACGTAAGAAAAATTATAATTGTGATATTACATATGCAACTAATAGTGAATTGGGCTTTGATTATCTCAGAGATAATATGAAATTTACAACTAATGATATGGTTCAAAGAGAGCATTCATTCACAATTGTTGATGAAATAGACTCTTGTTTAATTGATGAGGCAAGAACCCCTCTGGTAATTTCTGGTGCAGCTGAGGATAAAACAGGTCAATATTTAGCTATTGATAAATTAGTAAAATTATTAAAAGAACAGGATTTTGAAATAGATGAAAAAGACAGAAATATTCTATTAACTAATGAAGGAATTAATAATGTTGAAAAAAGTTTTTCTAACGCCGGAATATTAAAAAATAATAATTTTTATGATCCAGAGAACTTGAGTTTAGTTCATCATGTAAATCAAGCCCTTAGAGCAAATCATTTATTTGAGAAAGGTAAAGATTACATAATTCAAGATGGAACTTTAAAAATTATTGACGAGTTGACAGGTAGAATTTTGGAAGGAAGAAGATTTGGTGATGGTTTACATCAAGCTCTTGAGGCAAAAGAAAAAATTAGAATTCAACCAGAAAATCAAACTTTAGCATCAATTACATATCAAAACTATTTTAAACTTTACTCTAAAATTTCTGGATGCACAGGAACAGCTGTAACTGAATCTCAGGAATTCTTTGAAATTTACAATCTTCCAGTAGTTGTTATACCCACAAATAAAAAAATGATACGGAATGATCATAATGATCAAATTTTTAGAACTGAAAATGAAAAAAATAATGCAATAATAAAAAAAATTAAAGATTGCCATAAAACAGGGCAACCTCTATTAATTTTTACTTCAAGTGTAAACAAATCTGAGATCTATTCGAAACTTTTACAAAAAGAAAATATTAAGCATGTAGTTTTAAATGCTAAAAATCATGAAAATGAAGCAGAAATTATAGCAAATGCAGGGAAGAAAAATTCTGTAATTATAACAACTAGCATTTCTGGTAGAGGAGTAGATATTCAATTGGGAGGCAAAAAAGGATCTATCTCTGAAGAAGAATTAAATAAAAACAAAAAAGAAATTAAATCTTTAGGAGGTTTGTTTGTCATTGGAACTGAAAGAATGGAGTCTCGAAGAGTCGACAATCAAGCAAGAGGAAGATCTGGTCGTCAAGGAGATGAAGGTAATTCTATATTTTACGTAAGTCTTGAAGATGACCTAATGAGAATTTTTGGCTCAGAGTCAATGAATAATATACTTGAAAAACTTGGGTTAAAAGACGGTGAAAGCATTGATCACCCCTGGATTAATAAAGCTCTAGAAAGAGCACAGCAAAAAGTTGAGGCTAGAAATTTTGATATAAGAAAAACATTAATCAAATTTGATAATGTTTTAAATGATCAAAGACATGTTGTATTTGCACAAAGGAAAAATGCGATGAATAGTAAAGAAATTTTCGACTATTCAAATAATTTTTTAGATGAAGTAAACGAAAATTTAATAAGATTAAAATCACAAAAATTATCAAACCCTAAAAGTAGTGAATTTGATGTTCAGCTTAGAGCACTAATTGGAAAAAATTTAAGTGAGGATGAATTTAAAGAAATGCTAAATTTAGATGATAAAAAATTTAAAAATGCAATAAAAGAAAAATTTCTATTCTCAAGAAATGAAAGAATTGAAATGCTTGGTGAAAATCAAGCCAGAGATATTGAGAAGAGAATTTTTCTACAATCAATTGACTTAAATTGGAAATCTCATATTCAATATCTAGAACAATTAAGGCAGGTAATCGGCCTGAGGTCATATGGTCAACGAGATCCTTTAGTGGAGTATAAGAAAGAAGCTTTTGGATTATTTGAAAATTTATTAAAAAAATTAAAGTTAGATTATTTATTAATATTGATGAATCTCAAAGTGGTCAAACAAAATAATTCTATTACAAAAGAAGAGGTTAAAAAACCAGCCAATATTGATCCTAAATATATTGGAAAAAAAATGAGTAGAAATGAACCTTGTTTTTGTGGTTCTGGTAAAAAATATAAAAAGTGCTGTGGTGCTTTATAAAAAATAATAAGAAATTGTTAAAACTAAAAGAATAACTACTGAAACAATAAAAATAGATTTTTTATTATCTTTAAATTTATCAAAATAAATTGCAAAGTTGTTTTGAGGATGTGATAAAGTACTTAATTCTTCAGGATTTTTTACAAAACCTTTGCCTCTACCAATGCTTAGAAATTTACTTTTTCTGTGATTAAAAATTTCATCTTTGTTCATTTGCTTAAAAGAGTCCAAGATTATAGTTAGCTCTTTTTTAATATTTTCGGTTATTAAATCTTTATCTCTATGAGCACCACCCAAAGGTTCTTTGATAATTCCGTCAATAATTTTTAGTTCATAGAGGTCATTAGCAGTCAATTTCATTGCCTCAGCAGCATCAAGCATTTTTTTTGGATCTCTCCAAAGGATTGTTGCACATCCCTCTGGTGAAATTACTGAATATATAGCGTTCTCTAGCATTAACACTTTACTTGATGAAGCAAGAGCTATTGCTCCGCCTGAACCACCTTCTCCTATTATTATTGATATTGTTGGGACTGATAGACTCATACAACATTCAATTGACTTGGCTATAGCCTCAGCTTGACCTCTTTCCTCTGCACCTACTCCAGGATAAGCACCTGGTGTGTCTATAAAAGAAATTATGGGAATATTAAATTTATTGGCCAAGTTCATTAACCTGATAGTCTTTCTATATCCCTCAGGTCTCATCATTCCAAAATTTCTTTTTATTCGATTTTCTAAATTGTCCCCTTTTTCTTGTCCGATTATTAAAACTGACTCATTATTAAATTTTGCAAAACCAGCAATAACAGACTCATCTTCACCATAAAATCTATCACCTGATAAAGGAATAAAATCTTCAAATATATTTTCAATAAAAAATTTTGATTTCGGTCTATCTTCATGACGAGCAACTAATGTTGTTTGCCATGGATCTAGATTAGAATAAATTTCTTTTAATTTCTGATCTAATTCTGTTTGGGTTGTAGATATTTTTTGAGTGTCCACTTCAGATATACCTTCGTCATTAAATGGATCCTTGAGTCGATCTAACTCATTTTCTAAATCTTTTATTTCTGTTTCAAAATTAAGATAATTTTTCATTTAAAATTTATTGGTTATTAATTATGAAAAATGACAAGAAAATGTCAATGCTTCTATAAATCAATTGACTTCATTTTATTGGGGTTTTACAAAAGAAACCATGAAACATAAATATGAAGATATAAATAACTTAAAAGTATCAAGTTTATTATTAAACTTTGTAAATAATGATTTATTAAAAGATACTAATATAGAACCTAAAAAATTCTGGTTAGGATTTGACGAAACAGTTCATGAGTTAGCACCAAAAAATAAAGAATTAATAAAAATAAGAGAAGATTTACAAAAAAAAATTGATGGTTGGCACATAAAAAGTAAAGGTAAAGAAATAGATATTAATGAGTACAAATCATTTTTAAAAAAAATTGGTTATTTAAAAGATGAAGGTCCAGATTTTAAGATAGAAACAGATCATGTTGATGAGGAAATTGCCAAAATTGCTGGACCTCAACTAGTAGTTCCGATAATGAATGCAAGATACGCACTAAATGCTGCTAATGCGAGATGGGTAAGTTTATATGATAGTTTATATGGAACGAATGTAATCGAATCTGACGAAGGAGGAAGTGAAAGATATGATCCTGCAAGGGGTCAAGAAGTTATAAGATACGTTAGAGAGTTTTTTGATAAATACATACAAATTGATGGAACTAGTTGGAAAAATATAGCCAGTTTAAAAATAGTCGATAAGGAATTAATTATCTCTAAAGATGATTATGAATATAAACTTAAAGACAAAAATAAATTTGTTGGTTACAGAGGAGATGCAAATAAACCTTCAGCCGTAATAATTAAAAACAACAACCTTCACTTTGAAATAATAATTAATCCTAAAGCCTTTAGTGCAGCACATGATATTGCAGGTATAAGTGATGTTATAGCAGAGTCAGCAATCTCAACTATTTGTGACAATGAAGATAGTGTGGCTGCAGTTGATGCTGATGACAAAGTAATTTGTTATAAAAATTGGTTAGGCCTTATGAAAGGAGATCTAAAAATTCAATTTGAAAAAAACGGAAAAAATTTAGAAAGAAAATTAAATCCTGATAGAAGTTATATATCTAAAGAGGGTAAGAGTTTAAAGCTACATGGAAGAAGTTTACTATTAATAAGAAATGTTGGGCATTTAATGACTAACGCCTCAATTCTGTTAAAAGATGGTAGCGAAGTACCTGAAGGAATAATGGACGCATTTATTACATCCGCTGCAGCGCTTCATGACTTAAAAAGAAAAAAAAATTCAAGGACTGGATCTATTTATATTGTCAAACCTAAAATGCATGGACCAGAAGAGTGTGCTTTTACTGATCTAATTTTTTCTAAAGTTGAGAAAGTTTTAAATTTAAAACCAAATACAATTAAAGTTGGATTAATGGATGAGGAAAGGAGGACCTCTGCCAATTTAAAAGAATGTATAAGAGTGCTTTCTAAACGTATTGTGTTTCAAAATACAGGATTTCTAGATCGTACAGGTGATGAAATGCATACATCTATGCAAGCTGGGCCTATGATTAAAAAAGGAGATATGAAATCCTCCAAATGGATACAAGCCTATGAAAATAATAATGTAGATTTAGGTTTAAGATGTGGTTTTTCTGGCAAAGCACAGATAGGAAAAGGGATGTGGGCAGCACCTGACGAAATGAAAAAAATGTTAGAAGAAAAGATTGTACATCTTAAAGCTGGAGCGAACTGTGCCTGGGTTCCATCTCCAACAGCTGCATCATTGCACGCTCTACATTACCATCAAATTGATGTTTTTGATGTTCAAAAAAAACTAACTTCTAGATCTCCTGCAAAATTAGATGATCTTTTAACAATTCCAATAGCTGATAGACCAAATTGGTCTGTTGATGAAATAAATTCAGAAATTTCAAATTCTGCCCAAACTCTATTGGGTTATGTCGTAAGATGGATTGATCAAGGGATTGGCTGCTCAAAAGTCCCTGACATAAACAATATTGGTCTCATGGAAGATAGAGCGACGCTTAGAATTTCATCACAACATATTGCAAATTGGATACATCACGGAATTACTACTAAACTGCAAGTAGTCGAAATAATGAAACAAATGGCAAAAATTGTCGATGAACAAAATAAAAATGACAGAAATTATATTAAAATGAGTGAAAACTTTGAAAAATCTATAGCATTTAAAGCAGCTTGTGATTTAGTTTTTAAAGGTTTGGAACAACCGTCGGGTTATACTGAACCTCTTCTTCATGAAAACCGAATTTTGAAAAAAAATACTTAAATCATAGATTAGATCTATTTTTAAAAGCAGAATATAAAGTTCCATCGTCTAAACTTTCGATTTCCCCACCGACAGGGAGACCTTGTGCTAACTTGGTTATTTTAACATTAGTTTCTTTTAAACTGTCTTGAATATAATAAGCGGTTGTTTGGCCCTCAACTGTAGCACTAGTTGCTATTATTACCTCTTCAATTTTTTCTTTTATTACTCTTTCTACTAATGAATTAACTAATAACTCCTCTTTTCTCTGTCCTACGGATGAAATGGTTCCTCCAAGAATATGAAAATAACCTTTGTAAATGTTTGAATTTTCAATAGACCATTTATCTGCCAAGTCTTCAACAACACATATTGTATTAAATTTTTCTTTAACATTTTCACAATTCAAGCATCCAGATGATTTTGATTTTAAAGAACCACATGACCCACACCGACTTACATTTTTGTAAACACCCGCGAGAGTATTTGCCATTGGTTTTATCAACTCTTCCCTATTATTTATTAATTTTAAAACAATTCGTTTAGCAGATTTAGGTCCAAGACCAGGAAGTTTAGAAATTAGTTTAATTAAATCCTCAATCTCATTTATATTCTGCATTTATTATAATGGCCATTTAAATCCTGGTATTCCAAATCCACCAGTTGTTTTCGCAATTTCATCTTTTGTTTTAGATTTTACTTTCGATTTTGCATTATTGTGAGCAGCAAGAATTAAATCTTCAATTATAAATTTTTTTTCTTTTAAAATTTCATCCGAAATTTCAATTTTTTGCATTTCACCTTCTCCGTCAAGAGTCACTTTAACTGAATTGTTTCCTGCGACACCTTCCACTCTAATATTCTTAATTTTTTCTTGGCTTTCTTTCATTTTAGCTTCAAGTTCTTTAGCTTTATCAATAATCTTAGAAAAATCTGTCATCAATCTTTTTTGTTAATCTTGTTAATATCAATTAGTTCAGCATCTGAAAATTTTTCAATTATAGATTTATAAATATTAGATTCTTTTATTGAATTAATATTTTCACTCTTTTTACTTTTTTTTTGATCATTTATTGATAATTGTCCTTGTGATTTGCTTAAAGTAATAATCCATCTTTCATTTGTCCACTCAAATAGTTTGTTAGACAAATCTTTTAAAAAGTTTTTATCTAAGTTTTCATTAAAAGAAATTTCAATTCTTTTATTTTCAAAATTTACAAGATTAATATTATTTTCTAGTTCATATTTAAGTCTTATTTCTTTTTTTTGAGAACAAATTTTTATTAATTCATCAAAGGATTTGATCATTATTTTATCATAATCTTTTAAATCACTCTTTGCTTTTGGTTTAATATCTTTTTCTTGAGAAATATTTTTAATCTGATTTATTGTTTTTGGTTTTATTGTAATTTCATTACTATTCAAATTATCAATAATATTATCTTTATCTTGTTTACTATTTTCCTCTAAAGAAGGTTTGTAGATATGCATTAATCTTATAAGAAACATCTCTATTGATAAGTGTTGATTTGAAACCACATCTAACTCTTCAAGAGTTTTAATTGTAAATTGCCAAAATAATATTAAAGATTTGTTATCAATCATCTCTGAAATTTTTTTGATCCTTGAAAATTCCTCATCATTTAAGGAAAAATTTATGCTCTCTAAATCAAGAGACTCAATATTTTTGAAATAATATAGGATCTCAATAAAGTCATTTATAAACACTTTTGGATCTATGCCTTGATTATAAATATCTCTATAAATTCCCAAAACTTTATTCTCATTACCATGTAGTATTAATTCAAAAAGATTTATCAATTGAGACTTATCAAAATAACCAAATATTTTTTGGGCTAGTTCCAAATCAAGCTCTTTATTATCTACAACACTAAGCATGGCTCTATCAAGTAGAGATAATGCATCTCTAACTGATCCCTCAGAAATTTTCACAATTAATTTTAATACATCGTCAGATATTTTACCTTTCTCTTTAGCTTTTATAACCTTAAGGTAAGTTAATAATTCAGATGATTTAATTCTTGAAAGATCAAACCTTTGACATCTTGAGACAACAGTAATCGGAATTTTTTTAATTTCTGTTGTTGCGAATATAAATTTTAAATACTCAGGTGGTTCTTCAAGAGTCTTTAATAAAGCATTGAATGCTTGCTTACTGAGCATATGTACTTCATCAATAATGAATATTTTATATTTAGATGACGTAGGTCCATATCTTGAAAATTCAATTAAATCTCTTACATCATCAACGCCAGTTTTACTTGCAGCATCCATTTCAAGAACGTCGATGTGATTTGAGTTAGAAATTGCCTCACAATTATCACAAAAACTACTTGTACAAATTTTTTCTATACCATGATTACAATTTAAAGATTTTGCTACTATTCTTGCAATTGTAGTTTTTCCAACACCTCTAATTCCTGTAAAAAGATAGGCATTTGGAACTTTTCCTGATTTAATAGAATTAAAAATTGTTTCAGAAACAAAATTTTGACCTATCAAGTCTTTAAAAGTTTTAGGTCTATATTTTAATGCTAGTACTTTATCATTATTATTCATAAAATATTTTTAGGAGACTAGAACCTGAATAACTGTCTTTACGACTGCTTCCGTTAAGATCTGGTCGGGTTCAAGCAGCACCCACCTCTAGCCTCCACAACTATTATAGCAGTAATGATTTCTAATCCACA